>Ga0136642_1000940_pt1 | contig 13465 bp, 11 predicted proteins | sample LowCatLa1302831Y_FD_115313 | JGI IMG/M metagenome (GOLD analysis project Ga0136642, IMG submission 115313) | Freshwater microbial communities from Lower Cathedral Lake, Yosemite National Park, California, USA - 13028-31Y | ecosystem: Environmental > Aquatic > Freshwater > Lake ... | reverse complement strand
TCTTCTCTGATTGAGTGAGATCGGGTAGCCCAGTTGGCTCAAGGAGCGGTGGCGCTAAGCCGAGCGTTAATTGATCACTACTGAGCGTTTCGCGCTTGCCGTTCTTCCTATTTACCGAGCCCTTACTTGCCGATAACTTATAGAGATCTTGTGCGTGAAGGAGGAGGTCTCGTCTATTGAGAGCGCCATCTACTGGTTCTGTCTGTAGGTGATGGATGCGATCAAAGGCGCCGACCAAGATCAACGACTCCGTTGTGGGGTATGCCGAACCCGATCTCGCCACAAAATCAGCGAGATCGATATACGGGCGACCCTGAGTAATTGTTGAAATCTCGTAGCCACTTATTCCTTGGATATCGCTCAGCGCCATGCGGATCGCATAGCCACGCGCATCTGGCAGGGTGAGTGGCGTACCAGTGCTTGCGATATTTGGTGCAAGGTAAGGAGCTCTAAAAGGCTGCGATGGTTTCGCTTCAACCTTCTCAACTCGATAGGTGCGATCTGAGAGATTGATATCGATAGGTGCGATCTCGATACCCCATTGCCGCGCCTCATCGAGAATAAGGCGCTTGGGATACATCCCTGGATCGTGTGTGAGCGCACCTGCAATAAATGCTGCGGTGTGATGAGCCTTCAACCAAGCAGATTGATATGTCGGGAGTGCAAAGGCGGCGGCATGCGCTTTGCAGAAACCAAATGATGCGAAGGCTCGAAGTACTTCCCAGACCTTATCGACCACCTTCATATCAAATCCTTGAGCGAGGGCGGTTGGATAGAACCAATCACTTACTAACTCTTGGCCATCGCTTGACCCGAGTTGGCGGCGGCGCTCATCAGATTCAGCCAGAGATGAGCCAGTCATTACCGAGATCAGGCGAATCACTTGCTCGTGGAAGACAACGACGCCTTCCGTCTCATTCAAGATCGGATCAAGGCGAGGATGGAGCAGGATCTTGCTGCGATGGCCATGCCGAGTATTAATAAAGGGAGTGATCATGTCGCTCTTTACCGGTCCTGGGCGAAAGAGTGAGATATCAATAATGAGATCGGTAAATGTGGAGGGTGCGAACTTTCCTACCAATTCACGCTGCCCCGGACTCTCGACTTGGAAGATACCGAGCGTGCGCGCTGATTTGATGAGATCAAAGGTATCCCCGTCATCGAGTGGAATCGCATCGATATCAATCGTCGATTCTTCTACCCGCTCGATCTCTGAGATTGCATAGGAGATTGCAGATTGCATACGTACGCCAAGGAGATCGAGCTTAAGGAGACCAATCGCTTCTACATCATCTTTATCGAAGTAGACCATGGGGTAATCACTTGAATTACGCAGAATAGGTGCAACATCTAAGAGCTTTGCATCAGAGAGAACAATCGCGCAGGGATGCATCGATAGGTGGCGAGGTAACCCATCGATTTGCTGCGCAAGTTCGATCATCATCTTCATGATCTGCGAATCAAGTTTGAGGTTTTTAAGTTCAGGCAGATTAGCGAGAGCCTTACTGATATTACGAGCACGAATATGGGGCATAGATTTTGCAATGAGGTCGATCTCCATCGGAGATATACCGAGCGCGGCGCCAACATCGCGTATCGCATGGCGGGCGCGATAGGTATCGACCATCGCAACAGTTGCAGTTCGCTCTGGACCATAGCGCTCAAAGATCGCTTCATAGATCTCTAATCGACGATGTGACTCAACATCGATATCAATATCAGGGAGTTCACCACGAAGAGTGGAGCAGAAGCGCTCCATCAAAAGTCCCTGGCTCAGGGGCTCAACACCCGAGATGCCTAAGAGGTAACAGATCAATGAACCGGCACCACTTCCGCGCGCTGCGACTCGAATCCCCCGGTCTCGCGCCATTTCAGCGATATCTGCGACGGTGAGAAAGTAGGACTCAAAGCCCAGTGTGCGAATAGTTGCAAGTTCTTCTTCAAGACGGAGCGCTGCATCAACAGATTGAGATGATGAGTACCGCCTAGATAGGCCCGCCTCTACTCGATCGCGAAGTTGCACACTCATTTCGGCATGAGTCGCCGCTCCTACAACGCTGCTCTCTGGGAGGTGGACTCCCCCGATTCCGATATCTCTGCGAGGTGAGAGCTGACAGCTTTCAGCAAATGATGCGGTGCTCGCTAAGAGTGAATTTCCATTACGCTCTCCCGCCATCCGCGAGATCTCATCAGCAACGAGGCGCATCTCGCTATCGCTCTTGAGATAACCCTCGCTATTACGCCGCTCTACGTGGCTCTGATGAAGTGGAACGAGAAGTCTTGAAGCATCTAAAACATCAGCGAGTGGACCATCGCCAGGACCAAGCATCCGTGCAGCATTTGTCAGAACAGCCGGAAGGTTGTGATCTCTCGCGAAACCAAGTGCTCGTGCGGCATAGGGGGTAGAGAGCGGGCCATCACCTCGCACTAAGTGCGATGTGCACTCAATAATCTGCTCGGCAAAGAGTTCTCGGCCAGCGTTATAGATAGAGAGCGCTGCATCATATTTACGCGAGGCAATACTCTGCGAAAGTTGGGAATCGTAGCCATGCATTAAGAGAAGCTGTGAAGAGTATTCACTCACCTCTTTAAGAATCTCATACGTCAGAAGGTTCTCATTATTTGCACGATTGATGGCGGTCATCAAGCGATAGAGAGCGGGTAACTTTCCAGATTGAGCAAGGAGCGTTACCCGATACTTCTTCTGAATGAAACTTAGGTTGACGCCGAGTATCGGAGCTATGCCATGCGCTTCACAACTCTGAGCGAAGCGAATTGCGCCAGCTAGCCCGTCGCGATCGGTAAGCGCGATAGCGCCCATTCCATATTCAGCGGCACGTGCCACAAGAGCATCAGGTTGCGCAGTTCCATATTTAAAGGAGTAGCCACTCGAAAGGTGGAGATGGGTAAACATCTAAATTAAGCCGACCCTGTGGTTGGGCGAGATGTTGGACGGATCTGCCAACTGCCGGTGATCTCATCGAGCTCAATCTCAAAGGTAGCGAGCGCACCAACCGGAGCCGCCTCTACTCGCCAGATTGCCCGAGCGCCATCATCAAAGATTGTCTGCTCTAGGTGTGCTGACTGTTGGATGTGCTGGAGCCTTCTCCCATCATCGATTCGGTTCCACCACCCACCCGATTCGCGCCAGCGAGAGAGAGTCGCATGGATATGAAAACGTCTGCCTTGATAGAGGAACTCGATCGGCTCACCCTCGGGGGCAAGAACTGGGGCAGGGCGGGGCGCCCCGGCGGCTGGAGCGGCGGGTAGGGCTGGGATATCTGATGATTCGAACATATGTTCGAAAGATAGCCTCCTCCACTGACAGTGGCAAGGTGGCTCCTCTCAGTAGACCTGATGGGTAGGGCTGGGGCAGATCCCTGAGACTATAAGCACATGATTCTTCTCGAAGCGATCCTGGCCGGCACCTTTATCGGCTCAGTCCTCGGCTTTGTCGGGGCTGGCGGAGCGATGGTCTCCGTGCCGATCCTGCTCTACATCTTCCACTTCACCAATGAACAGGCAACCATCGCAGCGCTCGTGATAGTTGGACTTGCCGCAACATCTGGAGTGCTGCCTAGATTTAAGCGCCAGGAAGTCCTCGTACGTGAAGCGGTATCAATCTGGGGCATTGGATTACTTACAACGATCCCCCTCACCGCGCTTGCCTCACATTTCAATGTAAAACTCCTCCACACCGGATTCGCCCTTGTGCTCATCGTTGCCGGCGCTTCGATGTTGCGCGGGCCCATCAAGGCAAATCCAGAACGTCGAATGCCGCTACCAATACTCCTTCTCGTCTCACTCATCATCGGTACCTTGACCGGACTCTTTGGTATCGGCGGTGGGTTCCTTGCAATTCCGATTCTCGTTCTCTTCTATAACAATCCACAGAACAAAGCTGCTGGAACATCGCTACTGATTATCGCTATGAATTGCACGACCTCATTCCTCGAGCGATACAAGAGTTGGCATGTGGTCGATTGGAAGACTCCCATCACTATCACGATCGTTGCCATCATAATCTCGAGAATTTCCTCCCACTACAGCGGAAAGGTTAATGCAAAGTTACTGAAGCACTCTTTTGCCTATCTCCTCTTTAGCCTCTCAGTATTCACGCTCGTGAAGACCTTCTTGCTCCACTAGCCCAGGCTGACTGAGATAAAGTGAGATCATGATCGAGTTATGGCACGAAACGACCGGCAGTGGTGAGCCGCTACTGCTGATTCATGGCATGGGCTCATCTCATGCTGCGTGGCAGTTGATCGTTCCAGAACTTGCTAAAGAATTTGAAGTCACCATCATTGACCTTCCAGGCCACGGGCTAAGCAAGCTCCCGGGTGGGACTCGCATGGATGCGCAGTCACTCGCAAAAATGATCGTGCAACAGATGAGCAGCTGGGGTTACGAAAACTTTCATGTTGCCGGAAACTCATTAGGTGGTTGGACCAGCCTTGAGATGGCCGCAGCACTCCCCGATCGGATTCGCTCTGTTACTGCGATCGCACCCGCTGGCCTTTGGCTCGTTCCTGAGACAAAGCGTGCACCTTTTGGTGCAGTGTCGCGTTACATGGCCTCAACAACGCTGCCGATAGCCCCACACTTGATGAAATATCGATGGGCGAAGAAGATTGGCTTTGGAATGGTGAGCCCGCAATGGGAGAGCCTGCCAACACAAGTCTGTATTGATGCTGCGATCGCAATGGGTAGCTCGTCGGGGTATTTCCCAGCATGGGATGCGATGCTTGGTCTGCGCTTTGATAAAGATATTCGTGACGATATTCCAGTGACTGTGATCTTCGGTGATAGCGATAACACTCTGCCAGCGCAGCACTCACAGGAACGTTCACTTACGCCGCAGCACTCTCGTTGGGTCCTGCTCCCTCAATCAGGACATGCACCTATGTGGGATCGACCAGCAGAAGTCATCGCTGAGATCAGGCAGACTGCGCTACGGCTATGAAGACATACATTGTCATCTGGAAAATTAAGCGAGGCGATATCTGGCGAGCACTTCTCCATATGGGCCTCGATCGCAGAACGCTTCGCAAGAACAATGCAATTTCATTCTTTAAATTACTTGGCACCGGTAGCGGTGAGCGATTCACACCGCGCGATGCAGATAGTCAAACCTGGGCGATTCTGGTGACAAGCAAGGAGAGCATTGACTCATTAAAGACGATGAAACCATTCACCTCCTGGCAAAAATTTGCTCTCGCTCAAGAGAGCTACACCCTTGCTCCCCTCTCTTCCCATGGTGCATGGGGTGGGATCGAGCCATTCCAGAGTGAGCAACCAAATAATTGGAAGGGTGAGATCGCTGCAATCACCCGTGCAAAGATCAAGTGGCATCTCAATTTACAATTCTGGCGAGCAACCCCGAGCGTGACGGCGGCCCTACACAGTTCACCTGGTTTGATTCGAGCGATCGGAATCGGCGAGGCTCCGATTGGGCTTCAAGGAACCTTCTCCCATTGGCGCTCCTCAGAAGATCTACGGGCTTTTGCCTACAAGGGTGAAGCCCACCAACGGGCAATTGAACTCACCTCAGAGCTCAATTGGTACTCCGAAGAGCTCTTCGCGCGCTTCGCCGTCATTGAACATCAGAGTTCCACGCGGAACTCGTGAGCACAATGAGCTCGGGGTTCGACCCGCGCTACGGCAGAATTATCCTATGAGCATCCGTCAGTACCGACCACGCGGTGGTCGGCGTCGGCAGATGGATAGTAAGAAAAATATCCTCCTCTACGGATTGCTCGCTATCTCCATCTCGCTCCAAATGGCTTACCCATTAGTTCACGGCGATCTTTTGCGCACCATCACAATCGCCACGGTCTACTGTGCTGCGATCGCGATGCTTACTCACTCACTCTTCGCCTTTGGTGCAAGATTTGCGATCAGCTTCACGATACTCACATTTGGTTATGCACTCGGTGTGGAAATTCTTGGAAGTAAAAGTGGCTGGCCCTTCGGCACCTATCACTACGACAGTTCACTGGGAGCTGCGATCGCTGGTGTTCCGATCCTCGTTCCCTTTGCATGGATGATGCTCGCCTATCCACTATTGATTGCGGCACGTAAAGTTGGAAAGAGTTGGGTCTTCCTCTATGGCGGATTAGGACTCATGGCATGGGATCTCTTCCTTGACCCACAAATGGTGAGTGCGCATCGTTGGGTCTGGGAGTTCAAGGGAAGTGCAACCCCCTTTGCGCCGATGGTTCCACTCTCCAATAGCTTTGGATGGTTGCTCTCAGGAATGGGTCTGATGGCACTGCTCCATTGGGCGTTGCCAAAAGATCGGCGCAAGGCCGGCGCATCTCTCACCATGCCAAATATTTTCCTTGCGTGGACCTGGTTCTCAGGTCTTGTCGGAAACCTCTTCTTCTTCCACCGACCAGGGCTCGCTCTCTTTGCTGGTTTTATCTTCGCATTGATCTTGGCGCCATACTTCTTTGCGCAGTACTTGGGCCAGCCAGATAATTATTAATTCCTCATGAACTTAACTTTCGCAGTGCTCTACGGGCTTAGCGCGCTCTCACTCGCTCTCTCAGCCCTGAACTTCTTCACCGTGCGCCGAATCTCTACATCGATGGCAGTAATCTCCGAGAGCGTTGTAATCCTGATACCGATGCGTAATGAGGAGAGCAACGTCGATGGCGTTCTTACCGCCGCACTCGCATCTATCGGCCTAGAAGACTTTAAAGTCTTTGCACTCGATGACTCGTCTACTGATCAGACCTCAAAGCTGCTGAACCAGCACAAAGAAGAGATCACCATCTTGCAGGGCAAAGAGTTGGCTTCTGGTTGGCTTGGTAAGCCATTCGCCTGCCATCAACTCTCGCAGGCAAGCGTCGCCGATTACCTCGTCTTTATTGATGCTGATGTCAGGCTCGAACCATCCGCCGTTTCATCCGCAATCGCTGCGATGAAAGCTCATCAGTGGGATTTCCTCTCGCCATACCCAAAACAACTCGGCCAGACCTTCCTCATGAAGCTAATCCAGCCACTACTCCAATGGTCGTGGCTTACTTCCGTTCCGCTTCGCTTTGCTGAGCGAGGCTTAGTCAACTCAATGATCGTTGCTAACGGTCAATTTTTTATTGTTCGTCGCGCTGCCTATGAAGCAATCGCAGGTCACGAGTCGGTGAAGGCTGAAGTGCTCGAGGACTTATCTCTCGCACGAACTCTCAACGTGCAGGGATACAGCGGTGCGGTAGCCGAGGCGAGCTCAGTAGCCACATGTGCGATGTATGAGACAAACAAGCAGCTCATCGATGGATATACAAAATCCTTGTGGAAAGCTTTTGGTTCTCCGGTAGGTACTGTATTCACAGTCGCTCTCTTGCTCCTGACTCAGGTAGCACCGATCACACTCTTCTTCTGTGGTTACACCGCAGCGATAGTGCCCTTTCTCGCTGTTGCGATGACTCACCTGTTAGCTTCGCGCCGAACGCGTTCATCAGTTCTCAATGTCTTCGCTCACCCAATAGCTGCTCTCGCCCTGATCGCTTTGATCTGCGAATCATGGCGCCGTAAATCGCGCGGGCAGTTGGTGTGGCGAGGCCGTAGAGTGAGCTAATGCGTAAGGTCATCATTATCGGAGCAGGAATGGGCGGGATGTCCGCTGCTGCACGATTAGCCCGCGCTGGTTTATTGGTTGAGATCTTTGAAGCTTCACCTCGCACCGGTGGAAAATGCCAGACTGAATGGATCGGTGACTATGCCTTTGACACTGGTCCATCTCTCCTCACCCTGCCTGCGGTCTACCGCGATCTCTTTAAGAAAACTGGCAAGCGCTTAGAACTTGTAAAAGAGATCCAACCCGTAGATCCAGCATTTGCTTATCACTTTGCAGATGCCACAACCCTGGACTTTGCAAATCTCTCACTCCCGAAGATCTGCACAGAGATCGATCGGGTCTTGGGCAAGAAGGCTGGAGATGAATTTCATGCTCTCATGCAACGTGCTGAAGCAATGTGGGATGTGTCTCGAACGCCATTTATTGAATCCGAACTCGAATCAATTCCAAAGCTTGCGCGCAGCAAGGGTTTCCTTAAGGATTTAAAGCTCATCTCTCCATTCCAAACCCTTGACTCGATTACTCACGAATATACAGATAACCCTTACCTCCAAAAGATCATCAACCGCTATGCCACATATACCGGATCAGATCCTCGAAAGGCGCCGGCGGTCCTGTTGACGATCGCCTTTGTTGAAATTACCTTTGGCGCCTGGCATGTCCGTGGCGGGATCGGAACTCTCGCGCAAGCGCTGCGCAATCGTTGCCTAGAACTTGGCGTCCAGATCCACGTGAACACTCCCGTCGAGAAGATCTTGACAGATGAGAGTGGAGCAACTGGAATCTTGGTAAATGGTGAAGCGATCACTGCTGATTACATTATTTCTAACGCTGATTCTGAGCTCACCTTTAACGCGCTGCTGCCGCAGTCAGAACGCCGGGCAAAGCGGGAGCGGAAGAAGTTACAACAGGCCGAGAAATCCCTTTCTGGGTTCTCACTCCTCCTTGGATTAGATAACAGGAAGATCGACAGAGCTCCACCTGTGATGAATCACCATAACGTTTATTTTCCGCAAGATTATGATCGAGAGTTTGATCAAGTCTTCGACCTTAATGAGCCAGTCGATGATCCAACGATCTATATTTGTGCGCCAAACGATCCCTCTATGGTTACAGGCCCTCATCAAGAAGCGTGGTTTGTTCTCGTCAATGCACCGACACATGATCCACTGCATGGCTGGGATTGGAGCAAAGATCCCGAGAGTTACGCGAAGAAGATTATTGCAAAGCTTGATGCTCTTGGTCTTCGCGTCTCGGAACGGCTAGATGTTATGGAGTTTCGAACCCCTTACGATCTCGAGAACCTCACCGGTGCGCCAGGAGGATCAATCTACGGAACTTCGAGCAACGGTAAGCGAGCAGCGTTTTTGAGAGCGAAGAATCGAAGTGATATTCCGAATCTCTATAGCGTCGGAGGTTCTGCGCATCCGGGTGGTGGATTACCGCTCGTAGGAATTAGTGGTGAACTCGTTGCTGAATCAATTATCGCGTTGCAAGGCGGCGTAGGAGTCGCGAAGGACTACCACTAACGAATACAGCTGCATCACAAGCCAGAGTGAAGCGATCGCCACGACGAGATGAATCGAAACCAGGTAGGCGATCATTGCAATAAATAAGAGAGTAGCTCGCACTGGGCGTTCGCAGATTGTGACGACTGAGATTTCTCGGTAGCCAACTCCCCCAGCGCGTGCTCGGAGATACTCTTGAGTGATCGCCGCAGTCCAGGCAACCGCCACAACGATAATGGGCGCGCCAATTCGAATAAAGGTAAGAGCCCAGAAGAATTCAACTAATCGATCGATCACGGAATCAAGTTCGGCGCCCCACCGTGAAACTCGATTGGTGACTATTGCTAGCGTGCCATCAACACCATCGGCGAAGAGTGAGAGGACGAGAAAAATTACGCCAAGAGCGTTTTGGCCCTCCACCCACGTAAAAACGCCAAAGATCAATCCAGCAAGAGAGACTGTCGATGGTGAAAGATGAAGTGCTCGCAAGGGCTTCACTGCACCAAATGAAATAGTGAGCCACGCCTTCACGATTCCTGTGACTTGTGTGCCGCCGTGTAACCCACTCCACTGATCAAAGAATTTATCGCGATTCATGTGAGCCAAATCCAATATTTCGAACGATGGCAAGCGTTGCAGCTGCGGTATTCATCGTATAAAAATGAAGCCCTGGAGCGCCGTAATCTAATAGCGCTTGCGAAAGTTCTGTGGCGATCTCAATGCCGAGCGCTGTTACTGCCTCTGGATCATCTGCGATCGGTTCAAAGGCATCAGAGATTCGCTTCGGAATCGGAGTCCCCGATAACTCTGCCATACGAGTGAGCTGCTTAACATTGGTAATCGGCAAGATGCCAGCGATGATTGGCAGATCAGATCCGCGCGCTGCTAACGCCTCTACGAGTCGCTTATAGGCTGAGATCTCAAAGAAGAATTGTGTTGTTGCAAATGATGCTCCGAGTTCGCGTTTGCGCAAGAGAACATCGATATCTCCATCAAACTTTCCTTGCGATGCGGGATGGCCATCAGGAAATGCCGCTACACCAATAGTGAGTCCGCCCTCATTCGCTGCGAGCTCTACGAGTTGATCGGCATAGTCCAATCCTCCGGGGGTCGATACCCATGGAGTTGTTGGGCCACCAGTTGGGTCACCGCGAAGCGCCAGCACGCTAGAGATGCCAGCAGATTTGTATTGACGCAGGATCTCAATGAGCTCATCGCGGGTCGACCCGACACAGGTCAGATGGGCAAGGGTCGAGACTCCCGTACGGGTCGTGAACTCTTGCGCGATACGAACTGTTCGGTCGCGGGTACTGCCACCGGCGCCATATGTCACAGAGACAAAATCGGGGTTGAGGATTCGTAACTCTTCAACGGCACGCCAGAGCCGCGCTTCACCATCACTATCCTTGGGAGGGAAGAGTTCGATGGAGAAAGTCGCATTGCGCGAGGTTTCAAGAGGCATAACCATAGAGAGGCAGGGTACCTTTACCGCATGAAGCCTGGCGAACATATCGAGCTTTCGGTGCTTCGAGAGTCGATTAATGGCTCATTAACCACCTTTATTGAGCGCGAGAATCGCTATCTCGCAGAGATCGGCTCTGAGCTCGATCCCGTTGCAGAGTCGCTTCGCTCCTTCCTCTTAGATAGCGGGAAGCGCTTTCGCCCACTCTTTGCCGTCATTGGTTATCTCGGCTCGGGTGCAACTCTCTCCCCCGAAACTATCTCAGCACTCTCAACTCTTGAACTCATCCATGTCTGCGCATTGATTCATGACGATGTTATGGATGCATCAGATACTCGCCGCGGTGCGCCAGCGATCCACAAGCACTTTGAAAATATTCATACTGCTCAGAAGTTGTCAGGTTCAGCTCCTCAATTCGGTATCGCCAGCGCAATCTTGCTCGGAGATCTCGCCTTGGTCTGGGCTGCAAAGATGTTGCACGAATCAAAGGTTTCAAGTGATGCACTTATTTCGAGCCTCTCTGTCTTCAATGAGATGCAGGTAGAGCTCATGGGCGGGCAATATCTCGATATCTACGAACAAGCCCTCGCTAGTGAGAGCGTCGAACGATCACTCAAGATTGCGCGATATAAATCGGGTAAGTACAGCATTGAACGTCCACTCCACTTTGGAGCAGCTCTCGCTCGTCAGAACCCAACAGAACTCTTCGCCGCTTACTCTGCATATGGGTTGCCACTTGGTGAAGCATTCCAACTTCGCGATGATCTCCTTGGAGTCTTTGGTGACTTTGCCACTACCGGAAAACCTGCCGGTGATGATCTGCGCGAAGGTAAGCGGACCGTACTGATGGCGATGACGCATGAGCGTGCAACTGCTACGCAGCGCGCAACAATCAAAAAATTCTTTGGTCGTCCAGATCTCGATGAATCAGGAATTGCTGCGCTCCAATCAATCATCATTGAAACGGGTGCACGCGATCATCTCGAATCGCTCATCTCAGAGCTCTATACCGAAGCAACCGCTGCGATCGATCATCCAGAGATCGACGCTGCAGCGCGTCCACTACTTCTCACCATGGCGAAGCTCGCCACCCAACGAAACTCATAGGGAGATTCATGCCAAAGCAGATTAAAGGAGCTACCGACCACGTCGTGATTGTTGGTGCGGGGTTAGCTGGCTTAAGCGCCGCCCTCCGTTTAGCTGGAGCAGGTCGTAAAGTCACTGTCGTAGAACGTGAGTCAGTTCCTGGTGGTCGAAACGGTCTCCTGCAACAAGACGGTTACTCATTCGATACCGGTCCAAGTGTGCTCACGATGCCATCGTTGATTCAAGATGCCTTTACCGCTGTTGGTGAAGATATGAACGATTGGCTTGAGCTCATGCCAGTTGATCCGCTCTATCGCGCCTTCTTTGATGATGGCTCTCAGCTCGATGTTCACGCTGATACCGCCAGAATGCAGGAAGAGATCCGCACCGTCATTGGTCCTGATGAGGAGGCTGGTTATGCGAAATATGTAGAATTTGTAACAAAGTTATATAAGTATGAGATGAATGACTTCATCGATCGCAACATCGATAGTCCACTCAATTTACTCACACCAAACCTTGCAAAGCTCGTTGCCCTCGGTGGATTCCGTAGATTAGCTCCAAAGGTTGAGCAGTTCCTCAAAGATCCTCGCACTCAGCGCGTTTACTCATTCCAGGCGATGTACGCCGGCGTGAGCCCACAGCAGGCGCTCGCGATCTATGCCGTGATTGCCTATATGGATTCAGTCAATGGCGTCTTCTTCCCTAAGGGTGGAATGCATGCAGTACCTCGAGCAATGGCTGCCGCAGCTACAAAGCATGGAGTTGAATTTAAATACAGCACCTCGGTTACCTCAGTTGAACACCACAATGGTCGAGCAACAGCTGTCGTGACCGATAGCGGTGAACGTATTACCTGTGATGCGCTCATCCTCAACCCTGATCTACCAGTTGCCTACCGAGAATTGCTTGGACGAACACCGAAGAAGATCAATAAGCTCAAATACTCACCATCATGTGTCACCTTGCTCCTTGGTTCATCGAAGTCATATGACCGCCTAGCTCACCACAATATTCACTTCGGTAAGTCATGGGATGGCGTCTTCGACGAGCTCATCAATAAGAAGATCTTGATGACTGACCCTAGTATCTTGGTCACAGTTCCAAGCATGGATGATGCGACGTTAGCTCCAGCCGGTAAGAATTCGTATTACGTACTCTTCCCTACCCCAAACCTCACCGCAGATATTGATTGGGCCAAGATTGGTCCTTCCTATCGCGATGAGATGATTCGCACCCTTGAATCACGTGGATATGACGGCTTCGGTGATTCCATCGAGTTTGAAAAGATGACCACCCCGCTTGATTGGAAGAATATGGGTATGGAAGCTGGGGCACCATTTGCTAGCGCGCATACCTTTATGCAGACGGGGCCTTTCCGTCCACGCAATATCGCGGAAGGTTTTGAGAATGTGGTCTTCGCAGGGTCCGGAACGCAACCGGGCGTTGGAGTACCAATGGTTCTTATCTCAGGTCGCCTTGCTGCCGAGCGTATCGTCGGGACAATCGCTTAAAGGAAATCTAAAGCAGAATGTAAACGACGGATCCAGCGCGACGAGATGAGTAATTCTCGCCTCCGCCTAAACCTTCGATCTCCATGATCACGGCGGTACTGTCAACAATTCCACCGCATCGGTCAATGAGAGCTGCTGCGGCAATGAGTGTGCCACCGGTTGCGAGGACATCATCGATCAGCAGAACACGTTGGCCCGGAAGGACCGCATCCTGGTGGATCTGCAAAGTCGCTTCGCCATATTCAAGGGTGTAACTCTCTGAGAATGCTGCGGCGGGTAATTTGCCACTCTTTCGAATCGGTACAAAGCCTTTGCC
>Ga0136642_1000939_pt1 | contig 13488 bp, 16 predicted proteins | sample LowCatLa1302831Y_FD_115313 | JGI IMG/M metagenome (GOLD analysis project Ga0136642, IMG submission 115313) | Freshwater microbial communities from Lower Cathedral Lake, Yosemite National Park, California, USA - 13028-31Y | ecosystem: Environmental > Aquatic > Freshwater > Lake ... | reverse complement strand
GTCGGACCATCTCGGGGCCTCGCCGCGAACCGAGCCGCGAACCGAGCGCGAACCTTTGTACCGGATCGTGGCAACGTACGAGACTTTTTCGCTATGCTCCTTGCGCCACCCCTGGGGTGCAACCCCCTGCTGGGCGTTTTGCGGCGTAAGCCGTTCTCCTGGCGTTCGCTGGGACCGCCGCGCCACCTCTATCTGGGCCCCGCGCACCACGCCACTTTGGACGAGTGGGTGACCGCTGTGGCAGACGGGGCCACGCCGATGGACATCTTCGGCGGAGACTGCGGCACGTTCAAAGCGCTCCACGCAACCGTCGGCCGCAGCACCCTGGAGCTCAACGTCCACTTCTGTTTCAAAAACGACTACGCGGGAAGCGGACCGGACACCCTGGTCAGCTGCTCTGCGCTGTTTGACGGCGTGCTCTTTGGCGCGTGCGAACCAAGGGACGAAACGAGCGCGATGAGCATTTGCAAGTCGCTGGAACGCGTGTGCGACGAGGTGGTGCGCAAGAGCTCCGTGTCGGCCGTGCGCGACGTGAGGCAGGCTTTCAGGGCGACGTTCTAAAACATGAGCTCGTATTGAATCATCTCGTCCCAAAAGAAGGGCGTCCCGTCAAGGGCTCGCGCTCGCGCCTCCTCTGCCTTCTCTTCCAGACGCGCGCGCTGCGCGGCCATAGCCTTCTCCCGGGCGCGACGCTTGCGCTGCGTGTCGTTGCTCTTGGCGCGTCGAATGGCGTGCGCCGCGTCCTGCATCGTGCCGAAGCGTCCTTGCCACACGCCCTCAAAGAACATCTCCCACGTGCCGTCGCCACGTGCGCGCACGTTGTGAAACGTGACCTTTATGCCGTCTGGGATGTGGTCAAACCTCTCAAAGCGCCGTTCAGCCGCAAGCGCCTCTGCCAGGGTGTCGAACCGGCCCACGTTGACCCGCACGCCGGGTCGCTCAGGGTGCGTCTTGCGCACCGAGTATTTGACGACCCCCCGGGCGTTCGTCACTCGTATGGGCGCCATATGATTGCCTAGGACTTGCGTTGTTGCTCGGCTTGTTTGGCTCGCATGATTAATAACTCCTTGAACGAAGGTTTGCCGGGACTCTTTGTCGGAGGAAACGTCGGCTGAGTTGTAGGCTGCCGATGTGCGTTCAAAAAATCCAGGACACTCAGTTTCTTGCCGTCGCGCGCGGCGTCGCGCGCGGCGTCGCGCGCGGCTTGTGGTCGAGCTTCGGGGGCTGTCGGCTGTTGCGGTGTGACTCCTGTGCGGTTCGGGGCCTCTTTGGTTGCCCGAAGTTGGGCTAAATGGCGGTGCGAAAGTAGGCGGCGCGTCTTCCGTACATATCCTTTAAAATGAAACAAATGTTCGTTGTGTAAAAACACTATTCTGGTCATATCCTCGAGCTTGTCTGGGCGGAATGCAAGGACGTACGGTTTCGTCTTTCGAGTCACCACTACCACTATGCAGGCTCCATACACGTTTGCAGCTGCTATCAATGTCATGTTGTTGCCCCACACACCGCGTTTGTGGCAGTTTCGTACAGGATTCCCCTCTTTATCCTCGCCTATAATAAGTTCAAATTCGTCAATGTCTTTTTGAACATCCTCACCTCCAAGTTGGTTCTTTATTTCTAGTGTTCTCTTTTCGTCTTTAAAGATGTAATCGCACGTCTCCTTGCGAATTTGAAGATCAGTTTTGTTGTTTTTCAGCACTCCGGCAAGTGATAAAAACAAACAGTCGCCCTCGCCTCCAAAATTTTCTAATTTGTAATTATTTGCTAAATATTCTGTCGTGATCTTGCAGCGCTGCTCAGGAGTGCGTTTTTGATCAAAACTGGCTAAAAAAGCAAAGTCTTGTTCTTTGTCTTGTAAGTCCCTGTCTGTCATCCCTGCGGTGCTCACTCTTTATTTTCTTTACCCGCGTACTATTTATAATCACAAAGCATTCCTGCCAACGGGTACACAGCGGTGCGACGTTTGAGCGCTCCTCGTATGAACACACGCACGAATGCGCGCCTGGGCTGCTCTCTTCGTCTTGGCGACCCTCGTGGCGGCCGCTTATCCGGACGTCAACCAACCGAGTGACCTTGCGAGGGTGGTGGCCTTGAGCGCGCGGGGTGGCCAAATCGTGTTGTTCACCTACGTCGCTGGTCTGCATCGCATGTGGCAAGACATGGCCGTGGAGCTGTGCGAAGAGCTTAACACGCTTGCCTACCCGTATGTCGTCCTTGTGCACGACGCCGCCTCGTGCGACGACCTCCTAGCCGCCGCCGCTGGGCGCGTCTCCAAGCCACCATCCTGCATACTGAACAGCGTGCTTCGCAAGACGCACGGGTACGACGTCAGCGTGCTGACGCTGTGGGTGCGGCGCTATCACACCGCCGCATTGCTGGCAGAAGCCGGCGTCGGCGTCACGCTGCTGGACGCCGACACCGTCATCACGCAAGACTTTCTGCCTGTGCTCCGACAGCTCGAGCGCGAGTACGCGCTCATCGTCCTCGGAGAAGGTCCAGCAAACGGCGGGCTCTGGCACCTTCGGGCCAGCAACTCGAGCAGCGCGGCGCTGTGGGTCATTCGCCAGGTCGAGCGGCGCAGCACGCTGCTCGAAAAGTTTAAAGTGCACGACCACAACCACGAGGCTGGTATGCATATGGACCAAGACGAGCTGGGAGACGCGCTGCGTGTCGCGACGGACCCGAACGGCAGCGCTTTTGATTTCTGGGGGGACTTTCTGGGTACCAAGTTTCCTGACCACGAGATCTGGCAGCGGTTTCCGCAAAAAGAACCTCACCACGGTTTCAGCTGGCAGATTGCCGAGGGTCACACAAGCCCTTCGCCCTTTCTTCCACAGACCTGCGTTTGGGACGCCGCAACGTGCGCGAGGTTTGACACCTTTGCGGCTAAAAACGAGCTGCGCAACGCGCCAGTACGCTACGCGGACATCCGCGTGCCGTTTGACAGCGAGCAGTTTGACGAAACCGCGGCGCCCGAGCGCGTGCTCTGCGCCCCAAACTGGCTTTTCAGCCACGGAGGACCGCTCGTGAAGGGCTTTGCGGACCAAATAGCCGTGTACCACCTGCTGGGCGTGGAACTCAACTGGTCGGGCGGGGCTGGCAGCCACACGAGCCGCTACGTCCAGTGGCTCGCCCGCCCTGGAATGAAAACTTACAGAGAGGCGCACACGGACTACGTGGCGGCCGCTCAGCCTCTGGTGGACGCCGCGTGCGCGCACTCAAACGCGGTGCACATCAAACACCTCGTGAGCAAGTTTATGAGCTACGCCTTGAGCACCGGACGGCTGCTCATCATGCCACGCTTCAGCTGCGACGCGCCGTGGATTCAGCGTGGCGACGATTCGATGACAGGGCACGGTGACCTCCGGGTGGTGGACGACGGCACGTGGTGCTATCCCAGCGCCGCGGGCTTCGACTCGTGCTTTCCTGGTGTTCATTACACTTTTCCGTTTCTTGTGCCTGCTGGCGCGCGCGTGGAAACGATTGGCACCCACGCGTTTCACAATCCCAACAGTTCGGACGTGCTGTCCAGAGCGCGCGTGGCGTGCCCGGATGTTCTCAAAGTCGTGTGAGCTTCACCCCACCCACACCCCGTGCAGCCCGGAGACGTTCAGGCCCGTCGTCCTCAGCAGGCACGCGGTCACCATCGTCTGCGCGTCCACAACCTTGACCAGGTTGTGCCGGCCGTCGAGCACGAAACCCACCAGCCACCCGTCGTCGTCCGCGCTGTTCGAGCGCGGCACAAACACCGGCTCCAGGTGGGTCAGCCGCACCCCGCCGGTGGGGGCCGTGAACCGCTTGACGCCCGTGGCTGTGTCCAACTTCACCCAGCAGTCCATGGAGGACCCCGGCTGGCTGCTGCCGGAATAAAACATGTGGTTCTTGGTCGGCGTGCCCGGGTGCGTGGCGGGAAACTCCCCCATTGAGTCGTCCAGGGCGGCAGTCTTTGCCCAGCCGCCTCCCCTGTCGGCAAAGGTGGAGCGGGCGGGGCTGAAGTGCAGCGACATGGTCCGCCCCAGCTCGTCGCTCCGAAAATAGTCCACGTGGTGTGCGGACGCGCTCACCACGTGCGTGGCGTAGCAGCGCTCAACGGCGTGCGACCGCGCGGGCGCGCCGGGGGCGCGCGGGAGCCGCACGAGCCGCGTGGGCCCGGGGGCTTGTCGGATGGCGTCAAGCACGCTCGCGCCGCTTCGAAAACTGGCAAAGTCCATGCGCAGCGGCGGCTGAAAGAAGACGTAGTCGGTTGGCGTGAGTGCGAACGAATGCACGTGCGTGAAGCCGTCCACCACCAAAGTGCGGTCGCGGCACACGGTCCACGAGCTGGCGTGGAACTCGACGAAGCGTAGCGTGGTGTCAAAGGTGGAGTAGCGGCTCAACAGGACCGCCAGCCGCCCGCTTGCGGGGTCTCTCACCGGGTGCGCGCACACCGCGTCGCCGCCGAGGTTGAGTGCGCTGTCCAGCGCGGGCTGAACGGAGAACGGCGAGCGGTTGGTGGCCACGCCCCCCATCGTGTGGGGGCCCATGTACGCCAGGGTGTCGGGGTTCACGCGCGACGCCACTCCCCCTTCCCAGCACGCCAGGAGCTCGTTCGCGTGCCAAAACAGGCTCGTGTTGGCAGGGTTCTTGAGGGTCCGCAGAGACTTGTGCGGCGACGTGCCGAACGCGCCGCGGTGCACGAACTCGTCGCACGCCTGCTCCGCGAGGTAGGCGGGTGTCTCCAGAACCCGAGACAACGTGGTCACCGAACCGTTGAGGAAAGTCACCTTGTCCACCCGGCCGTCGCCGTCGAAGACGTGGGCCGGCGGCGCGCCTCGCCGGTGCACCATCGCCGGCCCCACCCGGAAGAGGGACCCGCGAAGGCCCGAGGGGACGGCGCCTGCGAGCAGCATGGAGAGCCCTGCGCACGTCAATAAATATTCGAGCAGGACTTTACTGTTTCGTCGCCCTGGGCCGCACGAAGAACACGATCCACAGCCACACGAACGCTGCCCAGAACGCGATGGTGCTTGAGCTCACCAGCTGCAGGATGCTCAGGGTGTGATAGTAGTTGTTTCTGGCGAGCGTTGTCGACTGCGAGAAGTACAGCGCTTTCAGCTTTGAGGTGTACAGGAACTGCAGCACGTCAAACGGAACGACGACCCAGCAGAAGATGAACCACTGAGACGGGGGGATCTCACCGAACGTGCAGGCCCCCTTGTTCTTGCACGCCCCCACGACGTCACTGATGATGGCGAAGATGGCTGGGATCAGCGCGGTGTGCGGCGCCGCGAGGGCGAGAAAACCGTTGGTTGAGCGCTGCAAGGGGTCGTTGAAATCCAGGGTGCCCTCCGCGTTGCCAATGTCAATCCCCACGCTGATCGCCCACGAGATGATCCAGCCCAGCTCCAGCGCCAGCAACAGCGCACCCGTCACAATGACCCCCACTCCCGTGGGGGCGAAGCGATCCACCGCCACCATTGTGTGTGAGGAAAGTGTACGGTCCCTAAATATTTGTGTACTGCCTTTGAGTCGCTGTCCATGCAAATGCGGCATGACATGCGTACGCCGCGTGCGTGCTTGTCGATTTGCCGCAACGCATATAAATATACCTTCCAAAGCTTTAGAATGTCTTTCGGAACACCAAACTACGCTCAAGACGAAGCGGTGCTTCTAAAAACTTTTAGTAAGCTCAACGGCGACCAACGCGACGAGGTCATTTTACAACTCCCAAAACCTCTGCCCTCAGAAGCGGAAATGTTTGCGGAGCAAGTTCTGTACATCAACGGCATTGCATCTGGAAAGCCTTTCAAGCGCCACCTGCAATCAGAGGACGATGCTCACGAGTGGATACAGGAAATCGGTGAAGATGCTGGCACCACAGACATTCTCAACACTTTTCGCCAGATGGACATCACAGGGGATATAATCATCGGAATCATTACTGTGACTCCAAAAAATGCCTTGGAGGCGATCCCCGGAGACGTCCCATACGCAACGTTCGAGTATGACAGCCACACGTTTACGCAAGGACGACCCACACAACAGCTGACGTTCTACAGGAATCAGAACGCTGTTGTGAAGTTTAAACGCGGGCTGGGCCCGTGGATGGTGTCCTTTCCAGCGAGCCATGACACGGACAGCTTTCAGGTTGACAAAAACATATGTGTTTTTATAGTTGATGACCTGTGAAGAAGTGTGTCAGAAGCTTAAGCTGTACCCACACGTTGTCGTCGTCTGCTGCGATGCGCTTGCTGTCCGCGTTGTGTACATCAAGACCGACCGGTAAGCTTTGGCCATAGGACATGTCGGACGAAACTGTGTCGGACGATGGAACCGTACCGGCTCGGACCGTACGGGACTGGCGCCCGGCGGGCGGGCTGTGCGTGGGGCACGGACCACCAGCTCTTTGCCGTCCCCATGGCTCCTAGGCCTCCTGTGTTGATGTCGAACTCTATGAAAACAACGTCCACGTCGCGTGGGAGGAGCGTCTCCACACACAGTGCAGCAAAGTCGCTGTTGGTGCCCGCCACAGCTCCGTTGACAAAGCGCAGACTCTTGCCAGCGAACCTCTGGTGAGCTCGGAGCAGCCGCTCAAAGGACGGCCACCAGCTGGAGTTGTAGTCGCTGGCGCCATGTCCAGTGGTTATGGAGCCGCCCAGCACTCCGAAGGTGATGTTCGGTCGTGCAAGCGCAGCTGCGAGCCTCACGTTGCCGCCTTCGATGGTGGCGCGGGCGATGTCCGCGTGCGTGAGCTTTCCTGGGAGACACTCGACCGGCACAAGAGCCAGCAAGGAGAGCAGCAGGCAGACGGCGCGGCGCGGCATAGAGTCACTGAGGACGGCTAGAAGAATGGAGACTACCTTGTGTGCGAGGAACAATTGGCCGGGTTCTGATGCCGGCGTGTGGCGGTCTGCGCATGTGTTTTAAGTTTTAAAGCATCTAGAAAGCAACCTCTCTGATGGCATCGACTACGTGATTCGTCCTAAGTAAGTGGGCAGCCCCCTCTTGATGTACGGTGTAACGAAGCCTATCCCCCCATCTAGAAATATAATTCGTGGAAGTGATCGTACAGTACGTTTGGCGCTGGCTGCTGAAGAAGGGTAAAAAACAAGATGCGAGCTGCTCTGGCCATATTCCTGTTGGTCCGCGCGGTTCGAGCTTCACCGTGCGCGTTTGGCGAGGAGCCTGGCACCTGGAGCCGCACAGACTGGGACAGCATCCCGAGTCACGGAACAACGCTTGACTACTTTCGGCTCGACGACAGCAAAGAGTCTGTGTGGCTTGAAGGCTCGAAGGAACCGTCTGACACGCCATTTGGCAGCGCGTGGCAGACCCTCAACCCAGAGTGTCAGCTCACCAACATACTGACTCAATACTTGAGCAGCCCCGTGCCGCTCGCGCGAAACATCACCGTCGCTTTCTTGGGTGACTCCAACGACGAGCACGAGCTGAATTTCCTGTGCATGGCGTACCATGCGCGCCACGGCTACTCTCACTGGGCGGCTTACATTCACAGCCACCGCACAGTCAACTACTGCATCCTGGACAGCGGCCTGACCCTGGTGCAGCTGTACAGTATGGCCATCGTGGAAGAGGAGGAGCGCGGCAAAGTGCGAACGCTGCGCAAGTTTTTTGATGGGGATGACAGCGAAGCATACAGCCTCTGGGATGGCTACGAGGGCACCAAAGGCGTGCTTGAGGGGCGTGACAAAGACGTGGCCAAAATACGAGGCCGAGAGCCCGACTTGGTGGTGTGCAGCAACACATATTGGGCGCTCAACGGCTTCGTGTCGCGCGATCCCAGCGCCAAGCTGGTGCATACGGGCTACCTGACAGAGTACGCACGTGCGATGCACACGCTGGTTGGCTCGGTGCGGGAGGCTTTCCCCAAGTCCAAGGTGGGGCTGCGCACCAGCCACCAAGTGCGCAGCGACTGCTTCGACGGAGACACGACGCGACGCGCTTGGGGCAAGAAAGCGTGGGTGGCTCAAATAAACGCGGCCAAGCGGGCGGTGGCGCACTCGGAGCGGCGGCGGGGCCACAACGTGCACCTGTTTGACGGCGAGCTGATGGCCTCAGCCTTCACACCAACGCAGAGCACGCACGACGACATTCACTACAAAGCGTGGCTCGGCTTAGAGTTTCTGAATGTGTATTTGAATGTTGCCTAGAGGTCGAGTCCGTTTCGTCGCGCACGGGATGGAGCGCCCGTAGCGACAAACACTCTTCCATCCGAAAAGACGGTGAGGTATCGCTCCAAGGTGCGGTACCTGACATTGTTACAGATGGTCACAAGTTCAGCCCTTTTCCAGTCCGGAATGTCCAAGTCGCCGACGCGGGGTGGAGCGTGCCACAAGAACCCAAGAAAACGCGGTAAAAGCTGATAGAAGTAGAAGACACCTGCACCGAGTCGCCTCGAATCGTCTCGCCATCCTCTGACCACCACACCCCCAAGCAAATACACCGCGCTTCGTTCGAGAACCACCCCTTTCGCGCCGTGCGCCCGCGCGTGTCGGTGGCGTAGCGCAGATATTCCTATGGTCGCCTTATTCATTGTGATTCAAGAAGAATGTCCACCTTGGTGACGCAGGGTGGGCGATTCAAGGTTGAGGAGGAGGCACAGTTCATCGACGTTTATGTCAGCAAGTTGCTGTTGTTCCAAGACCAGGTGAAGATGTTTCACTGGAACACTCGAGTGTACGGGCAGCACAAAGCGCTCGATGACTTGTACGCCCATCTTTTGCGTTTGACGGACGAATTCGTGGAGGTGTACGCTGGAATGTATGGCGCCCATCCCTCGGTGGTGAAGCGATCCGAAATCTCCCCGGACGTGAAAGACCTCAACAAATTCCTCGATTCAATGCGCACGCAAGTCGCAAGCTGGCAAGCAGACGCGCCCGTCGCCGGGACCACGCTGGAGGGGCTGTTGCAACAGATGGAGGGACACATTGCGACGGCGAAGTACCTCTGCTTGATGAGCTGAACGTCCGTTTCCGCGCGTGGGGGCGGAAGCAAAATCAGCATATTTATGGTTTGTACGAATCGATGAGTATGAGCTTCTCCGTTCCCAATCCCATTCAAGAAGAAGAGGCTGCAATTCAGACGTTGCGTGGTATGCGTCAGCACCAGCTTGTGCGCGACCCGGCACGGGCGCGGCTTCGTGACGCTGTCGTGAAGGCGATACGTGGCGAAACGCCTGTGCGAACGAGCGAGTTTGTCGTGCGCGTCGCCGCCGACTCTGCGCGCTTGAATTCAAGCTATCGAATCACCGTCTACAACAAAAAAACGCGGGTGGTTGACGTGTGGAACTGGGTCGGTATGATGACGTTGACGAAGCTGTACGGCAAAAAATCGACGGCGACCAACGCCCGAGACGTTGCAGAACTCATTGCGTCGGGCGTTTTGAACGGTCCAGAGCCTGAGCGTTTTGCGATGCTGGGGATGGACCCCGTCAACCAGGGGCCACCCGTACCGGCGGCGCACGTGAGACTTGTCAGCAGCGACGGTAACGTCTTCATCGTGGACCGTGCGGTGGCGAAAGTGTCACAAGTCATAACGGATATGTTAGAGGACCTTGAAAACACGGACGACGCAATACATCTCAATGTGGATGGACCAGTCCTGGCCAAGGTGTTGGAGTACTGCAACGTCCACGCCGCACACGCGAACGTGGAGGACGTCCACGCCGCACGTGCGATTAATGCGGCTACGGATGCAGCCTTCATCCACGCTGTGGACAATACCATGCTCTTTGAACTCATCAGCGCGGCCAACTTTATGAACATTCAGGGACTGTTAAACCTCGCGTGCCAGGTCGTGGCCGACACCATCAAGGGCAAGACACCGGAACAAATACGTCAAGAGTTTGGCATTGTAAACGACTTTACGCCCGAAGAGGAGGCCGAAGTCCGGGCAGAATACGCGTGGGCCTTTGAGTGAGCGTGTTTCGCCGAATCCTTGCGCGCGTTTTGAGTGTACGAGTTGGATGAATGAGCCGTCACTTCGCTTTCTAAGCAACAGAGCCAGCGTGTTCCCGTCGCGCATGTCGTAGGTCGCATAGCAGAAGCTCCGTACGTATTCAAGGGCCGCCGCCTGTTCATCAGCTGTGATGTGCGTGGCCAGGTGCGTGGCCAGGTGTAGAGGCCCCATTTCAGCTTTTGGGGGTCACAATGGCATGAACTGCAGATAGTCGCCGCTAAGTAGGCCGCAGCTGGAATTGAACCACAGGGGCACCTGCCAGCCGGCCGTGTAAGCCCATCGCGGGTCCGTCATGTTGCGCAGCAGGCTCTCGCAAGTCACGCGCTCCCAGCCGGGCTCCAGCAGGTCAACTGTGTGTGGTGGTGCCGTGGCTGCCGCCTCGCGCAGCGTGGCCAGCAGCGCGGCATCCAGGGCGGGGGCTGTGAAATTTGCTCTGACAAACGCAAGGAGCTTGCGGGCCGCCTCCTCTGCCACCGCATCGGGCGTGTCCCGCACAATGGCCTCGATGGAGGTGCACATGGAGTCGTTTAGGACCCAGTCGTAGTAGAAGAGGCAGTGGCAGTCCTCCAGCCGGCGGGACAACCACGTCTCGTGCGGGTTGTTGCGCGGCATCAACAGCGCGCTGCCACTGGCGGCAAGTCTCTTCAGTGAGGATGACCACGCATCCCCGCCTGGCAAGTAGACGATAAACTTGTATCGCGTGAGCTTGCGCAGGTCGGCTGCTACAGGCTTCAGGGCGACTTGCTGCAAGCTATGCCCAAAGATGGCACCCGGGCAAAGCCGCCCGCCGTCGTGACAAAAGCCGTGCGTGCCAGTCACGCGCTGCCCGCGTAGCTTGTTCCAGGTGATCGAATCGTTGAGCAGTGAGTGGCTGGAGGAGCTGGCGACACATTTCAGATACAGCAGGCGGCGGAGTTGGCCCTGGTGGTCGCCCGTCCAGAGTGCGGCGGTCAGCCGGTGGTGCCAGGGAACGGGGGGGAAGTGCATGTGGTGCAGCAGTATCGGGAAGGGGGCCACCCAGGCCTCGATCCAGCCGAAATACTCGTGCTCGCCAGGCCAAAGTCTGAGAGTCTCAGGCGCCGTGTCGTTGGCAAGCTCGTGCCCGGTTTCCGGTTGCGGGTCGGGCCGTGGCCACACCTTGGCCGGGCGCCAGAACGAGAAGATGCTAGCGTTGGGCGTTTCTCTCTGCCACACTTCCATCCCCACGCCGTCATCGAGCGCCTGGGGCACGGAGCCATGCAGGTCAGGCGCGCCTGGCGCGACGCGCACCAGAGCCATGAGAGTGTGCAGACCTCGGGTAGACTTCCAGGCCGGGCGCGAAGCGTTCGGAGCCAGGATCTTCGTGAAGATCTCGCCGTGCCGAAGCACAAACTCCAAAGTCCGGACCGGCTGGGGGAGCAGGAGGCCCAGGCAGGCCAGGCACTCGAAAAACCTCCTCATGAAGAGCGCAAACGAAAACCATGTATATTTAAACTGACACACGGCGTCTTGTAAAGGCACAGCGATGAGCTTTGAAACCCTAGATTGGAATTCCCGAAACCTCGTCCTCGCGCACGTGCCGTGCGACCAGGTGTCCAAGGTGTGCGTGCTCGACAGAGAACACCGCGAGGTGTGCGCCATGCCAGAATTGTGGCAGGAACAGTACAACGCGCGGCACGTGGCTGCCACGGAAGGCGCTCGTCACGCTGTGCCGTCGGTCTGGCCATCGGACACCGTTGACTCTCGGTATGCACGTGTCATTTTTGACGACGAGTGTCGCTTTGTGACGGGCAGGGCACACAAGACGCTGCGTGGACACACTGCAGTTGTGAATATGACGGTGTTCAGCCCGGACGGGCACACGGTCGCCACAGCCTCTGAAGACTGCACCGCGAAGCTGTGGAATGCAAGGACGGGCCAGCTGAAAGCGACGCTCGAGGGGCACACTTTTGACATACATTACCTTGCCTTCAGTCCGGATGGGCGCACGATCGCAACAGCGAGCGACGACAACACGGTCATGCTGTGGGACACACAATCGGGCGCGTTGAGAATAACCCTGGAAGGGCACGAAGAAATGATTGAATCACAAATTATATGCGTGGCGTTCAGCCCCGACGGAGCATCCGTCGCAACGGCTGGTGGTGACGGTACCGCCATACTCTGGACGTCGGCAGGGGAATTGACGTGGATACTTGACGATCATATGGCAAGGGTCTTCATGGTGGCATTCAGTCCAGACGGACAAACCCTTGCGACGTGCGCAGACGATGAGACCGCCAAGCTGTGGGACGTGCTGACCGGCGAGCTACGATGGACTCTTGAAAACACAGGGTGGGACATAACGGGATGGCAGCAAAATCTAGCGTTCAGCCCGGACAGCACCACGGTTGTCGTTGGCTCGACAGCGCCGCATGTCGTCCAAGTGTGGGACGTGCGGACGGGCGAGCGGTTAAGAACCCTGCAGGCAATCACCGATTGTGTGGCCTTCAGCCCCGACGGGCGACTGATTGCCACGGGCGCGAACGAACACCCTTTCGTCGTTCAGCTTTGGGACGCGCGCACCGGTGATCTGAGAGAAACTTTGATAGGCCACCAGTCTGCAAATAAAAACGTGGCGTTCAGCCCTGACGGGCGGACACTCTCCTCCGCCGATGACTCGCGCGTCATGTTATGGAACGTGGAAAAAGCAGCGCTGATTGCAATTCTTCAGAAACAGCAGGTGTGCTGGGTGGCATTCAGCCCTGACAGCCGCACGGTGGCTGTAGCATCAGGAGACGGGACAACAGAGCTGTGGGCCGTGCCAGAATAATGTGTCGTAAATACATGATATAGGAGTCCCACTTTAAGAGAGGGGGTGTGCACCGCACGAGTGTCGAACACATTCACGTCCTTTTCGCGCGCATTCGCTGCTCGATGTCCTCACACAACACGTGCAGTGTTTCACCACGAACGTTAAACCAATCGTCATCAATTTCCTGGAGCGACGTCAGCAGTTCGTCGTGTGGGTCACCTTTCCGAGCAATCGCCGTGTACGCAAGCTTAAAGAGAAAATCATAATCATAGTTTCCACTCTCTTCAAAGAGAGTAGCCTTCGCGGTAACCCACGCGTCGGTCTTGTCGGGAAAGTAGTCTTTCACGCGTGGGCGGAATGTTGCTTCCAGGCGTTCAAGAGCCTCGTACCGTTCAACGTTGTTCATCATGACATATTGAGCCTGTGTTGGCGCCATGTCACGTAGCTCTTTTGAGAGACGCTCGATGCTCTCCTTAAGCGTTTTAATCTGCGATTCGATGTGTTTTCTTTTTTGTTCAAATGTCGTCACTTCTCGCTTGTCAGCCTGATAAAGCTCGGGGGTGGCGTAGACGTCAGACGGGGGGCCAAAGTCCAGCGTGCTCATCGTCGTTGTCATTTGTTTCCATCACTTATAATCCGTCTGCCTGGCCGCCTATACGGTGTCATAGATACCCGGTTTGTAAGGGCGCGACGTCCGTCTGCCTGGCCGCCTATACGGTGTCATAGATACCCGGTTTGTAAGGGCGCGACGTCCGTCT
>Ga0136642_1000938_pt1 | contig 13521 bp, 14 predicted proteins | sample LowCatLa1302831Y_FD_115313 | JGI IMG/M metagenome (GOLD analysis project Ga0136642, IMG submission 115313) | Freshwater microbial communities from Lower Cathedral Lake, Yosemite National Park, California, USA - 13028-31Y | ecosystem: Environmental > Aquatic > Freshwater > Lake ... | reverse complement strand
GGCAATAATCTCGTTACTCACCCGCGGGCTCGGTACCAGTCGATTGATGCTTGGTGGAAATCTGCCAGGCGCTCACCATTGGAAGTCTGGATGACTCGGCGCCATGCGCCAGTCTCGGTCATATGCCAACTAGCCGTCTTCTCAGACAGATAGCCATCGAGTGCGCGTAATAAGTGGCGCTTATGGTCCGGCTGAGTGATTTTCACAAGTGATTCAACGCGGCGGCGAAGATTACGATCCATGATGTCGGCAGAGCCAATCCAAAGTTCATCATCTCCACCATTTACGAAGTGATAGACGCGAGAGTGTTCGAGAAATCGGCCAAGAATGGAGACGGCTCGAATATTCTCTGAGAGTCCAGGTACGCCAGTGCGAATTGCACAGATTCCTCGGACGATCAGTTCGACTTTAACGCCAGCTTGGCTAGCGCGATAGAAGGCCTCAATAAATTGCTCATCCAGTACTGAGTTGAGTTTGAATCGAATACCGGAAGGCTTACCTGCTTTATGGTTCTCGATTTCCCGATCAATGCGCTCCATCAATCCTGTTGCCATAGTGCGAGGAGCTACCAAGATACGCTCAAATGAAGTCTGCGGAGCAAAACCAGAGAGCTGATTAAAGAGCTTGTTGACATCCTCACCCAAAACTTTATCGGATGAGAGAATTCCAAAATCTTCATAGAGCCTTGCGGTCTTAGGGTTGTAGTTACCTGTGCCCATGTGCACATAACGACGGATCGCATTCGCCTCTTGGCGAACAATGAGTGAGAGCTTTGCGTGGGTCTTAAATCCAACAAGACCATAGACGACGTGAACGCCGGCATCTTCAAGTTTGCGAGCCCAGCGAACATTTGCTTGCTCATCGAAGCGGGCGCGAATCTCTACAACAGCAAGGACCTGCTTACCGGCTTCAGCCGCTTCAATGAGTGCCGCCATGATCGGTGAATCACCAGATGTGCGATAGAGCGTCTGCTTGATTGCAAGGACATGTGGATCGCGAGCAGCGCTCTCAAGGAAGCGGACTACTGATGAAGTGAAAGACTCATATGGATGGTGGAGCAGAATCTCCTGTTTGCGAATCGCAGCGAAGAAATCTTCGTAATTCTCAGGGTCGAGCTCGCGAAGTAGCGGTGGAGTTTGGTTTTGGAAGGATTGGAACTTCAATTCGGGCAGATCAATATCTGCAAAGACGTTGAGGCCGGTCAGGTCGAGTGGTTCAGGGACGCGAGAAATATCCTGTGGTTTGATATCGAGTTCATCCATCAATGTTGATAGAAGTTCAGCATCAATATCTGGGTTAACCTCAAGTCGTACTGGCGGACCGAACTTACGACGAAGCAACTCTTGCTCCATCGTTGCAAGGAGGTCATCCGACTCTTCCTCTTCAAGAGCTAGATCAGCATTACGTGTCAGGCGGAAGGTGTAATAACTCTTAATATCCATACCCGGGAAGAGTTGATCGAGGTTAGCGATGATCACTTGCTCGAGCGGAATGAATCGACGAGCAACGTTCTTCTCGATTGGAATAAAGCGTGGCAGATTTGATGGCACCTTCACACGAGCGAAGAGTTCATCCTCTGATTCGGGTAGCCCAACTACAACGGCTAAATTGAGCGAGAGTCCTGAGATGTAAGGAAATGGATGCGATGGATCAATCGCAAGTGGCGTGAGGACTGGGAAGATCTTCGAATGGAATATCTCGTTGACATACGATTTCTCTTCATTGGTGAGTTCGGTCCACTTAGTAAGACCAATGCCATGGCCTGCGAGTGCAGGGAGAACGGATTCGTTAAAGCAACGAGCTTGGCGAGCAATGAGCTCTTGGGTTCGCTGAGATAACTCAGTCATCAATTGACGCGGATTATAGCCAGCGGTATTTGTCTTTGTAATTCCAGCGGCAAGCTTGCGCTTAAGTGAGGCGACGCGAATCATGTAGAAGTCATCAAGATTAGAAGAGAAGATGGCAAGGAAGCGGCAGCGCTCAAGCAACGGCGTTGATTCATCCTCGGCCAGTTCGAGCACGCGCTGATTGAAGGCGAGCCATGAGAGTTCGCGGTCGATCAGACGCTCGCGCGGGTTCTCGGCGATCGAATGGCTCATGCTGACAGTTTCTCCTACTTAAGTGAACAACAGGTAATCGCTAGGCAAATTACGAGGGGTGGCTCTTACTGAGCCCGCTCGGCGGCAATCCAATGCATGACGATCGCCGTAGCTACCGATGCGTTGAGGGATTCGACCTCAGAGTTCATGGGGATCGAGAGGACCAAGTCGCACTTCTCGCGGGCTAGGCGTGAAAGGCCCTTACCCTCAGAGCCGACGATCACGTAGACCGACTCCTTCGCAAGTGAAAACTTGGGCAACACTTCATCGCCATCGGCTGCAAGACCCACGACGAAGAAGCCAGCCTTCTTTGCATCTTCGATCGAACGAACGAGGTTGGTGACTTGTGAGATTGGCATACGTGCAGCAGCACCGGCTGATGACTTCCACGCTGATCCAGTCATTGATGCATTGCGACGCTCTGGGATGACAACGCCATCTGCACCAAAAGCGGCAGCGCTTCTTACGATCGCACCAAGATTGTGTGGATCAGTAACACCATCCATACCGATGATGAGTCCAGCCTTTCCATCTGCTCGAGCATTGATCAAGATCTGATCAAAGTCGGAGTAATTGAATGGCTTGATGACGAGTGCGATGCCCTGATGAGTAGTAGTACCGGTAACGCCATCGATAGTTCCGCGTGGAACTTCCTTGATGACTAAGTTCTGATTCTTGGCAAGGCGCAGTGACTCAGCGATCTTCTCATCAACTTCGGTCCGTTCTGCGATCAACAACTCTTTTGCAGGAATCTTTGCACGAAGTGCTTCAACTACAGAGTTCTTGCCGGCGACGGCATCACCTGATGGCTTGGTCTCACGGCGTGATTCTGGGCGGCGATACTCTTCGCGGCGCACTGCTCGAGCTGGTGCGGTTGCTGCCTCGCGGCGCTTACGTCCTGGACGTGTCATTGAATACTCCAACGTGTTCCTTGAGGTGTGTCTTCAATGAGAATTCCCAATTGAAGGATCTGATCGCGAATCGCATCTGCCGCTGCAAAATCTTTGCGAGCTCTTGCTGCATTTCGTTGATCAAGTGCTAGTTGAATAAGGCCATCGAGTGCTTCAGTGCTTGCAGTTTCTGAGGAAGCGAATGCGGCATCAAACGGATCGCAACCAAGAATCAAAAGTGCGCCACGGACTTCAGCGGCATAGCCACTTATGGCCGAGTTATCCCCCGCAGTAATTGCAGTGTTTCCAAGGCGTACTGCTTCAGAGATTGAAGCAAGCGCAGCTGGCACAGCCAAATCATCATTCATAGCGTCAGCAAAGGCTTGTGAGTACTTCACCTCTGGCTGGATGCCGGTGACTTCTGCAGCGCGCTTTAAGAAGGCTTCGATGCGACGCAGGTTAACTGAAGACTCTTCGAGCGCTTCAAAGGAGAACTCGAGCATCGATCGATAATGCGCTGATCCCAAGTACCAACGAAGTTCGATTCCGCGAACGCCCTTGTTCAGGATTTCGTGAATCTGAAGTGAGTTGCCCAAAGATTTCGACATCTTCTCACCTGACGTTGTGACCCACGCATTGTGCATCCAACGCTTAGCAAAGCCATAGCCTGCTGCTTCAGATTGTGCGATCTCATTCTCGTGATGAGGGAAGATCAGATCGAGCCCACCACCATGAATATCAAAGCTCTCACCTAGGTAGGTATGGGCCATTGCAGAACATTCCAGATGCCACCCTGGTCGACCTGCACCCCATGGCGTTGGCCATGATGGGTCTCCGGCCTTCGCCGACTTCCACAATGCGAAGTCACGAGGATCGCGCTTGTGTGTGAGGTCTGCATCTTCTGCCGGTTGTAGATCATCAAGCTTCTGATTAGACAATGTGAGGTATCGCTTAAGTTTGCGAACTTCTAAATAGACATCGCCATTACCCGGTGCGTAGGCGCTGCCATTTGCGATCAACTTCTCCATGAGTTCGATCATCTGGGTCACATACCCAGTAGCCCGAGGTTCATAGGTTGGCGGCAAGACATTAAGCGCTGAATATGCCATCGAAAAGGCGCGCTCGTACTTCATTGCGACCGCCCACCATGGAATCTCTTCGTGGACTGCTTTATGCAAAATCTTGTCATCGATATCGGTGACATTGCGAATCATGGTCACGTCATAGCCATTTGCGCTGAGCCAACGACGCAAAATATCGAAGTTAACGCCAGATCGGATATGGCCGATATGTGGTGGGGCTTGGACCGTCGCACCGCAGACGTAGATGCCGACCTTGCCTGGATTGAGCGGCGCGAAGCGATCAACGACACGTGTAGCAGTGTCATAGAGGTGAAGTTCGCTGGCCATTAGAGAAGTCTAACGGCTATTGATGAGTGATCAGCGCCGTGGCAATTGCAGATAAGCCCTTACCCTCGCCTGTAAATCCAAGTCCATCGGTCGTCGTTGCAGATACTGAAACAGCGGCACCACCAAGCGCCTGCGATAGCGCATCGATCGCCTCTTGGCGACGTGGACCAATCTTCGGGCGATTGCCTACGATTTGAACCGCAACGTTAGCAATCACAAAGCCTGCTCCTTCAACGATCTTGCGACTTTCTTGCAATAACTTCGCACCACTTGCGCCAGCATATTCAGGACGTGAGGTTCCAAAGTTAGAACCGAGATCGCCACATCGCGCTGCACCTAACAAGGCATCACAGATTGCATGTGCAGCGACATCGCCATCAGAGTGGCCATCAACGCCTACTTCGCCAGGCCACTCAAGACCAGCCAAATGTAATGTGCGAGAAGGATCAGCAGAGAAGGCATGTGCATCAGTACCGATACCAACTCGGAAATCTTGCGAACTCTCACCAAATAAAAATCGATAGGCGCGTTGGAAATCTTCAGGAGTTGTGATTTTGAGTGCGCGCTCTTCTCCAAGAATCACTTTGACTGGGATATCGAGCTCTTCAACGAGACCAGCATCATCGGTCGCATCCGACTTGGATTCATGCGCTGTGGCTAGTGTTTCGTAGGTGAAGCCTTGCGGTGTCTGAATGGCACGAAGTTTTGTTCGATTCGGCGTCTTTGTTACAAAGCCATCGATGTTGACTCGCTTTATTGTGTCAGCAACTTTAAGGCCTGGTATTACTGCATCTGCGCCTGCCTCTAACTCTTTCATGATCCGGCGAGCAAGATCAGTGGATGCGAGCGGGCGGGCGGCATCATGCACCAAGACATAACGAAGATCTTTTGGGAGTACCGAAAGTGCGGCTTTTACAGATTCGGTGCGAGTGATACCGCCGGTAACGACGGTTACTTCAGTACCGAGAAGTGATCGGAATTGCTCTTCATAGCCAGCAGGTGCTGCGACAACAATCTGATCTGCGATTGGAGCCATCTGTGCAACAGCGTGTTCGATCAGAGTCTTTCCACCAAGTTGAACAAGGGCTTTGGGCATATTGGCGCCGAGCCGCTCGCCAGAACCTCCTGCGGGGATTATGACTGCAATATTCATCGTTGACTCATCCGAGATTTATCAGAGTTTCACGAAAGCGCGGATTACTCGCTACAGATTAGGAAGCGAGAACCTCATCGAGAATGACGCCAGCCTTCGTCTCATCGGTGCGCTCAGCAAGTGCGAGTTCAGAGACCAGAATCTGCTTCGCCTTAGAGAGCATGCGCTTCTCACCAGCTGAGAGACCACGATCGAGATCGCGGCGGTAAAGATCGCGGACAACTTCGGCAACCTTGATGACATCACCAGATGCAAGCTTTTCGACATTCGCCTTGTAGCGACGAGACCAGTTTGTTGGCTCTTCGGTATATGGCTGGCGGAGAACGCTGAAGACGCGATCTAATCCGGCTGAATCGACGACGTCACGGACGCCAACGAGATCAATATTCTCTGCTGGAACTCGGACGGTGAGGTCCCCTTGGGCTACCTTAAGAACGAGGTAGATCTTCTCTTCGCCCTTGATGGTGCGAGTTTCAATCGCTTCGATTAAAGCTGCTCCGTGATGGGGATAAACAACGGTTTCACCGACTTTGAATGACATCGAGTTTTGCGCCTTTCGATAGAGGCCAATAATAGCAGGTAAGATTTACATCATGAAACGCAGCCAATTAGCCCCGTTCGCCATCGGAATTGCCTCACTTTTTCTCTTGACAAGTTGTGGTGCAAGTGGTCCAGGCGCACCTACTCGAAACATCAAGCAAGTAACTGATGGCATCGAAAAGGATTCGGGTTCGATTGCAGCACGCGATGTCTTGCTCGTAACACAACCTGATGGTTCTGCAGTTCTTGTCGGAACATTTATTAATCAAGGTGATACCGCAGATGCAATCACAGGCTTTAGCATCAATGGTGTTGCATTCAAGTTAGATAAGCCTTCGTATCCACTCGTAAAGAACCAGCCAGTGATCTTCGCAGGCCCAACATCAAATGCTCATGCTGTCATTGCTGGTCTCGATGCTGTTGCAAGTACTCGCGTCAATCTCACGATCACCTATGCATCTGCTTCAGCAATCACTGCAAGTGTATTAGTTCGCGATAAGGCTGATATCTACGCAAACGTTGGCTAGTTCTTCTTAAGCCTCGAACTTATAACCGAGCCCACGGACGGTTTGGATATAGACCGGATTTGCTGGATCTACTTCGACCTTGGCACGTAGTCGCTTGACGTGAACATCTAAAGTCTTGGTATCTCCGAAGTAGTCGCTGCCCCAGACTCGGTCGATAAGTTGTGAGCGAGTGAGCACTCGACCAGAGTTGCGGATTAAGAACTCAAGAAGTTCAAACTCTTTGAGTGGAAGCTGCACCTGATTGCCGTTAACGTTGACGATATGTCGTTCAATATCCATACGAACTGGACCTGCTGTGAGCACTCCATCCGCCACTGTCTCTGAGAAATCTTCACCCTGACGACGAAGGACTGCACGAATGCGCGCTACAAGCTCGCGCGTTGAATATGGCTTTGTTACATAATCATCAGCACCGAGTTCGAGGCCGACGACCTTATCGACTTCTGAATCCTTTGCAGTCAGCATAATGACAGGCACATTCGAGCGTTGACGAATCTGACGACAGACTTCAGTCCCGGAAAGGCCAGGAAGCATCAAATCCAGCAAGATCAGATCTGCGCCATGGCGATCAAATTCGGCTATCGCGCCATCACCAGTATCTGCAACGCTGACATCAAAGCCTTCGCGTCCCAATAGGTAAGAGAGCGCATCTGAAAATGATGCTTCATCTTCAACAACGAGGATCTTCGTCATTACTTGGCCTCCACGGCATTGAGCGTTGGTTGAGAATTGGTATGAGTAAGAGGGAAGCGAATTGTGAAGGTGCTGCCTGCGCCTTCAACAGACCAGACAGAGATATCGCCGCCATGGTTAGTTGCCACGTGCTTCACGATCGACAGACCTAGGCCGGTGCCGCCGGTAGCGCGAGAGCGTGCCGCATCCACGCGATAGAAGCGTTCAAAGATTCGCTCAAGTGCGTTCTCTGGGATTCCGATACCTTGATCAGATATAGATACTTCTGCGATACCTTCAACAACTCGGAGCGCAACTGCAACGCGAGTGCCCTCAGGACTGTAGTTGATGGCATTCTCAATCAAATTATGAATAGCCATAATCACTTGATCACGGCTTCCATTGATCTCGACAGTACCCGGAAGACTCAAGACGACTGAGATATTTCGAGACTCGGCAGAGAGTGCGGTTTGATCTGCAGCCTCTTTCGTTGCAAGAACGAGGTCTACCACTTCTCCACTCTTGAGTGGATCACCATCTTGCAACCGGGAGAGGTCGATAATCTCTTGCACTAATCCAGAGAGTCGCTGTGCCTCCGCCTGCATGCGATTGGCAAACCGTGTGATCGCCTCAGGATCATCAGCTGCGCCAAGCACGGCTTCGGAGAGAATTGATAGCGCACCAATCGGAGTCTTTAATTCATGAGAAATATTTGCCACAAAGTCGCGACGGATCGCATCGAGTCGGCGCATCTCAGAGTCATCGAAAATCAGAATTGCAATCGTGCCGTCATCACCGATTGGCGTCACGCGAACCAAGAGATCATGTGTGCCATCACCAATTGGCCCACGAGGCAACTCCATAGTCGCTTCCTGTTGCTGACCAGATCGACGAACTGCTCGAACTAAAGTAAGTAGCGGGTTATTTACCAAGAAATGTTCGCGGGTTAGGTTGAAGGTCGTGATACCTGGGGTTGAATAAATGATGGCATCTGAACTTCCAAGAACGAGCGCCTCGGCATCGATGCTGTTGAGTAAGTCCTTAAACGATGTGGGCAGTGTGCTTCCGGCCACAAGGTCGCCACCTTGCAGGACCTCTCGCTTTACCCGATTTCGCCATGCCACCCCCTAATCGTAGGAGTCCAATCGATCGCTGCCATACGGAATACGCCTATTTGATAGGAAAACCCCAAATCTTTACCGATTGTTCAAGGCTCGTTCACAGATCAATCGGCAGGCACAGCCTCCACAAGTTACCCTTGCCATATGCGCGACATATTCCACGATGAGCTCGAGGCCATCAACGAGACGCTCCTTCGCATGTCCGGGCTCGTAAAAGAGGCCCTTTCTGATGCGACCAAGGCGCTCTTGAGTGCCGACCTTCAACTCGCAGAGAAGGTCATCGCTGCAGATGACGTTATCGACCAGATTCAGCATGATCTCGATAACCGTTCTATCAATCTGATGGCTCGCCAGCAGCCCGTGGCATCTGATCTTCGTAATTTGGTCTCAACTCTTCGTATGTCTGCCGACCTTGAACGGATGGGCGATCTCGCTCACCACATTGCCAAGACGGCACGGATGCGCTTTCCCAATTGCGCGGTTCCAGAAGTTCTGACACCAATCATCATTGATTTGGATAAGACCGCAGCATCTATCATTGAAAAGCTTTCTACTGTAATTCAGTATAAAGACGTCAATCGCGCTCTAGAACTCGATAAAGATGATGATGAGATGGATGCCTTGCATCGCAAGCTCATCGCCGTCTTGCTCAGCGCTGATTGGACTTTTGGAATTGAGTCGGCGATCGATATGACCTTACTAGGTCGCTATTACGAGCGCTTTGGCGATCACGCAGTATCTATTGCAAATCGCGTTTACTTCACCGTGACCGGTGAATATATTCCTTCGCTCTAACCTCTTCTTACTTCTTACCCTGATTCGCAACAGCTTCGATCGCTGCCTTCGCTGCTTCAGGATCTAGGTACTCCCCGCCACTCTTCTTAGGAGTGAAATCTGCGTTGAGTTCGTAGAGAAGTGGAATACCGGTTGGGATATTGAGCCCAGCGATTGCTTCATCGCTAATGCCATCAAGATGCTTCACCAATGCGCGCAAAGAATTGCCATGCGCTGTCACAAGAACAGTCTTGTGGGTAAGAAGATCTGGCTTAATATCTGACTGCCAGTAAGGAATCATGCGGGTAATAACATCCTTGAGGCACTCTGTTGCGGGCAATGATGCGCCAAGATCTGCGTACCGTGGATCTGATGCCTGAGAATACTTATCATCTGCAGCGATTGGTGGTGGTGGGACATCGAAGGATCGACGCCAAAGTTGGAACTGCTCTTCCCCGTATTGAGCGAGTGTCTCTTTCTTATCCTTGCCCTGCAAAGCACCATAGTGACGCTCATTTAAACGCCATGACCGGCGTACTGGAATCCAATGACGATCGCAGGCATCGAGTGCGAGCTGTGATGTGTGGATGGCGCGACGCAAGAGAGATGTGTGGACGACATCTGGCAGAAGATTGCGGCTTGCGAGAAGTTCTCCTCCGCGCTTTGCTTCACCCTCACCTGTTGCCGAAAGTCTTACATCGACCCAACCAGTGAAGAGGTTAAGTGCATTCCATTCAGATTCGCCGTGGCGCAAGAGGATGAGGTTCATGGCGTAAGAATAACTTAAATTAAATGTTCGAAGGCCTTTAGATTGGCGAGAGATTCCCCGCGGCTGACCCGCCAAGCCCATTCGCGCCGGATCGCGGTCGAGAATCCGAGTTCGAGCAATGGGTTAAATGATGAGTCTGAATATTGAAGGACGGCTCCCAGGATGCGGTCAATCTCTTGCTCGGTCACACTGGTGAGCGGAAGTCGACCGACAAGATAGATATCCCCTAGTTCGTTGATCGCAAAGGCGACTGAGTACATGGATGCATTCTTTGTGAGTAGGTAAGAATAAACCGCTTCAACATTCTCATCAGGCTTTCGGATGACAAAGGCATTTATACCGAGTGAGTGTTCGCCGACGACAAGTGCGCAATGTGTCTGGAGTTTCTTCTCGCCTGGAAGCGTTATAAGAAAAGTTTGCGGATTGATCTGGTCGGCATCGAGATCATGCGATGCGATGAACTCTTCAATGACGGCAGATGCGGCGGCCATTACTCGTTGACCGCAAAAAGACTCTTTGGCTTAGGTTGTTCGATCGCCCAGTCATAGACCTCGAGGGTGCGACGAGCTGTTGCATCCCAGCCGAACTTTGAGGCGTGCGAGATTGCACCAAGTGAGAGGCTGATCAAGCGAGCAGGATCTGCCAGCAGGCGAGAGATCACTGCTGACCAAGCCTTAGGATCATGGCCATCGACCAATGAACCCGAAATACCATCAGAGACCGCTGTGCGAAGCCCGCCAACAGCTGTCGCTACAACCGGTGTGCCACAGGCCTGCGCCTCAAGGGCGACGAGACCAAAGGACTCGGAGTACGAAGGAACGCAGACCAAGTCAGATGCTCGGTACCAGTTCGCAAGATCCTCGCGCGGGCTGGGTGGCATGAAGTGAACAACATCTGCGATCCCTAAGAAGATTGCGAGCGCTTTCAAACGTTCTGGCTCTTGTGAACCATTACCTGATGCGCCACCAATGATGACGATCGCAAGTTTTGCTCGCAGGTATGGGGAGTGCGAGAGCATCTCGGCTGCAGCACGTAAAAGAACTTCAGGACCTTTATGTGGCTGGATGCGACCGACGAAGGTGATCATCTTTGCATCGGGTGCGATGTTGAGTGCCCTACGAGCTGCTGCTTGGCCACCACCTGGTGTGAAGCGATCAAGGTCAACGCCGGGTGTCACAACAAAGACGTTATCCGGACAGGCGTCGTAGAGTGAGACGAGCGCAGCAGCTTCGGCATCGGTATTTGCAATCAAAGCAGTCGATGCGGATACCACTTGGGTCTCGCCGATAATGCGGGTATTTGGTTCTGGCTTCTCACCTTCGGCAAGTGCCAGATTCTTTACCTTCGCCATCGTATGCATGGTGTGAACAAGTGGAATGCCTGTTCGCTCAGAGATCATCCAACCGAGTTGTCCCGAGATCCAATAATGGGAATGCAGAACATCGTAATGATCGGCGGGAAATTGTGAGACCGTGTGCATCATTGATGATGTCAGGGCGCAGAGTTGTGATGGTAGATCTTCTTTAGAGATGCCTTCGTAGGGCCCGGCCTCTAAATGTTTTACGGTGACGCCATCTGCGATCGTTACATCAGCAAGTCCAGATCGAGTTGCACGAGTGAAGATATCGACTTCGATACCGGCCTTTGCCATTTGAATTGCGCTCTCAACGACATAAATATTCATGCCGCCAGCATCACCAGTACCTGCTTGTTCAAGCGGGCTGGTGTGGAGCATGAGCGTTGCAACGCGGGCTTGCCTCTTCATCAGAGGATTAGTCTAGAACTGCCCTGATCTCCCCGACCACTTTTCCGCCTCCGAGCACATCTACACGCTCATCCGGAGCGCTCACTCCCCAACTTTTAAGGACGGCAGAAACGACTGGACCACTTGCTCGGTAAGAGCCATCAGCGAACTTCACAGCGCATGATCGACCATCAGGCATTGAGAAGACATTCACGCCTTCAGCGCCATCTTTCATAAAGAAGCCTGGAATCTCTTGCATCAAACGTGAATGCAATCGGCCCTTGCCACCAGTCATCTCTGGGAAGGCACGGCATGCTGCCATGACCTCTTGATGCACTGGATCAGTCGACTTTGTAAAGTTATGAATCGCGCGTGCTAGCCCAAGCGTCGACACTGCAAAGAGTGGTGCGCCACAACCATCGGCAGCAACATGTTGTAGTGGTTCACCCGTAAGTGTGGTGATCTCGTTCGCAATTAATTGCTGAAGTGGGTGGGCTGGATCGGTATATGTCTCACGATCCCAACCGGCAGCGACTGATGCGGCGAGCATTCCTGAATGCTTGCCAGAGCAGTTCATCGCTAATTGAGTGGCAGGTGCCTCTCCCCATGCGCGACGAGCTACTTCATCGATGGGAAAACCGGTCGCACAACGCAGTGCACTCTCATCGAGTCCAACTGAGTTGAGAATAGAGAGAATTGTTTCGAAGTGTTCTGGCAACCCGCTATGGGATGAGCAGACAACGGCCAACTGCTTGGGTGTTAACTTTAAACCAGCACGCACCATTCCGGATGCTTGGAAGACCTTCACTGATGATCGCGGAAAAATCGGTAGATCTACCGAGCCACGAGCGCGTAGCACGGTTCCATCTGCGCCAATCTCAACGAGATGGCCGGCATGGATAGATTCAACAACGCCGCTTCGAACGAGTTCGGCGAGGAGTTCACCAGAGTTCTTACTCATTTACTTGCCTCTCAAGAGATGACCAGATGTGTGCTTGAATTGTTTGGCCTTCAGCTGCCATGTCATAGGCGAAGAAGAGTTGTCCTTCGACTAACCCATAAAGACGTTGTCCGCCGGTAACAACCTTTGCAGATGGAGTTGAATAGCCCTGATCCATTGCGAGTTGGATCTTCGCACCGTCATGAACACCGACCCAGCCTTCGGAGATACCGGTGCTATGTGCGAGCACTACTTCAAGTACCTTATTTGGCTTTGGGCGCCAATAGCCGACCTCGGATGCAGCAGGTCGGATGATCTCGTTGTTCTCATCAATGATCCAACTGCGCGAGTAATAATTTAAAAAGTTGCGACCGTCGTGATTGAAGGTAACTTCTTGGGCAAATTGGAAGGTCTCGATCCCAGGGTATTCACCTTGACCTTTGCCGCGCCAGGTACCGACCATCCAGGCAAGTGGATAGAGATCCTCATGGAGATTCTCAGGAATAGTGAATGCCATCTATTTCTTATCCTTCTCTGGATTGAAGTTACGGGCCATCCCACGGGCACCCCAGATTACGAGGGTAATTCCAAAGGCGAATGCACCAGCGATTAAGAGAACGCTCGTTACGGTTACCACCTCTGTAGCCTATCTAAGATCGAAGGCGAATAAGATCTGACCATGAGCCAGATGCAGAAGAAGTTGGTCGTGAAGGTCCTCAGCGGAAAGAACGATCCAGAGCGGACTGCCCAAGCATTTACCGTCGCAACTACCGCCCTTGCTTCAGGGTTCGAGGTCTCGCTCTGGCTAACAAGTGATGCCTCAGAGTTCGCTCTTGCGGGTAAAGCGGCAGAGTTTGATCTACCTCATGCCGCACCGTTACAG
>Ga0136642_1000936_pt1 | contig 13539 bp, 16 predicted proteins | sample LowCatLa1302831Y_FD_115313 | JGI IMG/M metagenome (GOLD analysis project Ga0136642, IMG submission 115313) | Freshwater microbial communities from Lower Cathedral Lake, Yosemite National Park, California, USA - 13028-31Y | ecosystem: Environmental > Aquatic > Freshwater > Lake ... | reverse complement strand
TAATTACTGTCTTTACAATTTCAGTAATAGCTAAACTTTCTGAACCATGCGCGTGGGGGGAGTACTCTTGCGCAAGTTTATCGCCCACCTGTAATTGATCAACTCGCTTATACGATCCATTTTCTAAAAGCAATTTAGAATTGCCCAAAATGCATGCAACGCCATTTATGGTCTGTGTAAGTTGGGAATCATCCCCAGCAATTGCAAGCATTCCATTTTCTCCAATAACTGCTAAATTCAACGAACAAGTGTTACCTCCAGTAATATTGGACTGCACAGTTAGTTTGAATGCTGCTTCGTAAAGTTGTCCAGAATGATTAATGCTTAAATCAAATATTGTTGCTCCGATTACTAACACATATGGAATAGTATTTGTATCTGGAGTTTTCCAACTAATCGATCCAGTTGAATAATCCCCTACTAGCGCAATACTCATCACGACATTATATAGTTTTGGTGCATTCTTGCCTTTCTTTGTCACGTACAATGTCAAAAAAACAATGAATAAAACAAAGACGACCAAAAATGAAAAATTTACTTGCGAAGAGGACATTATTGATGACATTTATTTTGTTAGAAAATATTTAAGTAATGTTTTTTTTTTTTACTTAGTATTAAGATTTGAAAATTATTAAGTAAACTATTTAATCTAGGTTCTCCACTAGAATGATCTCATTGCTTTCTTTACGAATACCACGTAAAGAAGACCTTCTATATTTCTTTGGTTTTATAACTACTAAGTTTTTTTGCTCGTTTGCATCTACAATCGCATCTGAATCTAAATTCACAACAACTTCTCTTATTTCTTGTACAATTACAGGAGGTAGAAAAATTAACCTAGGTCTTAAAATATGTTTTCCAGCTAAAACTATTATACACAGAAATAAAATAGATAATAAACTGCCTCCTAAAATTTCAAGTAATTCTATATTGTTTAGATTTTGCATAACAAAATTAGAGTGACATTTATATAAATAAAATATGTAGTTTTGTTTGTTAAGTTAACTTAATAAAAAATAAAAAAAAGAAGACAATTAAAAATGCCTTACGGAATAAGAAAAAGTCCCAAGAAAAACTTGTTTTGGGTGTATAATAAGGAAACTGGCAAAAAATATTCCAAGAAACCTATTCCAAGAGAGCGCGCTGAAGCACAGAGACGTGCAATTTATGCTAGCGAAAACGGATATAAACTTAACAGATCTAGATCAAAAAGCCTACGGTACGGAAATAGATCTAGATCTGTAATGTCTTTGCGTAATAGATCGCGCGAAAATTTGCGGACTTCTTTATAGATACCAAATTTTTAGTTTATGTATACGTTGCAATTAAACATATATAAATTCGTCACTTAAGTAAAATTAAATAATTCTCACATTAGCCCTTCCTTTTCCACATAAATTTTATTGCATTCATAAATAAATTCTAATTACTTCCACATTTGAATTTTCTTATGTGACTTTATCTAAACAGAATACCGGACAAGATACAGAAGAACTTGTCGGTTTTCCGCGGAAAACCAGAATACCGGACAAGATACAGAAGAACTTGTCGGTTTTCCGCGGAAAACCGACAAGGGAAGTATTCTGCGTTAATACATTAGAGATTAGAATATTTTTGTAGTATTCTGAAAAGTCACATTGGAAAACTCGTATGCGGATTTCTACATTTCGTGTCAAAAATACCCCATTTTGCAAAAATTTCGACATTAAGAAGGTGGACGTGGGTGTTCTAAAAAAACTTGTGAGGCATAGTATTTCAATTATAGAGTTCTACTCGACCAAAGAATTCACCGCGCTGTACCATTTATATACATCGTATTCTTTATGTGTTTTGAACAGTTTTCTTAACATGTCAATTTTTAAGTCATCAAAAACTCCAAGTTTTCTAAGAATTACAACATTTACCAACAGTTCTTTTTCAAGAAGTCCAAAAATACTTTCACAATCAAGATATTTATTTTCTTCGAAAAGACAATCTTCTTTTCTTGAGGTTCGTCTGAAGTCTACATGCCTCCTATTTAATCTTTCCTTGTAAATTTTCGTAAAGTATTTGATAATATATCTTTTCGCATTTTGAGGTAGAGATTCAAAGTTCATTGATCTTAAGTGTTCATCGGAATACAACAAAAAGTTGAAAAACTTTCCGGTCGAAGTATAAATCGGACATGTGGTTGACATGTCTGTGCTGCAAGAACAATCGCCAAAAGTCATGTCGATTAGAACACGCTCGCGGAAATCTGACTTTTTTGTTGAAGACTCAAATAATGATTTTGCAAACCTTACAGATTCCTCACCAGAAAATTGCTGAATGATCAATTTTGATTTTTCACTTTGCAAAACATGATGGATAAAAATGTCGAGGTGATGTAAATCGTGATAATCGAAATTGTCACAGAAAACTTTGATGGAAAAGTTTTTGCAAATACCCGAATAATAATTACAAGTTTTTCCTGTAACAATGTTTAAGCCGACTCCAAAGCAAACTTGTAATTGTAGTAAAAGTTCTGATTCAATTCTCTCAAAGTAAGACTTCATAAGTTCCACCCTACTTGATTCAGCAAACATGGGATCAATCAAAAGTACATCGACACATTCTTTATTTAAAATGTGACTTCTTAAAAATTTTGGAACCATTTGGTCCGACTTCTCATTCAAATCAGCAATTGTTATTGCATGAGGGCAAGAACCGATGGAAAGATAGGTCAGGGTATTCATCTTAACATAAAAAAATTGTATAAAAACTTTTTTATGATTTTATGACATCCATCCATCCAAACATAAAAAGTATTAAAAGTGAAAACTTGAGTTTATCGCATAATTCTTTCCTCCGCAACCTAGCTGCTCTTGATTGTAAATACAAAGCGAATAGCACTCACGGCGGGTCGTAAATATCATTTTTTGATTTTCAAAACTTATTTTTTTGAATCGCCCTTTTTTATCCGCCCCTTTCCTGCACTAAAAATTCAACAGATTTCGCCTTCAATCTTCTTCTTTCTAGAATGGTGGGACAAGGTATTAATGCTCTTGTGCAGTACCACCCGAACCCCTACAATCCAGGCAACCTCTTCATTAACATTCCGCCGTACAACCCTGTAGCCGAGCGGAACGCCTTTCTCTACGACCTCGCTTTTGTGTGCCACTCCGTCTGTGTTGGTGACATTGAAGGCCTTTCTGTTGGACAAAAGATGGAGTTTTACAGCTTCGTGTACCACAACTTTAAGAAGTACTATCACGAAGTCGTGAAGTACTCTCACCTTTTTACTACTAACGCAGTCAACAAGGAGAGCGAGCGTCGCATCCACGAGCAGCAGAACAACCTGCCGATCGACGTCGAGGCCATCCATTTGTGGGCGCGTCGCAAGTCAGCCATCAATTCTGTCTTTGCTTTGGTTGTCGACAAGTATGCGCAGTACAACCCGAACCAAGTCCTTATTTCGAACATTTTGCAGACGATTGCGTAAGGGCATTTTTGATTGCAAAACAAAATGCCATTTCCTTAACTCAAACGACGCTGCCCGCACCAAACCCATACAGCGTCTTTCCCTGGCGCTTGAGCGCGTAGATGACGTCCAGCGCTGTGACGGTCTTGCGGCGCGCGTGCTCCATGTACGTGACGGCGTCGCAAACAATATTCTCGAGGAAAACCTTGAGCACACCGCGCGTCTCATCGTAGATGAGGCCGGAGATGCGCTTCACTCCGCCGCGTCGCGCCAGGCGGCGGATTGACGGCTTGGTGATGCCCTGGATATTGTCTCGCATGACCTTGCGGTGGCGGCGCGCGCCTCCCATTCCTAAACCCTTGGCGCCGAGGCCGCGGCCCTTGCCTCCGCCGTGTCCGCCGTGGCCCTTGCCTCCGCCGTGTCCGCCGTGGCGGTGCGCCGAGTAGCCTCCGCCTCCAACAGGCTGCGTCGTCGCCATCGTGCCCTGGGTAGCCTTGGCCTGCGTCATGCTAGGCTGCGCGTGGCTCTCCTGCTGCTCCTCCTGCTCCTCCGTCTCCTCCTTGCTGCTGCTCTCCTCGTGCTCGTGCTCTCCCTGCGTGGATGCAGAGTAGTACTCGGTCTTCTGAGTAGCCATTTCGATCGATCGCTCGGAGTAAACTGAGGAAGGACTGGTGAGAGTTGAGAGGAAAATTGGTTTAGTCACGTTCTCTTTTGAAAATTTGAATTACGACCCGCAAACAACACAGATCGCTTTAGAATCATAATCTTAAGCGGAAGGAACGAACGGGATGCGTTTGAGTGGAACTCACTTTTTCGGAATTTTGAAAACGTAACTCGCTACAGAGGGAGTCGGCTATCAAGATATTTAATTAATTAAATTAATTCAGTTTTAAAAACCGATATATATATATATATATATATATATAAAATTCTCAGAATTTTCATTGCTATACCGTAAAGGATCCTCCTTTGCATGCATGTGCCTTGATTGCATTTGCATTACCGGAAAATGATTTCCTCTCAGGATGCTTCTAAAAAGATGCTGCCTTCAATGCTTTTTCCGCCTTCGGTTTCTAAACCTCTTGTTCAGCGAGAGCTTTTGCCCCTGCCTGCGCCCCCGCCTACCGCCTCGTCTTCTTTGAATGTAATGAAAGATGGACCTGTTCAGAATAAGACTTATCGCCGCGGAGGCAAGCGTGGCGGACGCGCAAAGAAAATGACTTTTAAAACTGTTATTGACATTGATGGAATTTCGAAATATGCAAAGAAACATCCTGCTCCTTCCCCTGCTCCTTCTCCTTCCCCCTTTTCTGCCCCCGCCCCTGCCCCCCCTGCTCCTCCTTCCCAGCATTCTTCGACTTTATTGCCTTCTCCTTCTCCTCTTGCGCCAATGCAGAAAAAATATGTTTCATCATGGGCTAAGCTAGCTCCTTCTCATAATAAAGCAATTCAGATTGATGAATCCGAAATTTTTCTGCCTCTTCCTTTAATGCCAGAAGGATTCAATTCCCAATTCTCAGCACTGGATGCTAATAATTATTTCAAGGCGCAATTGCGAAGCGTAATTCTTTCGCCTCTTTGATTTGATTTTGTTTGCAAAAATATAAATAAAGTTAAAACGTTTAATCCCATATTATTCAAAAGTTGCCTTCTACAAACAATTAGAAAGTAGAAGATAGATATGGAGCAGTCAACCATTTTTGTCGCCTACAAGTCGGGCTCAGAAGAATCTTGGGATTACTGTGGGTTTCCTGGAGGTTGGAAATGGATTGGACGAGGAAGCACAAATCTCTGGACGAGTTATCCTTATGAAGAGCAGTTTGAAGGACCTATTGAGACCAAGGCTGAAATGATTATTTACCTGCATAACTTCTTTAAAAACCTCGAAAATAGGGGACTTGTAAAAAAGTACAAGTTATTTCCAGTCGTGGAAGAATTTCAAAAGTGGATTTTCGGATAACTGTTTTGCAAAAATTTTGTCTTGTCCTCTCGTCCGCCAAAGCATCCCCATCGCGTTTAAACGCCAATTGAAGTGCGCTGGTAGGGTTCGCGGGTCGTAAACCGCGAATTTTAGTTTTGTTTGGATACAAGCAAAAAAAATGGACTCCTTCTACTCAACGTCCTTCAAGCCGTTTGAGGAGTGGACGGAGGATGAGTTCAAGTCCGAGCCGAATTGCCGCGAGATTTACAAGTCCATGACGCCTCAGGAGCGGCGCGACCACCCTCTGCCGCTCTTCTGGCTTATCCACGAGATGAACGAGGAGGAGCGCGAGCGCATCTACAAGGAGAAGCTTGAAAACGCAAAGCTTTTCATGGATTCGTGCTGCCGCATCGCGGCGCTCAAGACCGGCGTCTCCTTATTCGACTCCAATTATGCCACGGTGCTGCAAAACGACTACATGGTGCTCAAGACCGTTCTGGCCCGCTTTCGCGAGGGCTCGTACGTTTCCGTCAAGCTCGAGGAGGCTGCAGTGGCGTTTGGGCACGCACTGAACAATTCAATTGAGATGTTCTGGAATGCCGAGGATGGCCGCTTCATCGTTAACGAGATTGCCTCTCTTTCGCCGTCGAGCGCCAAGCGCGTCGAGAACAACCGCAACCACATGCTCATCGCGTGGCACGTCTTCGTGAAGGCGAAGCTTCAGGAGAATGTTGAGGCGCGCTACTCAAGCTTTCTGCGGTAGAGGTTTTTGTAAAATTTTTAAAAATTTAAAGAGTTAGTATTGAATCCAATTACGAATTATGTCACCTGTAAAAGAACAAAAAAGAAAACATGGCTGCTACTCTTTTAGTAGTAGAACGAAATGAAGGTTTACTTTTTGTAGATGGAAATACTTTAAATTTGAAAAAAAATGATTGCTTTGTTATGGATCGGAAAGTAACAACTTCCAGATTAAATACATACGAAGAAACTACAACATTTAAAATCGATAGTATTTATGAAAATGTGATATTTGCTATTCCCTGGAGAGATGAAAAATACGATTCAAGGGGAGCGAGATGGGATGAAAGGAAAGCTAGAAAAATAAATGTTGAAAGAGAAGATTTAAAGTATATTCGTACAATTCGTCTCGTTGACTGTCCAGCTCCTTCTTCTTCTTCTTCTTCTTCGTCTTCTTCTGCATCATCATTATCCGAGAAAGAAGATGCAGATACATTATTTTCACCAAAGTGCGATGAATACAGATACGACGATGACATTGAGGTAAGGTTCCAAGATGTAACGTCAAACTATTTTACAAAGAATGCAGTGTTTGAGGACGAGGGGGCTACCGAACCCTTACAATTTTTTGACTTTAACTTTGACTTTCCCGCAACTGGAAATTCGTTGGGCATGGTAAAGGGTTTGACCGCAGTAGAGACCGGGCATGGTGGAATGAATGATTGCTTAATTCATGCAGTCTTAAATTGCTGCGATCCCAACTTTAGGTACCGTACACAGAATCAAAAGGATCGTATTGCTTCCTTTATGAGACGAAAAGTCTTTGCAGAAATTCCAGGTCTTAGTAAAGTCCAAAAAGATCTATTCAAGTCACAGAATTTTTTAACAGACGAGTCTTTAGTGGCAATTTCGAATTGCCTAAAGATTTGCTTTGGTATTTTTTGTGTTGGAAGAACGTCTACACCTCAATACGAAAAGACATTTGAGCTCATTGGTAGTGGAGTTGATTTCGGGGAAAATAAACAAGTTCCGCAAAAATGCTTCCTTATTCAGAATAATGGAACGTATAAACAATATGGAACTCATTACTCCGCTCTTTGCTTCAAACCTGCAAATAAAATGGATAGAGACGTTTTGTTTTCAATTACTATTGAAAGAGCCGTAAAATTGACTTTAGATTATAATGGTACTGGTTTTATAGACGATGAAAATAAGTTTGGGTGGTATACTTCATTAGAAAACGAGGCAAAGAGAAATGGTGATGGTGAAGGAGGAGGAGAAGGAAGAAAATTGGTTTTCCGCAAACCTTTGCAGTTGCAGTTGCCTCCTCAAAACATTTTGATAGACGATGAAAATAAGTTGCAGTTGCCTCCTCAAAACATTTTGAGTAGAAGAAGTCAAGTTCCTGCCATGTACTATGCTCAAAGTAGAAGAAGAAGATCATTAAGTAGAAGAAAAAGTCCCAAAAATATTCAGAGATGGTCTAAACGTCGTCATCTTGCTTCGCTTCTTATGTTGAGGAAGACGAAGAAGAAAATCAATTCAAAAAGTATTCAAAGGTGGTCGAAAAAGAGATACTTGCAATCTCTTCGTCGTAGATCTCGTTAAATTACACTTTTGTTATCGGTCAAAAAAACTATAAAATTATTTTTATTTTTGATTTTTGAGTAGGGAAAGAGTAATTAATAGTTAAATTTCAATTTTGAAACTTTCTTTCGCCTCCCTCGCTTGCTTTCGCTTGCTTTTGCTTTGAACTCTTTACTTAACTACACAATTCGAGTTTGGCGGCTGGTAGTATTTCTATTTCTGCAAACTTGACTCTTCTAATTAATTTTGAAAAGATGAACCGCCCTGAAACATACCTCGATTCAGAATTTTCACCAATTACGAATCCATGGACTTCTAGAATATTTTTGAGTACTGGATTTCAAAAGAAAGAGGCTTTATATTTGGCGAGTGCGTTTCATGAACAAAACGGTTACTTTTATGCAAGTTCTGTAAAATCTGTTCACGAATGCATTGTGTGCGGTTGCACAAGTAAGTTTCGTGATCAAGAGAAAGTATGTGGTTGCGATAGTTGCTCAAAAGTAGAATGTAACATCTACAATGATCAGCCTGACCTCGAACGTCATAAATATATTCAAGAATTTGACAAAATGGCCAAAATGTTTTCATCAAACATGGTTGACTTACGCATAGCATTTCGATCAATATCTGAAACAGAAATTGAAGAACACATAAAACTCAGTCTAAAAAACATCGAATTGAGTCAACAAATATTATTGGAAAAGCTCAATATTCGCGCGGATGAAAATTTGTGCTCAGTCTGTATGCTCGAAAAAAAAAATATCCTTTTATCTCCATGCAGCCATCTTTGCGTCTGTGAAAAATGTTCTACTCATATCAATTCCTTGTGTCCAATATGCAGAACGCCTGTGAAGAATATATTAAAAGTATTTCTATAGATTAAAATTAAATTTTTTTTTTTGAACTTAAAAAAGCGGCCAAGTTTCCCGACCCCGCTTTGGCTCGGGCTTCGGCTTTCTGGCTTCGGCTTTCGGGTGTCAACTGACCCTGACCAAAACTCGACTTCCAAAACTTTTGCGTAAGTCCACTGCACCTCCCCCAAAACTTCACCAAACGTCTTGAATTGCGTTTTTATGACGCTCTGTGCTTGTCGCGGGTCGTAAATCGCAAAATCTGATTATAAACTTGCATTTTCGGTTTTTGATTTTTTTAATACGCACTTACCTCAAACCTTTTTAATCCATTTAATCCTGTATTCGCAGTTTAATCCTTCTACTGCACTGCAAGAGATCGAGATGGCACGCGTCAAGCATTCTGCGCGCATGAGCACGGGAGGCAAGGCGCCGCGCAAGCAGCTTGCGACCAAGGCGAGCCGCGCGAATTCCAAGGGACTTCCGTCCGGCGCAGTCAAGCGGCCGCACCGCTACCGCCCCGGCACGGTGGCGCTGCGCGAGATCCGCCGCTACCAGAAGAGCACGGAGCTGCTTATCCGCAAGCTGCCGTTCCAGCGGCTCGTGCGCGAGGTAGCGCAGGAGTTTAAGGCAGATGTTCGCTTCCAGAGCCAGGCCTTGCTTGCCATCCAGGAGGCGGCCGAGGCGTACCTCGTCGGGCTTTTCGAGGACACGAACTTGTGTGCGATCCACGCCAAGCGCGTCACGATTATGCCGAAGGACATGATGCTGGCGCGCCGCATCCGCGGGGAGAGGTCGTAGGCTAAAAGGGGCGAATGTGAAAGTTTAAAGAGGAGTGGAAAGAGTGCAAAGCATTATCCGTCTAAAGCTCTTCCTTCTCTTTCTCCTTCTCGTTCTCCTTCTCCTTCTTTGATCTCGATTCTTGCAACTTGTCTTCCTTTCCTTCGTCCTTCGTCTTCCAATGCGTATAGTCTCGATGTGCTGAATTAAGGTACTGAAGCCAGTCGTCCGCTTGAGCTTCACTCAAGACATAAAGTCCGCCTCCTATGCATCCTGTCGGGCTCTTCCATCGAATCGCGTACATTTTTTGTGGATTGTAATGCGTTTTACGGCCCGCGAAATACCCCAACTTCTTCTAGCGATTTACTAAAGATCTGTGAGGTTAGATTCAAGGAAGGGAGACAGCGTTTTCTTTTTTTTTTGGATTTGATTTTAATTTAAGGTCCGGACCTAATAATCAAATTTTGGGACTTGTAGTAATTTAAAAATCGTGCAATTTATTTTCTACTTTTCCTCCTCCTCCTCATCCTTAATGACATTAAGGCAGTCATTGCAAAGCTCGCTGCCATACTGGTCAGTTATCTTGCGAGTCTTCTTTCCATTCTTTTCCTTTTCCTTTTCATTTTTTTTAAAAGAAGAGCAGCAGCAGAGCATGCGGTGCACGCACCAAAAGCCTCCCGGGCACAGGCCACCGGTGCAATTGAGCACGAGCTTGTCAGCGAGCCCTGAATCAAGTGCGGCCATCTGAAGCGGCCGATACTTGGAAAGAGCGTCATTGTATGAAATGAGCGTGTTCTTCCAGTCGCTCTCCTCGGGAGCAGCGTAGGAAATAGGAGTAAGGCCCTTGCCCTTGAGCATTGCGTACTCCACATCAAAGTCGCCCTTCTTGCCTGCCGTAGTGTGCACGGAAGAAGAAGCAGAAGGAGCAGAAGAAGCGGAAGCTTTCTCCTCTACATCTGCGATTGAATACGTGCCCAGTCTCCCGCTGCTCTCGGTCAGCATTCCTCCACGCACTTTGAAAATGCAATGAATTATGGAGTCGGTGCGAATATTGAGATCAGAAAGAAGCGAGCCCGATTCGTATTGCAGCTGCCTCCCGGCGAACACGAGGCGAAACCCGTCTGGATGTATGGAAAAAGCCCTTGACGATTGCTTAAAAATTTGATCAATGCTCATTGACTCGATCGCCTCAAACGTAAAGGACTTGTCAAGAGTCTTTACCTGCAAGGTAAAGGGCTTGACTGCCTTTGGCTTCAAATTCAAATTCAAAGTAGGAGTCGAGGGGTCGACGTAGGGCCCACTTGATTTGTAGACGTTTTTGAGAGGCTTAAAGAACTCACAAGGAGCAATCGAAACCATTTTCGTTTGTTACGACCCGCCAACAGCACGCTTCCTTTTAATTTGTAAACTGAAATGGAGTAGGCGCGTTTTCAAGATGGGAAGCGGACAATGCGAGTTTTTAAGTTTTGCGTCTCGTTACTTGGTCCTTTTCGTTTTTTGATTTTATTGGGCTAAATAAAATAAATGACGGATGATTTGAAAAAAGAGTGGAAAGCAATTGTAGACTTTTATACCGAAAGGCTTGCCGTCGCCCAAGTCAAGCTTCGTGATTTAAAAGAAGGAAAATTAACGAAAACCCAGTTAAGGGAAAAAGTTTTAAATTTAGCAAAGAATCGGTCAGCGGCTTTCAAAAAAGGATGGAAGAAAATCATTGACGACGGAATGGTCGAAAACGTTTGCGGAATACTGCATGAATGTTATGAAAGCTACTTGGAGCCTAACAATGTGGATGAATCATGTTTGGCAAAGGAGCAATTGGGATCCGAGGATAGTCTCAAGTTCCAAGAATTTAAATTCAAGGTCATTGAGCGCTTATTTAATGAAGGCAGTTTTGGAAGTGACAAGCTTGAAGAAGAATTTCAAGATTTTGAAGATACGGCTGGCGGCTGTGACGAGATTGCTTGGGATGCTGGACTAGCAGTTCTTCAAAATCTGGAGAATGTAGATAAAAAAGAGGAGCCTAAAAAATAGTTTTGCTTATGTTGTTTTGAGGTTGTTTGGGGTATTTTGTGTAAGTTTTTTGTTTGCACAATTTTCTTTCAGTCTCCCCCATCATTCACCTACCTCTCGTCTTCAATTGTAGGACGTGAAGTTCGCCCACGCGTAGTTCGCGAGCATCTCCTTGAGGCCGGCCTCGCTGGTAATGTAGGTGTGGTTCACACCGTACTCGTCCAGCGCCTTGACAATTAACTCGATGTCCACGTCGCGCATGCAGGACGCGAGTTTCTCGCGGTCGCGCTCCTTCGCATAGTGCTCCCAGATGACGCAGCCGCGCAGGATGCCGACAACGTGGATCGTGCTCTCCTTCTTGATGCCGAAGCTGGAAAGAGTCTTGTTAACGTCCTCCGTCAAGTCCTTTCCGGCCCAGATGACGCGGAAGAAGCGCTTCGGCGACATCATCACATCAATTGGAATTCCTGAAATCGTGGAAATGACGCCGAGAAAGTCGCTAACCTTCATGTCGAGCGGCACAAACGCAGTCTTGGTGCAAGAGGGGAGCTTGATGAAGATCTCGGCGCGCTCGTGCACGAAATGGGCAAGGCGCTGCGGAAGTTCGATGGAAAGGATCTGCGGCAGCTCAACTGCTGGAACCGACATTTTTTCTTTTTATTTTGATCCAGATCTGCGACTTACGACCCGCAAGCTACCCAGATCGACTTCAAATCAAGTTTCAAGTCGACTGGTGTAGCGGGGCGGTTTGGGGTGGTATGGCGCTCTTTTGAAGTTTGAAAGAAGGAGGATTGGCTTCAGCGGCCACAAAGCGGGGTCGGCAATTTGGGTGACTTTGTCTGGCCGTCTTACCCCAGACCACAATGTCAAAATCAAAACCACTTTACCTGCAACCCCCGAAAGTGAGTCCTTTAATCCCGAAACCTCCCCCAATCGTTTAGAATTGATACTATACTGCGTTTGCGAGCCGGGGCGGGTCGTAATGTTTTGAATTGAGTGATTCCGACTCCGACATTGAAAAAAATCTGACCTTCATTTTCTACCTCAACTGCCCACTTCCCGCCCAGGTTGCCATGGCCACCCCCGCTGCCCCCGGCTCGCCCTCGCGCACCACGCACAGCAGCATCCTCGCGGCGCCCGCCTCGCCGCCCCCCGCGCCGGCGGCTGCGGCCTTCTCGTCCGTGGCCGGCACGCCCGCGCGCGGCATGGGCATCGACGTTGGCGCCTCGCCCGCCGCGCCATTGCGCCTGGCGTCCTTCCGCAGCATGACCGGCATGGCCAGCGAGCGCCCGAACCGAGCGGACACTGGCGGCGCCGGCGGCGGCACGGCGCTCAGCTTTATGGAGGCCTCAAGCAACATCATGGGCGGCGGCGGCGGAGGCTTCAGCGGCACTGCCGAGTCGCTGCTCTCCTCTCCTTCGCGCTCGCCCGCGCCAGGGATCCGCTCCTACGCGGGCGGCGGCGCAGCGCCCGGCGCGTTCCAGGCTTCGCGCGTGCTCACGCTGTCGATGAGCCGCAGCACCACGAGCGGCGGCGGAGGCGGCGGCGCGGGCGGCGGCGGCGCGGGCGGCGGCGGCCCTCTCTTCCCCGAGGACGAGGATTCGCACGAGGGCACGATGCTGCGCATCAAGAACCTCGGAGAGAAGAACAAGTTTCTTCACCGCGAGCTCTGCGCCAAGGACAAGCAGATCATCAACCTCAAGCTGCAGGTGCGCCGCCTGCAGGCCGCCGCCAAGGAGGAGAAGGACAAGATCGGCGCCGTGCTCGCGGGCTACAAGGCTTTCAAGGAGATCGCGGCGGAGGCGGAGGTCGTCGATGACGACGAGGAGGATGACGAGGAGGAGGAGGAGGAGGAGGACGAGGAGGAGGAGGATGAGGACGACATTGAGGACGACGAGGAGGTCGGCGTCAAGCGCGGCGTCAAGCGCGGGCGCTTTGAGGCCGAGGCCGTGTCTGAGGATGCGGGGGCGGGGGCGGGGGCCGGGGCGGCCTCTTCCTCTTCCTCTTCGTCTTCCTCTTCCTCTTCCTCTTCGTCTTCCTCTTCGTTCGCGTAAGCGGGGGAGCGGGTGAAGGAAGGCAAATTGAGTGAAATGTCTGTAAAAGTAAAACTGTCACAAACGGGATTTTAGTAATTATCGTCTACATGAATGTTATGAGAGTTACTTAGATCCTAATAATACTAATGATGCAAATGCAAAAGAGCGATTGGG
>Ga0136642_1000934_pt1 | contig 13562 bp, 11 predicted proteins | sample LowCatLa1302831Y_FD_115313 | JGI IMG/M metagenome (GOLD analysis project Ga0136642, IMG submission 115313) | Freshwater microbial communities from Lower Cathedral Lake, Yosemite National Park, California, USA - 13028-31Y | ecosystem: Environmental > Aquatic > Freshwater > Lake ... | reverse complement strand
TAGACGGTGTTGCACCCCACATGTTAAAGGGACATGCCGACGAAAGATTTATTCCTACACATGAACTTGGAGTTTCCCACGAGCTTGCGGTTCTCCTGCTGGTCGACAATAAAGTAGATATTTTAATCAATTATCTTCCTGTTGGGTCGCAAGACGCAACAGAGTTTTGGGCGAATGTGTGCATTAAAGCAAAAGTGTCCATGTGCAATTGCATTCCGGTCTTTATTGCCTCCGATCCAGCGTGGGAAAAGAAGTTTGCGGACGCTGGAATTAATCTGATTGGTGACGACATGCGTTCTCAATTCGGAGCCTCAGTTCTTTCCCAAATGCTCCAGGAGCTCGCTGCTGCACGAGGCCATACAGTCAAGTGCCACATTCAGCGCAACGTTGGTGGAAACACTGATTTTCGCAATATGGAAGACAAGGCACGGCTTTTATCAAAAAAGATATCAAAAGAGAACGTACTTCGTGGTGTTGTTGATGAAAGTTCCATTACTTCATTCCTTCATGCCGGGCCCTCGGAATACATTCGCTACTTTAAGGATTCGAAAAAGGCCAATTTCCATATTGAAATGGAAGGGTTTGGTGGCGCACCCGTTACACTTGATGCGGAATTGAATGTTGAGGATTCTCCCAATTCGGCCGGTGTTGTCATTGACGCTGTGCGCTTCTTGATGGTTGCGCGCGAATTAGGAATTTGTGGAAGTCTGAGAGGCGCCAGCGCATTTACGCAAAAGACGCCTCCTAAGCAAATGCTTTTCAGTGAAGCAGAAGCGGAATGCGATGCTCTTGCGCGCAGAGAGCTCACGAGTTCGACTCGTGCACAAATTCAATTCAACTTAAATAAAAAGTTTTAATTTTGATAAATAAAAAATTAATTAGATGAATGGCGGATACTTGGGTTGAAAAGTTTTCAAAAACTCACCAAAAGAAGTATTGGTACAATAGCAAGACAAAAGTTTCTAAATGGGAAGATCCGCATATTCAGTTATTAGAATTAAAAGAGCAGCCGAAAGAATCAGAAACGCCCAAAACCACGCTGTTTGACTTTTTAATGGAATGTTTACGAAATGAAGTAAACAACGAATATGTGTGGGATCGTCGATACGACGCGGACTATGAGCCACCTAACGTTTTAGTTCTAAAAACAAAGACAAAAGCAAAAGAAAAAGAAGCTGAAGAAGAGGATGATAAGGAGAAAGAGGAGGAGAAGGAGAAGGAGAAGGAGAAGGAGAAGGAGAAGGACAAATGCAAGAAAGATTTTGCTTTTTACTGGATTACAAAGGTTCCCTATGTTGTTAAGGAGGTGGATCATGATTTGGGTGTCGTAGCCATCATATCACTTCTTGACAAAAATCCTAATTTGATAAACTCTATTTATACAGATCCATCTCTGCTTTCCTTAAAAAACTACTTATGCGGATTTCGTCCTTCGTTCGAATTCAATCTTGCGGCCTTTGCAGCCTTTATTGGGATCCAAACGCCATGTTTCTCAATATGGCGCGATACAATTTGGAAAACTGTTTACAAAAATCGTTATGAGTCTGACGTAGAATGGAATGTGAACGCCGAGACGTGGAACATGATCAGCAAAGTACGAGTATCACTATGTATATCGCATGGGTCCAAGGCATCAATGTGCTTTACTAGGGAAATTCAAGCGTTTCTTACCATGATATCTGAAATTCGTTAGGGTAAAAAAAATTGCTTGTCTCTTCTCGAATGTAGTTGCAAGTGAATAAAAGAAAGAAAATTCATTTTATTTAAAAAAAATGTCGACACCTGCTTCAGCATCTTCGATTACTTCGAAGGTTGTCGAGGTAAAGAGCACCGAGGTAAAAAGCACGTCGAGTCAATTAGCAATGGACCAAATGCAGCGACGTTCTGAAAGCATGGCGACTTTAATGTCGCAAGCAGACACGTCGTTGCTCCCTTCCAGCCCTGATGATCCGGACTTTACAAAGGTCAAGAAGGGATGTGATATTAACATGACTCCAGCACGCCCTCTTGCAGTAGTTATCGATAGAAAGGACAAGGCACCTTTAAACGAAGGTAAAGTACAAGAAGAACTTGCCGACCCTTGGTCTTTAATGCAGAGCGCAAAGGAGAAAACCAATAAGATGATTCGATCAACAACTGTCTTTGGTTAGAACTTGAAATATTTTAAATGGTAAAGTTGTTTCACGCTCTACACTTCATTTTCCTCCTCGCTTCCTTTTTCTTCCCCTTCCCCTTCCTTTTTTTTCTCGCTTTCCCCTCGCTCTCCCTCTCCCTCTCCCTCTCCCTCTTCTCCTTCTCCCTGTCTAGATTCTATATATGTAATTTTTATTCCCCTTTTTTTTGCGCGTAAAGCCTCAACGCTACGTGTATTAAAATAAGTTTTATTGACTCGAATAATTTTAAGATTTCCATTTCCAGCAAATGAAAAATCGTCCAGAATGGCGTGGCTTAAACTCGTTTTCGAACAATCAAACTCTTTTAAATTGGAAAATCGTGCCCAGAATATGTTTTTTATCTGTAAAGACCCTTTAGAGTCAAAAGAAAACTTTAATATGTCTTGATCTCTTATTTTTGAGTATTCTTTACATTCAAGTTTTAGAAGAGATGCACACAGCAAGGGTATATTCAAAATACACTGAAGAGTGTTTGCATCAAGAGGTATCAACAAATGCTTTAAAGTTGAACACGCGGAAGTGTATAAAGGCCAAGGATTTTTTAAGAACACGCTAGTAAGAATGTGTGGTAACACAAGACATTCGAGTTCTACAACTCCGTCATTAAAAATATGGTTTAAACCATTCGAATTTACATAGTCTCCCAAAAAAATGTATTCATGTGCGTATAAAGTTGGGCGATAATGAAGTGCAGTAGAGCGAGAAAAGCATCTCTTCCACTTTTCCAAATCCTTGACTATTGTGTTCTTGTCACTCCATTTCATTAAATTGCAGGCTTCGAGACATTCTTTGTTTGCAAGGCGGAGTTTTACTGCGTCTTTAAGAGTAAGAAAACCTAGAACGTCAGGATGCAGGGCATAAAAATACATTGTTTGTCGTTTTTTAATTAAATTAATATTTTTAGTGAGTAATAAATAATAATAACAATCAATTAAAAAATGATGTTTTCTTTATCTTCTTTATCTTCTTTATCAGAGGAAGGGAATGCGCGAGTTTTCTCGTCCTTTGCAGCAGTCCTGATTGTCTTAATCAGGGAGATTTTTACATTTTACGGAAAAGAATACTATGGTGTTTTGCACGCAATGCACGTATTCCTTACGTATCTTATTTTAGACACTTTTCTACGCAATACAAAACTTTCCAAAGACGCAGCGTTTCACCACCTTGCCGGCATATTTATTGTAGGTTTTGGTCTTTATAAAATGTACGATAATATAATGTTTCATCCATATGTAACCAATTATTTAAATATGGAATTGACAACTCCTCTTCTCCACAGCGCGTGGATTCTTCACAATGAGTCAAGAGTTATGAATAAAGGCCTGGCAAAGATCGTTTTTGTGCTACTAATTTTTCTATGGATTCCATTCCGTCTTTATTATCCGTCTCGTACGACTATAGACCTTTTTTACAATTTAAAAACGGATTATCTTATTCCTGAAACGGAAAAATACATTGGAGCTCCATTCTTCACAGCCTTTTGTATACTACAATATTTTTGGTTTGTAAAGTTATTGGAACGGTTATATTCTTCAGCATTGTCCGCACAAAAAACCACGATCAAACCTTCAATGTAACTTCTGCGCACCACACCGTTTTCTCGTCCTGGTCCTTCCATTGAATCTTGTACACAATTTTTCCAGAAACCCCACTTGGAAAATCGGACATTGACGTTTCATTGTAGAATCCGGCGCTTTTAGGGCAAAATGTTTGTGTGCACAGATCTTCTATAGTAGGCGAAAATGGAATTCCGTTAAATGTTGTCGAATATGTAGCAGTTCCTCCTATCAATTCTTCGTTTATATTGTAGGCAATCCAAAGCTCTGTCTTGTCGCCTGACACCGGATTTGTCGGAAAAAAACCCATTGAAGTAATTTGTGCGACATCTCCAAATGACCCGCAATTATTTAAAGTGACTGCACCCGACAAAATTGTACTTAACTATAAAATAGATAGCATTTGTTATTTTTGTTTGTTCAAATTAAAGGTTCCTAATTTTCTTGTTTTTATCTTGTAGTGTTAGTCTTCTTATTATAAAAAAAGCCAAATGAAGAGCGATTTAAAAGAATTCTTGACGCGTTCAGCTTCAAGAGGAAGTCCGGCACTTGGAAAACCGAGCTTGGTAAGTTTGCTTTCTGATTCTGATCACTCCTCTGCAAGAATATTAACGGTCAAGGTGCGGGCTTTACAATCTGAAAATGAAGTTTTTGTTTTGAAGCAAGTAAAAACTCTTAAAAGTCCAATTTTTGGAAAATATCTTTTAAAGGACGGGGAAAAATGCCCAGAAATGATTGCGGGTCAAAGCAAAGCCCTTGTTCTTGACATTACCGACGAGGATCCAAAAGAAGTCTTAAAATATGAAATGAAAAAGGCCGCAAGGCTTGCAAGGCTTGAAAAGGAGGAAAAGGAGAAAGAGAAAGAGAAAGAGAAAGATGCAAAGCCAAGAAAAGAATTGACTGTTCTGGTGAGCAGAAATGACAAGGAATCTAAAGATAAAGATAAGGCACCGAAAGGGTATTCGCATGTGACAATACCACTAGAGTTCTGTACTCATGCACTTTCGACACCGTGTGATGGCGCCGACACTCTTATGGAGTCAAGTGAATTCTTGGTTGAAGCTTCGGTCGATTACCTGATCAAGTGCCACATGAAGGATAAAATTCAGTTCTTTTTAACGAGCGCGGAAACTTGGAGGAGTAAACGGCACGGCAACATTCTGCTCAAGAATGCAGGGTTTGACATGAATTCTCATTTCTCCTTTTACAGCACTGTCCAGATACAAGCCATTGTGTTACAAACAATGTATGCTATTGCTTGGGCACAAAAATACATTCATCTTAAACATCACGATCTTCATTGTGGAAACGTTTTTGTAGATGGAAATACGAGAGAGACTTTAAACCTAAAGTTTCCGGATGGAAAAACATTTACTTTACCTGCAAATATGCCAAAAATTTTGATAGCAGATTATGGTCTTAGCTCTGCAACGGATCCATCAACAAGAAGCAGAGTGTCGCGCGCCGATTTCCACTTGATGGAAACATCAAGATCTGGTTCTTCTTCGACTTCAAGAGAAAAAGAAGACCAAGAAGAAGAAGAAGAAGAAGAAGAAGAAGACTGTACCCATTCTGGGCCGTGTCGTTCTCGTTCTCGTTCTTCTTCCCATTCCCATTCCCATTCCCATTCTCATTCCCATTCCCATTCCCATTCCCATACACACAAAGACGAGAAGAAGGACAGGAAGAGACGTCATTCAACATCTTCTACGTCAAGTTCAAAGTCTTCAAAATCCGAATACTCTTCCAACTCAGAGTCGGAAGAGGGTTCCTCGATAGACATTCCTCAATCCCTACTCGAAACTGGGAGCGTTTCTTCGGAAACAGACGAGAAAAACAAGGAACAGGAAGAAGAAGAAGACGAAGACGAAATGAATGAAGATGAAGACGAGAACGATTGGGGAGAATGGAATCACGAGCTCAATCCAAATAACTCAAAACGCCATTTGGGGTATGACGTTGCATGTTTCGTGTCTAACTTGCAGGAGGAAGCCGAAGATCGAAGACACGAAAGTTTATCGTGGCTCAATTCAGTATTATACGAAATGAAACGTCTTGACTCCGAATTCTATCTGACAAGACGCGGACGGCCCTTAACATCCACAAAGTTCAGCATTGAACAACTTGCTCGCAAAATTAAGTTTGATGCAATGTTTTTGGTTGCGGAGGAACTTAAAAATAAATTAGTCTTGACAAAAACGAAAACAAAAGCAAAAACGAAAGCAAAACAATAATCTATATGATTGTAATTTCTTCTTCTTATTGTAAGAAAAAAGAGTACATACGTAATGCGAGTAATGCGGACAAGTGAACAAGGATCTGCATATTGGGATGCCTCCTAAAAACGTAAATGGGTCCAACTGCGTAACCGATAATTAGATTCATTACTTTATAAAAACCTTGGTACTTATATATGTACATAAATGTACTTGAGCAATTGGTTTTATGTGAAAAAATGAAATCTTGTTCTTGTTCTTCTTGTTGTAATTGCATAAAGAAATATTCAAGAGTAACTTGACAAAGAAAGTGAGCTCCGCAAATTCTTACAACAAAAGCGTCAATTTCACCAATTAGTCCCCTTGATCTTGAGTTATAGAACAGGTAATTTAAAACAGAACATATTGAAACTAATCTTGACGTCCAATAAACTGGATTATTATTGTCTTGAACAGAAACGATCCAAAAGAGAATTGAAGTAATTATTAGTACAATTCTCGCTTGCCAATCAAGCTGCTCTTTTTGATAAGTCATTTTAGTTTTTGGGGGATATGGGAATAATGGGAATGATTTTTAAGACTTTTTCAACAAAAAACACAATAACACAATTAAACAATAACACAATTTAATACATTTACTTCAGACCCATTGTCTTGGCAACCGGCTGCAGGTAGCTCAGGATTACGCCAAGAAGAACAACGAAGAGAATGCCGTGCAGGAAGACAGCGCCGACGTTTGTGTACTTGGAGGCCCACGAGCTCGTGCACTTCTTGCGCGCGTGGCAAATGTCAGCCAGGGCAGCGTCCGGAGATTCTTCGTCGCAGTCATTCGTGACGCCGCTCCTCGGGGACGGCACAAGCTCCTTGCACTGCTTGTACGTGCCCGGCGGCAGAGACAGCACCATGCCCGGGGACAGGAACACATAGAGGAAGAGCGTACCGACGGCCGTGGCACTAAAAAGTCCCGCAAGCGGGGAAGGTGCGGACATTGACATTTTAACTTTTTTTTTTCTTTAAGCAAAGTAAAGTTGGGGACGTTGAAACGCTTTTTCTTTTTTCTTTTCTTTACACATGTAAATATGATGTGTCTCATGAAATAGAAAAATTAAAAAATGTCGGACAGGACTCCCCACAGACGTCAACAAATCAAGCAACATAAGGCTGATATTCAGCTTGAAATTATTGGGCAATTTGCGCATGGACAAGAGGCAGTCGAGCACACTCTTAAATTAATGATTGCATACTTGTTAAGCAATGTCAACACGACAAAACTTGCAAATGAAAACGCGCCTGATGCTTTAGCTTCTAACAATAAAGATGAAACAGACGAGACAACGGAAGCACAATTAAAACCGAGAGCCATTGCGTGTTTCGACATTGACGACACAATCTTGCACGACTCGGACTCAACCTCGGGCATTGAACCCAATTTTGCAGTTTTGCAGCTTTTGCATCGCTTGCACGAATTGGGCGTTGAAATTCATTTGATAACTGCGAGACGAGATGACGAGGAAATGAGACAGATTACTTTAGAAGAGCTTCATGGAAAGGATCCGCAAATTAATGTAAAAGGAATGTATAAAAGTTTGTTCATGGCCCCTGAAAAAGAACGAGACTCCATGAGCACCATTAGTCGATGGAAAATGGAAAGTCGCAAGTCGATTGCCCAGCTTTACAAGTGCCCCATCACCTTGTCAGTTGGCGACCAGTGGGGAGATTGTCTTGTTTTGAACGTAGATGAAGATTTGGACAAGCTCGACGATATTGTTGGAGTCGAGGAGGAACCATACGTCTTGATGAGGCCTCACGACAGAGTCTCTTTATGGGCTTTAAAACTTAGAGCTTTAAAGTAAGTGATTTAAACTCATTTGATGTATGAGGAATAAAAATGCCTGTATAATAGGTGTGTACTTGTGTTATGTTGAAAAATATTTATTTTATAAGATTGAAGGAACTTTTGACACTAGATACGCCCTATTTCCCCAAAATCCCAAGAGCAGTAAGCCCAACCCAACCCACACCATAAAGCTTGCAAGCTTATAAGTCTTATTCGCATCAATTTCATTCGCAAACGTATTGTTTAAATCGGCAGCAATGAGAGTAGACCCATTTACACTGACTAAATTCAATGCAATATCGCATACACCGTCCTTTATCAAGGTTCTTTGAGTCCCTTTTTTGTTTAATGAATTTGACAAGGCCGTGGGGCATGCCTGCTCGAAAGCAGCCGGAACTACGCAGGTGTCTCCAGCAAGCTGATAAAAACCATCGCCAAAAAGAGCCTTGCAGCTGTCAACGCACTGAAGAGGGCTGATAGAAGTCGAAGTAGAGGGTGGAGTTAACATGGGGTTGAAAATCGCGTGCGTTTGTGAAGCAGAACATACGCAAGGGCTTACAGTGGAGCAGTAGGTGCTGACGTCGAACGCGTCGCTGGTCCAACAGCAGATTTTGCTTGTCGTAGACGTGGAATATCCAGGGCTGCACGTGGCGCACGCGGCGGATGTTATAGTTGATGTTTTTTGAAATTGGCGCGTCAAGCATTGTGTACTGATTCCAGGACGACCGGACAAGAGCCAAGGACACCCTTCACAAGGAGTATCCCAGTAGCAACAATCAGGAACCGACGTATAGGAATTACTCATTAAGTCCAAGTACGTTTCACATGGTAAAGCCATCTCTCTTTTCTTCCTTTTTTTTATTCGCTTCTTCTTTTTTTTCAGTAAAAGAAAAAGTACTAGAAAACAAAAAGAAGAATGACGAGTTATTGGACTCCGGCGTCCTTGACGGCAAGTGATGCCGATAAGAAGCCATACATATGGCTTGATTGCTCCAGTTCAAACGTTACTCGCTCCGAAGATAAAATTGTAAGCGGACTTCGAGATTTGAGTGGAAACGGATTTGATATGGTATCAATGCAAAACTTTGATCAATCTCAATTTCTGATTCCACGACAAATCGAATCGAACAAAATTAACGATTTGACAACAGTAACATTTACAAAGCCGATTTTTAAGACTTCAAGTGGTCTAACTCAGCCTCTAGAAATAGGAAATAGAAATTTTTTCTTGAAGGTTGGTATTGTTCTTGTCGCTAGGCAAGGAGCTGTACCCGGAACATTGTTTGGATTAAATCAAAAATATGATTCAAATAAGGAAGTTAGCTCGTCCAATTATCCAAATCCCTGGGCATTTAAGAGAACGTCAACTATAGACCAGTACATTGCAAATGGAAATTTTGCGACAAGTATTACAAGCGACGCGACTCTCTTTAAAACAAATTCTTCATCTTCTGTAAGTGACAGTCTTTGCAACATTCCCGTTCCTCCTTCGAACACAGCGTATATGCTAAGCATTTCGAATGTAATCGGGAGCAATCAGATCTTCAATGGTATCGGGTTCAACTGTGAGACCTTACAGAACGACGGGGGAGCTGGTCCGTCAAATTTAAATGGATGGACTGGCGATTTTGGTGAACTTGTTGTGTGGCGGCAATATATAAGTGACAACAATACTCTTCAAACAAGAGTCGAGGGGTATATGGCACACAAATGGGGATTAGCAGACATTTTGCCATCTTATCATACGTATAAGTCAAACGCACCGGTTTTTTCAACCTTATATCCTGCACCTTACGGAAACGCGGGAAGTGACGCTTATTCATTTTACTCCTTACTGCATCTGGACGCTTCAGATTCTAATTCTTTACAAACAAACTACGTTGTTAAACTATCAGATAAAACGAGCAATGGATTTCATTTGCAAACGAGACCAGAGTGTAAGAACAATGTGGTATGGCCCACTGAAGGAAAGCTATTAAACGGTTTACAAACGACGCGCTTCACACAGTGGGCCGGCTTGACGCAGCCCACGAGCATTGAAAACGTTTCGGATTTGTTTTTTGTTGGAATTCAGAATGCGATTCCGTCTAATGCAACAAACGGCTGGCCCCAGAATTTGCTGGGTCATGATAACTACGAAGATTTTGGATGTTCGATTGGAAACTTTAACTTAGGTGGATGGGACACATATGCTCGAAATCAGGGATGGAGTGGTATAGTAAATGCGAGCCGGCCTTGGTACATTGTTACTTGTACTTCAGGTCCAACTGAAGTTGTAAATGCCACTGGATTAGCAACTATCAAATGGTCTTCCACTATTACTCCTGGTGGTGGTGGAAATTTATATACCTCGGACAATTCGCTCTCTTTTTATGTAGACATTCAGCTTGTTTCGAATGGTGCAAGTATAATTCCTGGAGGGAGGGTTAGAACGTTTGGACCTGCACATATTAATAGAGGTCAATTTACTAACTATGGAAGTGGAAGCTTTACTTTTGATTTTGGTTCTGTTTCACCAAATCAGAAATTAAAAATGATTATTGAAGTAAATGACACAAACACACAACCGTCTGGTTCTTCTTCACCGGGAGGAAACATTCTGATTACAAGTCCAACACCTAGACTGTATGTAAATACAAGCTTTCCTACTCAAACATTAATTCCTTCAATATACTACCAGTCAAACGGGGCGTTGGTTCACAATAATAACTTTCCTCCGGTGGGATCTCCGTTTATTTTGGCGTTGAAGCTGCCACAGACTGCGACACAAAAGATAACTGCAAGATTCCAAGGCATTTCGTACGATTCCTTTAATTCAAATTCGGGTTGGACAGGAGACTTTGCTGAAATGATTGTCTACAAAAAAAAGAACTTGACAGAGAATCAAAGCAATCTTGTTCTCACGTATTTAGCAAACAAGTGGGGATTTTCCTTGGCTGATTCGTCTCCGCCTCTTGTGCTACCAAACGTCAAACCCTTTTCAGACTTTACGCCGTTATCTTTCAAACCGATTGTGTGGTATGACTCTTCGGATTCGCAAATTACCAAATCATTAAAAACTTTGGGTAACATTATAAATAACAATACTGTCAAATGCGTGAGCAACGGATCAGACGTTAGCGATGTAACTCCATCATTTGGTATTCCAAATGCTGTTACAGCTGGAAAGTTAGGAGCTTTTTCAGGCTTGGCAGGAACCTGTTGCTCTGAGCGAACAATGAATGGATTAAACACAATTTATGTCGACGATGAAACAGCGTTATTATACGCAACTGAAGTATTGTTTGGAACGAATTCAAATAAATTAACAAATATTTTCTTTGTGGGGCGCCAAGGGCAGTATTCTGGACAATTTTCTCAATGGAATCCTGTTCTTACGTATTCTGACACTGGAGGAGATAACATTATCTATAACGGATACACCTTTACTTCTCTAGCAATAGCAAACAATGTTAACCAAGTACCACCAACTGATGGGACGAGTACATCGTACTGGAAACCTGTTGTAAAGTATCAAACAATCTTTGGAAACTTGGGATACAATGTTTCAAATCCAAACGATACATCACATGCTAATAATATTCTCTTGAGTGGCAAAACTGTTAGATATGTCATGTCACAAATTTCTTCGAATACAATTGTGACATCGGTTGCAACGCAGGCATCCAACTCTACATACGCTCTCAGTGCAAATGTTTTTAATACATTTACCGAAGGCGACAGCAACGTAAACTTTAATTTGCTGAAAGCCACTGCCGCTTGTTACTCTCTCAATCAACTAGGCACAGCACAGTACCAAACCACATCTGCAGCAACACAATTTGTTAAGGCAGTAACAATGACGGCGAAAACTGTTTTGTATCCGTTACCAGCATCACCCTTTTTACTTAGTGTAAATGGAATTCAAGCAAGTGGAACTCAAAATACTCCATTTAAGGGGTTTTTCTATGACAATGTATCGTCAAAAGACGGCTGGAATGGAGATTTTGCTGAAATTATAACCTTTACAAAAAATTTGAGTCCACAAGAAATTTTATTGGTGGAAGGATACTTGGCAACTAAGTGGGGCTTGCAGAATGCTTTACCTACATCTCATCCTTTTCTTTATTCGAATACTACATCTGAATGCTTTTCTGGCTATTCTCCCTTAAAGTTTTCTACTATAGGAGCCGATGTGACGAGTTCAAACGATCAAATTGCAATATCCGGAATTCCTTCTATAATAATTGTTGCTAAGGGGTTTTATACTAATGATACAATAGTCACTACACTGAATACCTTAAATTTACCTACTGGACTTTCCGTCGAAATTCAATCTGGAACATCAAATCAATTAACTTGGATAAATGCAGCACAAGACATAGATTATGAAATTTCGTGTACGCTCACAGCTGCAAATGTGTTTGGAATTGAACCTGCTCCTACGTATTTCACAGTACCTAGATCTTCTTCAGCAACTGCTCCTAATAACTTTTATCTACTACCACTAACTGTAAATTCACAAATTTTAACCATATTTGGAGGAACTGGTGTAGGCACATATGTTACATTAATTGACGGCAAATATGATGGCGTTCAACTTGCTAAAATGATCCAGAAAGCTATTTTAGACAAGGTGGGCTCAAAAATACTTACAGTTCAGTTTGGAAGTCGATCAACAAATTTGACATTTACAAATATTACTCCAACAGATATTGTGTCTTCAGCAGGCTATTTTGCTTCTAAAATGCTTGGTTTAATAAGTCCATCTGCAACGCAAGCGATACCTCCAGCTGAAGATAGCACTTTTTTTACGATTCCAGCAAATTCTTTCTTTGATTTTCCATTTTCTTTACAAACAATTACAGCTTCAAGTATTTGTAAATGGGATGGACAAACCGCATGTCCGACAAACTACGCTCAAGTGGATTTAGACTCAAACGAGCTCGCACTTCCGTTTGCGAAACGGTGTGCGAAACCGTTTTCATTACTGCTTCCTCAAGTGCTGACGAATGCCGGATTATCAAACCAGTCATTTTCGTGTCCAATCGGTACAGAATTGATTGGTAAGAATCAAAATGCGGATCCTGAGCATCCTGTGTGTTCATACGTGTGCAAGCCTCCATACTACGATTCTGGCACGACTTGTGGTTATTTCCCTGTTTACTCGCCCGGAGATAAAAGTAGCATCAATATTCTTAACGACAATTCGTCCGCAAACATTACGCAAGTAAATCTTGCAGATACAAGTAAGGGTTCCACATCAAGTGCACTTCGATTCATGATCCTTGCCGTTATTGTTTCGTTTCTTATTGGGTTGGCGATTAAGGCCTTTCCAACTCTTACTGCAAATCCTCCGACAGAAAGCGCAGCGGGGTCTGTGCTAGAAAGCGTTATTCAAAGTCAGGGTAGTCAGAGTTTAAAAAAATAGTTAGTTTCATGTTAGTTTCATTGGTAGGGTCCTAGAGCGTAAATATTTAGTATAATTTATTTCAAAATTAATCCTCATCCTCTTCTTCTGTTTCCTCATCCTCCTCATCCTCATCCTCCTCATCCTCCTCATCCTCCTCTTCCTCCTCTTCCTCTTCCTCTTCATCCTCCTCCTCCTCTTCATCCTCTTCATCAGCATTTGATTCGCTTTCTTCGTCAGTTGATTCTAAGCCTAAGGCAATGCGCACTCTATCATGCTCTAACCGAATTGCATCCAGGGACATGCGTACATTGAGGACGGGCCAAGCAAGTCCCGCAACTTTGCCTACAAGTTCTGGAGATTCCCTCCAAATTTTTAATTCGCGGATTA
>Ga0136642_1000933_pt1 | contig 13590 bp, 18 predicted proteins | sample LowCatLa1302831Y_FD_115313 | JGI IMG/M metagenome (GOLD analysis project Ga0136642, IMG submission 115313) | Freshwater microbial communities from Lower Cathedral Lake, Yosemite National Park, California, USA - 13028-31Y | ecosystem: Environmental > Aquatic > Freshwater > Lake ... | reverse complement strand
TCGCGCACCTAATCCCCATGCGGACGCTGCCCTAGCTATTGTTATAGGGTTAACCCTAGCCCTAGTCTTATTCGTTTATCTGTAACACTGGAGACAATCAAATGCCATCACAATATTACGCCCAATCCTTACGCGCTCACGCTCAGACCTTACGCAAACCCGTATACATAGTGGAAACCCGTATGGTCAACACTTGGGAGAACTGCTGGACTGAAGACGGCGAACCCTTGACGTTCACCAGCCGCGCCCACGCGCAGGCAGAGATAGACGAACTGCTGGACGAAATGCCAGAGTATGCCCACGCCCACTATCGCATAGTAGAGGTGCAACATGGCTAATGGTGGATATGCCCTATCTCGCAGGGAAGACCCTGATACCTCACACGCAGCCGCGCAGGCCATCCTAGCGCAGCTACCTGCCTTGCAGCAGGACGTCTATGCCTATGCCCTTATGAAGGGCGCGGACGGGTTTACGGACGAAGAGATGCTGACATGGTTTATGTCCCATAGCAGCACCTACCGCAGCCGTCGCAGTGAGTTGACCCGCGCTGGCCTTATAGTGGACACGGGACGTAGGCGCTTGCTGACTACGCGCAGGCGCGCTATCGTGTGGGCTATCGTACCGTGGGAGGTGACACCATGAATTGCTGCGACTATGAATGCAACCAAGGGGCTAACTGCCCTATACGGGTAAACCCTACGCACAGGCGTTACCCTCGCACCCTCGCGGAGGCTTTCCCACTGCATCCCAACCCGGACTTTGTGGAGAAGGAGCCGCTGCACCACAGAATAGGAGATTGGGGGCTGGCGGTCTTCCTGATTGCCCTGCCCGTGCTATTCTGGTGGTTATGAACCCCTACGCTATAAAGTCCCCCACCTGTATAAGCTTTTCAGGTGGGAGGACATCTGCCTATATGCTTTACCAAGTGCTCCACGCGCATGGGGGAACTCTCCCAAGCGAGGCAATAGTCTGCTTTGCCAACACGGGCAAGGAAGATGAAGCAACCCTGCAATTCGTCAAGGACTGTTCAGACCGCTGGAATGTCCCGATTACTTGGTTAGAGTATGCCCCCGCTGAAGTGACCAAAGACCGCTGGAAGGAAGTAACCTTTGTGACCGCGAGCAGGAATGGGGAGCCTTTTGAAGCGCTCATACGCAAGCGCAACGTCCTCCCCAACCCCGTGAGCCGCTTCTGTACTGTAGAGTTAAAGGTGCGGACTATCCACCGCTATTTGAAGGCGAATGGGTGGGAGGAGTGGGACTCTATGCTTGGCATACGCGCGGACGAACAAAGGCGGCTGGCGAAGATTGGAAACCAAGACTATGGAAAACATGAGGAGAAGATTGCCCCGCTTGGTCAGGCCGGGGTGACAAAGGAGGTTGTGGGAGACTTTTGGAAGTCCCAACCCTTTGACCTTGGGTTACCCAACCATAACGGCGTGACCATGCACGGCAACTGTGACCTGTGCTACCTCAAGAGAGGGGCGCAGATACTGTCCCTTATACAAGAGAAGCCAGAACGCGCCCTTTGGTGGGCAAGGATGGAGTCCCTTGGTCTAGCGTCCCAACCCCAAGGGGCATTGTTCCGTTCTGACCGTCCGTCTTACGCCTCCATGCTTAAGTTTTCCAAGGAACAAATGACCATGTTTGACCAAAATGAAGAAACTATTGCATGTTTCTGCGGAGACTGATATACTCCCCATCGTTGTCGTCGTAGTCAACAGTCTGAAAGCCGTTTACACATGCCTCGCCCCGTTATGGGGAACTACGACGGGGCAGTTGTAAGCGGCTTTTTTATTGTCTTTTCCACGCGCGACCGTCCGATTGTCGGTGACCCATACGGCAGGATCGGAGGACACGCGCTACTGTGGGTAAGGTCTGAGAGAGCGCAGCAGGTGGCGAAGCCAGAGCCTGTGACCGAACGTCTGGCGGGTATGTGCGGCTCCGTCCGGCATTGAAGGCTTAGTTCTCACTGATGAGGAGGGCTAGGTTTTGCCCACCGTCTGGCATGTCGGGTTTTAGAGTAGGTAGAAGGCTAGAGTAGGTTGTGGTCTAAGGTAGGTTGAAGGCTAGAGTAGGTAACATTCTTTTTTTTAGGACTGATATGCTTTATCTAATCAGGAAAACCAAGAGGTCTAAGGCTCACATGTGGAATGGTAGGGATACCTACTGCACCATGTATAGCACTGGAGGACTGAACAAAAAAAAATATGAAGTAGTAGGGGAAACGTACAAGCAACCAACTTGCACCATGTGTATGAACATTTTTAACAAGCTAGAGGGTAAACAATGACTGGATTTAAAAGTAAAAAGGCAGCGGCCTTAGACGAAGAGGGCATGTACCTAGTGCATCACACCAAGCGCAAAGTAGACGATGATGACGACATACAGGACTACAAGCGCCCGTGGGGAGGGCTGACGGATGAAGAAACATCGGGTTTCACTCAGCATGAAATGTCTGTGGTGAAGTATGTCAGCAAGGTACTCAAAGAGAAGAACAATGGTTGAACAAAAGAAGACTGACCCGCTAGCCTGGGCAAGGGCGCTCAAGGCCAAGGAAGAGGCTGGTGTGCTGCTTCCACAACTTATAAAAGAAATGTGGCGCAGAGCACTTAAACACAATGACTAATCTTTACACAACTTTACACAGGAGGTGTACCAAGCAATCAAGTTGCTAGCCTTATAATCTTATCGTGGAATGTTATCCACTCTTTTTAATGAAAGTCTTTTCACCATGAAACTCTGTATCAATTGCAAGCACTTTCAGTGCGAACCTAAGTCAAGCCCAGAAACGGGCCACTGCGTTATCAAGCGCACCATTAGCCTGGTCACAGGTGAAATAACCCCCCTCTCCGCTGTTCCCTTTGCTGTCGTCCAACGGCTGCGTCACCAGAACTGCGGCGTAGAAGGCAAACTATTTGAAGAAAAGGAAGTTCCCCATGTCTGATTTTTCCCCCCAAACCCGTAACTCTGCCATGTGGTCTGGTGATGCTAGACGCATAGCCCAAGGCAAAGCCAACGAAGTAATCCTCACCAAACAAGGCAAGATGCTTATCCCTGATCTCTCTGACATTGAGGCCGTGCAGATGGGCCATGTCATGGAGCCAGTCATAGGCCGTCTAGCAGAAAAGAAGCTAGGCATCGAGCTAGAGAAGATCGAGGAAGCTAAGACGCATCCCGAATACGATTGGTTGAAATGTCACTTTGATTTTGTCGGCAGAGAGGATGGTAAGTATGTACTTGTCGAGGCTAAGAACTACAACGCAGGCACTCGGTCAAAGTTTGATCCAGATACTGGACTTATGCCTGCTTCGGATTTGGCTCAGATTGTCCACGAAGCAACCGTATTCGGCTGCGAGGTGGTTTATCTTGCCGTGTTATTTGGTGGTCAAGAGTTTGTCCTTATTCGCCAGGAAATTACTGACGAAATGAAAGCAGACCACATAGCCTCTATGAAGGCCGTGTGGAACCATGTAAAGCTAGGCACTACCCTGCCGCCAGAAGACACTGACCAAACCAAACTGCTCTACCCTGTTTCACATGAAACATACAAGATGGCCTCACAAAGCGTGGAGAGCGCCTGCCAAGCACTAGCCCATGTCAAGGGCCAGATAAAGGCACTAGAGGCTACAGAAGACCATCTAGCTACCCTGGTGCAGGGCTACATGGAAGAGAACGAACGGCTGGTTACTGTAGACGGCACTGTGCTGGCTACTTGGAAGTCTGCTAAGGGAACTAAGTCTTTTGACTCCAAGCTATTCCAATCCGCTATGCCTGACATCTACAACAAGTTTGTGGTGGACAAGATGGGCAGCCGTCGTTTTCTTTTAAAGTGAGGTTCACCATGTTTATGTTCAAAGATGAGAAGAAACGTCTACACGATGAGGTAAACCTGTTGCAAACCCGTGTGAAGTTGTTGGAATCAGATTTACACGAATTGGGAATAAAGTTTTTTTGGTTTAAAAAACTCAAGGATAACGAACCCTACGGCCTCAAGAAAGATGGCACACCGAAAGCTAAACCAGGGAGGAAGCCTCATGACAAGCGTTGACCTTGCCGTCTATGTGATGGCTATTTCCTCAGTGATAGATACGACCTTAACGATTATGGAGAAGTTCTTATGAGTACCGCATTAGTGCCAGTGGCAGATATAGAGAAAATGGCAGTTGCCATAGCCAAGTCAAAGATGTTTGGCATGAAGACAGCAGATGAGGCGTTTGCCCTCATGCTGATAGCACAGGCTGAAGGTATGCACCCAGCTATTGCAGCCCGTGATTACCATGTTATCCAAGGCCGTCCTACCCTCAAGGCAGATGCCATGCTGGCCCGTTTCCAATCGGCTGGCGGCAAAGTGAGCTGGGATACCTATACAGATCAAGAGGTTACAGGAACGTTCTCTCACCCAGCAGGAGGTAGCCTCAAGTTAACCTGGACGTTTGCTCAAGCTAAGTCTATAGGTCTGACCAGCAAGGATAACTGGAAGAACTACCCTCGCGCTATGCTCCGCGCACGGGTTATCTCAGAGGGTATCCGCACTGTCTATCCTGGCTGCGTAGTAGGTACTTACACCGCCGAGGAGATAGAAGACATACCAGCCCCACCGAAAGACATGGGCATGGCCCAAGTTGTAGAAGAGGTGTTGCAAGAGCAGCAGCAAGAGGAAGAAGGCCAGTACAAGCTGTACATACCAGGCATGGATACGCCGTACAGCAGCTACGACACGCCGGAAGAATGGAAGGCTGCTTTTGATGGCATGACCAACAAGATAGCTAAGTCTCTCAAGTTTACAGAGGAAGTGATAGCGGAGAAGCTGGACGGCCTTAAGGCTTGCAATTTGGATATGCTCGATTACGTTGGATCAATTGAAAGGAAAGTAAATCATGGCGAATGAACACCGCGAGATGCCAGGCTCTGGCGTGGCCTACTGGGAGTCAGTTAAGAAGTCTGACAAAGGGCCAGACTACAAAGGCTTTGTCACTCTAGAGATGGACTACAAGGCAGGAGAGAAGCTAAAGATGGCTTTCTGGCTCAAGCACACCAGCAATGGCAACACCCTGCTGTCTATCAAAGAGGATAACTATTTCAAACGCCAGCAAGCAGAGAAGGACGCTCCTAGAGAAGTACAGTACAGGCCGCAGCCTGGACGCTTGCAGCCGCCAAAACGGGGCGCTGTGATAGATGATGATGACGTACCCTTTTGATGGCAAAAGAGTCACCAACTAGCCGTACTTTGGAAGTCCTGCGAGAGCAGGGCTACACTGTTGCGGTAGTGGAGAAATGGAATCCACACGCTAGGATTAGACAAGACCTTTTTGGGTTTATCGACATCCTAGCTATCAAGCGAGATGAAACCCTTGCTGTCCAGGCAACTGCCAGCGGGGTTTCTGAACGCATAAAGAAGATTATGGCTAGTGACTTATTACCGAAAGTGAGGGAAGCCGGATGGAAAATTCAAGTATGGGGATGGAGGAAGTCCTCCAAGACCAACAAGTATGTTCTGAGGATAGAGGACATATCGTAAAGCTGAAGAACATGTCACTTCAGCAACTCTACGACATGGCCTACCAAGCCGGTTTTGAAGACGGCATGTCTTTTATCTTAATGCCAAGTGTTAAGCCTGGCTCTCTGCCCAATTAAGACGGGCAAAGATTGTGTTCGATGCACCCGCCGTCAAAGTAGAGGCTACGACATACAGAACGTCTGGGCCGTCAGGGAACTGGTTGGCTTGGCTGGTGGGAACGGCATTGCTGTTTCCTCCACCCAAAGCCGCATTACCAAACGGAGCAATACCAGACAAGTCATACGTTGTTTGACCAGAGCCGTTGCTGTAGAAAGCAGCCACTGATTCACCGCCAGTGATGGTTACAGTATTCGTAGTGTTGATTGCAACTTGCGATATAGAGCTGGTGTTTGTACCCTGAGTAGGAGACGTAAAACTACCGCTAAAACCAGAAAATGAGGCGCTAGGCACACCGTTAAGAATGAACTGGATAAGGTAAGTGGTGTTGGTTACAACAGCCAATTCACGCATAGCCAGTTGCAGCCGGTTGATAATTTCTTTCTGGCCCATGTATCCCACTTGACCGTTGTCCACAGACGGGGCAATCCTGATAGCCATGATGGGTACAGCAGCCGTACTGTTGGGGCTGGTCAATGCAGTCTGCATTCCATAGTTATAGATGGCAGATACGTCTGACGTATAGCCGCCGTCCATGACCACAGAAGAACCCCAGTGCGACAGCAAAGCCGCCGTATCTGGAGAACTGTATTCCACAGACACAGGTGCCGTAGCAGAGTAGGTAAAGGCAGTTGCAGCCGCACCGCCGGTAGCTCCCCTGGTGCATCCTAACAACTGAGTACCTGTGAGGCTGCTGTAAGTAACGTACTCAACAGCACCGGCAGTGGCAGAAGCTCGCAAGATCACAGTGCCGCCAGCGGGGTTAAATCCACTGGTGCTACCCACATTGATGGTGGTGTCGCTGCCAGATATAGAAGCAGTTAACAACGTCATGTTGCTAGTATTGTTTTGTTCATACCGAGAGCACATGTTTCCAGATCGTAAGTACGCGCTGTACTGCACGTTGTTGTTCTGGAAGGTATAAACGTAATTGATAGAGCCGTTGGTCATTCGCATACCAAACCTGACCGCACCAGCCCCGTACCAAGAGTAGTCGATGTACCACATCTGAATCTTGGTCAAGTCCAACTTGAAGCCAGAAGGATTAGCAGTTGTATTGCTGCCATCACAAATGTCGTACCACTGGGACTGCGGAATCTTGACATCAATTGTGCGGCTCACAATAGCGTTGGACAATGTTGAGCCTCGATACTCAGGAGAGATTGACAGGCTGGTGTCGCTGGCAATGTTAAGGATTCGGTAAGACTGACCGCGAATGACTATGTAATCACCCACTATAAGGGTGGTGCTAAACGCAGTTCCTGTACCCGTAACAGTGGCGTTACCTTGAGTAACAGACACCGTGCCAGAAATTTGATTGACGCTGCTTCTCAGAACCACGAACAAGGTCTGACCGTCGTATTCATAAAAGAATCCGTTTTGCAGATCAAAGAACCCAATACGATTGCGACTTCCCCACCAGTTGACAGGGCTAACGTGCAAGATGTTTGGCGCGGTGGAAGTAGCAGTGGTGGCAGAAGGAATCGCTCCGTTTGCCGTTGTAAAAGTAAAAGTGGTAATGCTTGGTATGGAAGATATTAAGAACGTACCGTTGTAAGCATTTTGGTCAGCGCCGGTAACCGTGACGTAAGTATTAATAGCCAGGTTGTGAGGCTGGACTGTTGTAACTGTTACTGTCGAACCGACAGAGGTCAACACGGGTAATGTAATCTGAGGATTAAGAATAGAACCAGTAGAAAACTGTATTCCCTTGCCTGACTGATAGCGGAAATAGCGCCGAGTTTGACGCGCTAATTGAGCTGAAGGTACGGCAGCGCCAGCAGAAAAATTAACAGAGCCGTCGTAAGCTCTGGTGGTCACATATCCAGACGGACGGGAATACAAATTGGAAGCACCGGCAGTGTTAGCAATTGTTGTAGACGGAGTGCCGTTGACGTTGGTAAACGTAAAACTATTGTTAGCGGCAACAGTAGCCACTATCTGTGCGCCATTGATTTGCGTGGCTGCACTTGGGCCGGTTGTACCCGTAATAAAGATGTACGAACCTTTTGACAGGCCGTGCGGGTAAGTTGTTGCGACAGTGACAGTAGAGCCGCTGAAAGTAAACGCGGTAGTGCCGGTCAAGTTGATGCCGCAATTGCTGTACAGGTAACCTTGGTAGACAGAGGTGGACGTTGCTGACCAACAAGTAACGGTTGTGACTTGGTTGCTAACCTGGGCGGTAAATGTTGTTCCGCCAGACACTCCAGTAGTGACGTAAGCCCAGCCGCTTGCCAAAGGATCAAGTGCGTCTTGAATAAAGATGGGCGTACCAGCCACAACTGTTACGTTAGCTGAAGTGGTAAAGACTAGCTGGTATTTGTTGGTCTGGTTGCCAGCAATAGCAGTGACCGGAAACGGGGTCTGCACGTTGTAATACATTGACTGCCGGTTGTTTTGAGTGGCAACTTGCTCCCACTTGGAAGCCTGCTGACCGTACTCAAAGTCCGTGTCTATCAGCGACTGCGGGGTGGATACCCGCACCTTATCCACAGCGTCATAAGCACCAGAGCGTTGGGCGTTAAGGGTAAGGTTTTGCGTCTGGGCCTGGTTGCCTGCAACGCCGGTAAAGCCGGATGCTATTGACATAATTACTCCTTAACGTGGCTACGTTTTGTACCGCCAGTCATGTAGAAAGGCGAAGCATTTTCAGACTGAGGATGGGTATAGCGAGGGCCACCACCCGTCACAATGTTCTGCCCACGGTGGGGCATGGTGTCTTGCATACTTTTTGCCCAGCGGTACTGGAGCGTGCCGTCTACCGGCACTCGGTCATCACCAGCGCGAAATGTCGCGTCAAGACTCCTCACCATCTCTTTGGGTAGGCATGGGCTTTGAAATAGCTTTGTCACGGTTACGCTCCTTATAAAGTACAGGCAAAAATACAAACACTGAGAACCACCCGAATGTCGCAGCACGCACCCAGTCTGGATTGTTCATTATCCACGTTGACAGGGAAAATGTCATTATCAGGCACACAATTGTCAGCAACCTATCGGTAATCACCGACAACGCCAACGACAACAACGCAGCAACTTTCTGTTCCATAGCAATCCCCTAAGTTAAAACTTGAGTATAACGCTATGTTTCACTCTCTTCATCATCATCACCACCAAAGAATCCGCTACCCCAGGCATCATCACTCACCTTGAGCTTGAGAGCCTCTAGCTTTAAGCTGCGGTCAATGATCTTCATCTTGTCGGTCAGGGTAGCCTCCGAGTCAGTCATAGTCTGCTCTAGCAGCTTGGCTATGGCCTTTTCTAGCGCCGGATCAATACCTGGTGGTTTCTTCTTGCTCATATCAGTCCCCAATATATTTTCCAAGGGAATAAAGTCCCGCACCTCCTAGGCCAACTGCGCCTAGGGTTTTGTAAATAATTGTTCTTTTCAACTCAGAGGCTTTAGCAGACTTTCCGTAAGCATCATCAACCATTTTCATAGACCTGTGCAACTCAGACAAAGTGGACGGATCAACAATAGTTTTACCATTTACGTCACGCATAGTTGACAACTTGTCAATCATGGACTTTGCAGCACCGGCAGATTTTTCTGGGTCTAGAGTGTTCAGCTTAATCAGCATGTCGTCTATTTCTTTTTTCTGAGAAGCAGCCAAATCCCTAATCTCTTGCTGTGCAACTTGACCAGTTTTTATTACTTCTTTTTTCTTAGTCCCAAGCTTTCCTGCTTGAACTTCTTTAGTGGCAGCAATTTCTTCAGACCTAGACAGTTCTTGAACGTACTTGTTTACCCTTTCGTTAAGCCCAGGAACTTCATTTACCCAAGATGAGTTCTTGTCCAGCCAGCTTGCAGCTTGCTTTCCATCTAGATTTTCTAGTTCATTGACGGCATGAGCATTGGCAAATTTACGGACAGCCGCCTCATCACCGCGCAATTGTTCACGCAAAGCTCGAACCGTATCTCTGTTTTTAAAATAGGTTGCAGGGTAATCAGTAGGTTGCATCTGAATTCTTCCAGGCACAGCAGCTTCTTCTTTAACGCCTTTTTTGCCAAACAATGTTTCAAAAGCATCTAAAGGCGTACTAAATTCAGAGTACGTTTTTCTTGCATTAATACGTTTAGGGGCGTGCGTGTTCAATGCGTTGCCAATAATGTCGCTAACTTTTTGGCTTGCCTCTTGCTGTATTGCACCATAACCAACTTGACGGGGGCCGGACGCACCTTCAAGATATTTCCTAAATTCTTTTTCTGCGCCAACGGCATCTTGGGATTGAGACAAATCAGCCAAAGCTTTTGACGCAGCTTCACGTTCTGCCGATCCTGCCGGAGAAGATTCAGACAATGCTTTGAGGCTTTTAAGCATTTCTTCTCTGGGTTTTGATTTCTCAAATCCTTTTGCTTCTTCAAAATAAGCGCCATAGTCCCTTGATGCCTGCTGAGTACGGCGAGAGCCAACAGTGGATTCTGCGCCAGTAATACGCCGTTGCATGGCATCACCCAAAGTAGCAGTATCTGTAATCCGTGGATCAGGCGCTTTTAAGTCTGCAAACTTCATGGCTGCGCTTTGCCGTTCTTTTTCGGCATCAGTCATGAACTTTTTCTCTGCGCCTTTTAAATTGCTTTCTTGACGCGCACGTTTTTCAAACTCAGATTTTCCTAATTCTTCCGCACGTTTTTCAATGTCTGTTTTACCAGCAGCAGCAGCCTGCTCTATTGAGCCTCTTGTTGCTTGAGCTTGTTGTTCTGCTTCTTTTGCTGCTTTACCAGTCAACGCTTCGTAACCTTTTGTTATGGCTTTACCAGCGGCAGGAGCAAGAGGAACGGCAGCGCCAAGTGTTGTTCCCAAGGCAGTGCCAAGCGCTGCGCTAGTTCCTTTTTCCTTTAACCTTTTTGTGTAATCTTCTTCTCCAGTGGGAGCTAAAGCACCGCCGGTTAATCCAGCAAGACCACCACCTGCCAAAGCTCTGGCAAGCAATGGAGCGCCTTCTGCCAACTTAACACCAGCAGTTCCAGGAATAGCGAATGTGGCTGCGGTTGTAGGAAAATATCCTAATCGTGTAGCTATAGGTTGCTGCGCTACTGTGCGCTTGTATTCTTGCTCAAGCTCTTTTGCTCTACTTGCAGCACCTTTTCCAAACTCACCAGGAACAAGCTCACCAGCCCCATATATCGGCTCCATGATGGCAGTCTTTGCGCCGGTATACATAGCCTCACCCGCGCCAATAGGTTCCTGTTTTGTTTCTGGTTTTTTACCAGAAGCTTTTTTTTCAAGCTCATCTATTCGACGCAACTCTTCCAATTCTTGACGTTCATTAGCGGCCATGTTTTGCCTTCAAAGCTGCAAGTTCATCTTTTTCTGATTGAGTCAAAGTGCCATCAGAAGACGTAGCTGAAGCAGCAGCAATTGGTTTGCCGCTAGAGTAACTGCGAATAGCATCTGCCGTGTCATCTTCCCCAGCCCTTGTTTTTATGTCTAGGGCCATTTCCGTGAGATTTTTCTTGTTAACAGACGGAGCAGTAGCTGCTGCTTTGTTTGTGATCGTGCGTATCTGCTCATCCATTAACGCGCCAAATCCAGCAGCGTTAAATTGATTTTGCTCTAAAAGTTTATTAAAACGATTTTGGAAAGCAACCGTAAATCCTTTTGCGCCGCCAGCCAATGAACGCTCATAGTTGACTAGGTACTCAGCGTAACGTTTGGCAAAAATAAGTTCTGGTTGGTTGTTGTCATCTGGCAACGCTGTGCCGGTGTTTATGGATTCAATAGTCCTGTTAAAGAAGTTTTTAACCTGACCAGTACGCCCAACCCACTCGGGATGTTTTTCTATTTCTGCTTTTAGTCCGTAAGCATCACCAACAGCACCAGCTTGTACCAAAAGTTCTGGGGCAACTTTTTTGTCTATGTTGCTGCCTGTAAATTTCTTGACGTAAGAAACGGCATCTGTAGCGTTTATTTGTTTTTTGTCTTCTTTTCCAAGTTGAATGTTAATTCTTTGTTGTGATTGATTAGCCAATATTCTTTTGAAAAATACATTTTGTTCATCACGGTATCTAGTTTCACTCTGTCTTAGTAAAAACTCATCGTGTTTACGTTCCGCCTCAGCTTTTTTCTGATTAAGAGTTCTTATTGCATCTGCCTGGTGTTGCAATGCTTTAAGACCGCCCTCAAGATCACCAGACCTAATTTTCAAAGCAGCCATACTTCCAGCGTCGGCAGCAGCAACAGCCCTGGCCCGTGCCATAGCAGCATCTTTATCCACAGACAATTCTTCCAAAGCCAATTTCATTTCTTTGAGACTGTTGTCAGTGCGCCTACTAAACTCAGCTACGTTTTTGTCGTAAGAGGCCATCTCCTTTTTGTAGACATCCTCACGGCCTTCTTTGTAGCCTTTCATAGCTCCGGTCAAAGAAGCAAGAGCGTTCATTCCCGAATATTTGTTTTGTGTACCAGCACCAATAGTGGCAAGAGTCAGTATTGAGAATATGCCAGCAACATCTTGGGCGCTTTCTCTTGTTGGAGCAAAATAACCATAACTGCTGTTAAGCATTTCTTTTTGTTTGTCAGCAGTAGTTTTAAATTTGGCAGCGTAATCTTCTGCTACTCCAGCTTCTCTGGCAGCATTATTTGCTTTTTGCTTTTGTTCTTCCAGCGCAAGCTCTGTATCAACTTTTGACTTTGCAATTGCTGCTTCTTGCATTGTCCTGCCAATTTGCTCTTCATCTGTAGAAACCCTTCCAGCAGCAATTAATCCACTCAACTCTTCTGGAGTTTTGGGCGCAGCAAAAGCAGGAGCAGAAGCAGCAGCCGGTGCGGCAGCAGCAGGAGGAAGAGAGCCTCCAGGGTAAGAACCAACTTGATTTGGCGTTTGAAGTGCTGGAGCTGGAGGTTTTCCAGTAGCAATACGCGGTCTTACAACAGAGGTTTGACCAATAGCCGAGGGTTGCCCTAGCGCAGCAGCTAGACCACCGCCTCTTTTTCCAACGCCACCAGGAGTAAATTTTGGAGTGTCAAAAGTATCCCCAGCACCAGGATCAAAATCAAATGTTGGATCAGCCATAATTATTTCGGCGCTGCGTTCGCTTGTTGAACAGGACTAGAACTAGCTTCTGGCGTTAGGAACTGAGCAATAGACTTGTAAAAGTCTGCCGCCAAAGACTGAGCATCTTTGTTCTGAGAGTAGCCGGTTGTAATAGCATCTTGAATGTACTTGTCTGCCGTTTGATTGATGCCCATAGCATCTTGAACAAGCTTCATTCCTTGGTTGACATTTTGCTGGGCAAATGCCGCCGTTTGTTGTTGCAAGTTAGCTTCTAGCTGTTGTTGCGCTGTACCGCCAGTAACACCAGAAGATGCCATTTGTTGAGCTGCTTGTGCGCGTTGGATTTCAAGCTGTTTTTGCTGGGCAGAAGTAACGCCTCCACCTTGTCCCAACTCCATAAGTTGTTGACCTTGTTGCTGTAACTGTGCAGCCTGTTTACGATATGGATCAGACAAAGCTTTAATCTCAGCAGCATTTTTATCTGCTTGCGCCGCAGCTTGTTTAGCAGCTTCTTGGCCCTGGACGGCAGTCGCCACTCCAGCTCCAGCTTTTAAGTAGGGCGCAAGAGGTTGCAAAGCCTTATGAAAATCACTTAAATCTGTGCTGAACCCTTTTAAAGTTTGCATAAAACTTTTAGAAGGTGCAGCTTGTTGAGCCGCAGCAGCGGGAGCAACAGGAGCAGGCGAAGGAGCAGGAATTGCTGCCGCTGCTTGTTGTCGCTGTGCGGGGTCTTGTGCAGCAGGTGCATAGCTAGTGGGAGGAAGAGCAGAAATTGCTGCCGCTGCTTGTTGTCGCTGTGCGGGGTCTTGTGCAGCAGGTGCATAGCTAGTGGGAGGAGGAGCAGGCGTTTCTGCCGCTGCTTGTTGTTGCTGTGCGGGGTCTTGTGCAGCAGGTGCATAGCTAGTGGGAGGAGGAG
>Ga0136642_1000932_pt1 | contig 13593 bp, 7 predicted proteins | sample LowCatLa1302831Y_FD_115313 | JGI IMG/M metagenome (GOLD analysis project Ga0136642, IMG submission 115313) | Freshwater microbial communities from Lower Cathedral Lake, Yosemite National Park, California, USA - 13028-31Y | ecosystem: Environmental > Aquatic > Freshwater > Lake ... | reverse complement strand
GCCAGCCGAGTTCGAAGCCGCCTACTATGAATCCAACGAGTCAGAAACTCTGGCCGTTTTGGAAACGATTTAGTCTCCGGAAAACCCGTCGCGATTCAGTACAGTTATTCCCAATTGCGCGGATTTAAGAAATACGCTAGAAATGATTATGGGCAAAACACCTTCACTAACTTCGATTGAGCGAGGCTCGTACGATATTCGATGGAATCTTGCTGATGCACACGCCCGACAGACACTCACTCAGCAAGAAATTGAAAGAATTTACAACCAACTTGGGTCGATTTTCTCTGAGGCGCAGCACGCTCATTATCACGATTTAGAGAGGGAAGCGCTACACGCCTACTTGGATTCGATCAAGCAGGCAACAAAGCCCCACCACTTTTTTAGTATCTATTCGTCTTCGGTTGCTATGCTGATTGTTGCACGCCTTATTCGCGAGCACCAGAGGTCCGTACAGTTGGTAGTGCCAACTTTCGACAATATTCCCGATCTGCTCAAGGCTGAGAATGTAGTTCTTATTCCTCGCCCAGAGAATGAATATTCCATTCGAACTGACATGCAGACCCCCGGGGTCATCTTCGAAGTCACACCGAACAATCCGACAGGGAAAGTTATTGGTCCTCAAGAATTGCTCGAAATCGCTCAATTCTGTGCCGAGAATGATATTTGGCTCATTCTCGATCAAACGTTTAAGGGGCAAGTTGAGGAAGCCTGTTACGACCACTACGAAATCCTTGATTCCTCTGGGGTGGATTACATCATTATTGAAGACACTGGGAAGTTGTGGCCGACGCTTGATTTAAAGGTAAGTTTTATTGTCACAACCCCAGCTTTGGCAAAACTAGTAGCACCAATTGTCGACGATGTCCTGCTAAATGTGTCGCCTTTTATCCTTGCACTAGTGAAGGCCTATTCACAATTGAGTTTAGAAACTGATTATCGCTCGGTGAGGACTCTGATTCACGATAACCGAGAGTTCTTAAGGGAGAGTCTCCGCAATTCAACTGCACCATTGAGCGTGGCATTTCCCTCCTCTGCAGTTAGTGTCGAGATGCTCAAGCTTGAGAAGCCTCTCGACCAGGAAAATGCGAGTGAGTTTCTCGCGTCCAATCAGATTCAAGTGTTGAAGGCCGATTCTTTTTATTGGGATGGCTCTGCGCCAGGCAATCAATTGAGAATTTCACTTGCTCGAGACAGGGAATACTTCAAAGCCTCGTGTCAATCGATGTTGCAACTGCTTACGGACTTAGCGGGGTCATAACGTGTGTGGAATCGGAGCCAGCGTTCCATTTGATCGCAATTTTCTGAGCAAGACCATTCTGGTGAATGCATCTCGTGGGCCCGACTCATCAGGTCTCGTCGAGTTAGATTTTTGTGGGCTAGCAGTCAACCGCCTTGCTATCTCTGGAATCGATTCCGGAGATCAGCCACTGTGGAATACAGAGCGAAGCCTTGCACTTGTTTTTAATGGCGCGATTTACAACAGTGAAGAGCTCCAAGAGAAATTTCAATCCCCGTCGATTACCGGCAACGACGGAGAGATTGTTTTTGAGCTCTATCGACGATATGGGTTGGCGTTCGCGGATTACCTCGAAGGAATCTTCGCAATAGTCATTGCGGATATTGAGCGTGAAACTCTTATCGTCGCGAATGACCAATTTGGAGTCAAGCCGCTGTATTGGGTTCACTCCAATGAATCGGTTAAATTGGCAAGCACGTTGGACTCTTTGTCAAGCAATGAGCTGTCACACGCGGAGCGATTTCCCCCCGGATTTGTATGGACCAACAAGGGCGACTGGCGACGTATCAAGTGCCAGGTCGAGCCTGTTGGATTGGACGCTTTTCCAGAGATCGTTGCATCCCAGATTCCTAACGAAGTTGAATGGGGATGCTTCTTGTCAGGCGGCGTCGATAGTTCTCTTATAACTGCCCTCGCTGGAAGGCAGAGTTCGCGCGTACGCACATTTACCTGTGGAACACCCGATGGATCTGATCTCCTGGCAGCCAGAGAGGTATCAGAAATTCTCGGTACTGAGCACTACGAGAGAATCATTACGGTGGATGAACTTCCAGACATTGTCTCAAAGGTGATTCGGGCTACCTCGTCGTTCGAGCGGTTTACAGTGATGGGCGGCGTAGGCACATACTTAGTCTCAGAGCTCGCACAAACTCATGGTATGAGAGTGGTGTTGTCAGGCGAAGGTGCAGACGAGCTTTTCGGTGGATATGACGAATTTCAAGATATTCCACACGCCTTCTTAAACGCACAGCTTGAAGCGGCTGTCCTGGACTTAGGGAGTACGGAATGCTTAAGGCTGGACAGATGTTCAATGGCTCATTCATTAGAGGCGCGCGTGCCCTTCCTCTCCCAAAGGTTGGTACCAACTATCTTGAATCTTGACCCTCAGTTGAAAATCGAAAAGCAAGGTTCATTGACGACTCGAAAGTCAGCTTTGAGATCGCTCGCGACAAGATTCCTCCCGTCCAATATTGCATATCGAGAAAAAGTCGAATTCACAGTTGGGGCTGGTGTGACAGGGGCACTCACAGCTCTTGCAGAGCAGCGGATCAACAAGAAAACTGTCCACAAGCTTCAAGAAGATTTTCCGACATTCCCAATACGAGATTCGTTGACGGCCTGGTTTTTCCAGGAGTGGTGGGAAAACATAGGCGCCCAATTGGACGGTGATTGGCCCCGCATGGTTGAGAGGGGTTTATTTCGCCAGAGCCCAAACCAATTCAACCTATGCCGTTGGTCATAGAACTCATACGTCGTCAACACATGAAGGAAGGTTTGTTCTAATGAACGACGAAACTCAATGGAGCCCAAATTCAATGAAGTTGGTTACCGCTGAAGAGGTCGCGAGCCTTTTGGACAAGAACGAGGTGCTGACGTGCCTTGAGGAAGTTTTTGTTGAGCTTGGTTCAGGAAAGTTCACCAATCCCCCGCAAACCTCGATTGAGCTTAGAGAAGATGGAGGTGACACCATCTTCTACCCAGGTGCTCATTTGCGTGGCGGATTGATTGGCGTTACGGTTTCGCCCTATCTCTTCGCGCGTTCTCGAGCGGGGCTCAATCCAGTGACATCATTCACTCTCCTAATTTCAACTGAGAGCGGCCTTCCCGTAGGTCTCATAGAGTCCGAGCCCCTCATTGAAGCAAGGACGGCAGCGACAACCGCCATCGCCGTGAAGACTCTGTCATCTCCAACGGATAATCGACTTGCCATAGTCGGCTCGGGCCCAATTGCTCGTGCGCACTTGGAATATGCATTACTAATTCGTCAATGGGAAGAAGTCAGTATCTATAGCCCGTCCATTGTCGAGGAAACTTCACCTAGACGCAGTGTTCTCCAGCGCCTTCATCCTGAATTGAAATTTGCTGAATCGCTGAAGGAAAATATCGGCGGAGCGAATGTCGTAATGTTCTGCACCGCAGCGGCTGAGCCTATTTGCGGCCTCAACGAGCTACCGGGGACTGCCCTGATTACATCGACGACGACAAGTGGTCCAGAGGCACACGATGTACCAATGGAGCTTCTTCTGGCGTCAACTGTCTATTGCGATAGTCGAGCCACGACGCCAAACATTGCCGGTGAGATGATTGCTGCCGAGCGCGAGGGGGGGTGGAGTCGATCTGCAATTGTCGGCGATCTCGGTGAACTGCTCACCAGCAAGAGTGCTGCCCCGAATAATGGCCGCCGATATTTTCGATCAGTGGGTATAGGTTCGGAAGAAATTTCATTAGCAAAACTCGCCCTTAGTCGCCTGCCTGATTAATTTCAATGGGAAATTCAGAAGGTATTCAGAAAGCAATCGCGTCGCTAAGAAAATTCGTTAAGTCTTCAGGTGTCAAGAACCCTTTGCCACTTCAATTGGCCCGTATCAGCGATTTTCAACTAAGCACGACGCCAGTAAGTATCGAGACTGCGCTAGCAGACGTGCAATCAAGTAGCCAGATTTTAGTGGTACTAGGCCAGCCGGGCTCTGGCAAGTCAACACTCGTTCAAGGTGCTGTCATGCATAGTCTGGACTCCGGGGCGCCGGCGCTCTACTCTGCCCTTTCTTCCCTGATTCAGGCGAGTACCGGAAACATCATTCCGATTATTTCGGAACGAGTGGAACGAAGCGGAATTCAGATCACAGATTTGGAGCTCCTCGTCATTGATGCGGTCGATGAGGCGAATTCGATAGATATTTCCGATTTACTAGACCAAATCGTTGAAGTATCCATCGGCAACCCGAAGTTGCAAATCGTAGTGACGTGTAGAACAATTAATTTTCCAAGCGATGCCTCGACGGCTTTCGCACCTTACGAAATTCTTCCGGTTAGCCACGAGCAAGCATTTGCCTTCATCCGCACAACCCTCGATGAGTCTCGAGCGAATCAACTTTGGGACAAGATCCCACTGTCAGTTAGATCACTCTGTGAAACTCCACTCCTCCTCAAGATGCTGACCACGTTGCTAGAAAATACATCAGCTACAGATGCCAAGTTCGAAAATCGAAGTCAGATTTACGCCGAATATCTGGAAGGAATTTCATCACGTTCGGGATCGAGTTCTATCCCTGCAGATTTGAGAGCTGAAGCGCTCGAGAACATTGCTTACGCAATGATGCGTGCTGATCGACAACTTCCGCAACGTGACCTCAGTCGTTTGGCTTCTGATTTTCAAGGATCCAAGATGCAGTTGCAGGCGAGTAACCCTGCTGTTTTCCAACGTGAACTATTACGCCAGCCACCAATGGGTACTCCTGAAGGCTCAAAAGGCGAAATTAGCTTCATGCACCATACATTCAAGGAATTTTACGCAGCTGCTTACCTGCAGCGGCATGAACATGAATGGACAAATCTATTCCTCCACTTACGATCTAATGCTGAAGGCAGTTCGGTGACTTCGGTGATGTACTGGCGCGAAGTTCTAGGTTTCCTGTCTGAAATGCTGCGCTCCTCCAATGATTTACTACTGAAATGCGTCGATGAGCTTGGACATTCTGCGGTTGGGTGCGAGCTTGCGACGGTGATTGTTGAACGCGCAAGTCAGATATCGCGAAGCAGGGTGGATCAATTCGCTACAAGATTACTGGAGCAATTTAAATACGGTGGGGAGTTTGACTACGAACTAATAACAGTTCTCATGCGGCTCCTAGGCAAGCAAGATACCGATTTGCCTCAACGCATTATCTCAAATGTTGAATACTGGCATCGTAAGTATTCTGGTTTTTCACCTCGCCTCCTCAGAATGGAGGAGTTCTCCGACGAATCTCTCGTCGAGATAGCTTCCCAGCCCGATCATGAGAACCGATTGAATGCAATTTGGACAATTGCCGGCCGTCGCCTACCGATATCTGAATCATTATTGACTCAGTACGTACTCGACCCTGCAGAATCTCCGATTGTGAGAGAGCAAGCAATAGTTGCGCTCGGCAGGCTCGCTGCGCCGAATTCGCTCAACGTCCTCACGTCAGTCGCGACCAACGAGAGGGCATGGCGGCGCGAACGTGCGTATGCTCTCCACGCTCTTGCCCATTTTCCTAGTTCTGAAAACCTTGATGCTCTCCTTAATGCACTTCTTCAACCTGACGACGAGACTCTCTCTGAAGATGCAGCTTGGGCCGTAAGCGTGATTGCAGAGAGCCATCCTGATTTGGTCGAGCCTTACCTCAATCAACTGCGTCAAGCATTCACGATGTCAAATGACGGCTATACAAAGGGATGCATAATTTTTGGTCTTGGACGTGGCAAATTCTTGAGTTGTCTGGATTTCGTTAACGAAGTTTTGAACAATGAGACAGACCCATTCGTCCTAGAGGATGCTTGCTACTTTGTCGAATCCACAGGTTTCAAAAACGAAGAAACGCTGCGGGCTCTTGAGAAGCTGATTAACAACGACCCCCCTTTGGATGTCTTTGTAGTTATGCGAGCAGAGAATGCAATAAACCCTAAGCGACGGATAGAGGCAGTTAAATGGACCCGCAACGCATAGTCGACAACAATCCACTTCTTACTACTTTGGCTGCCGTATCAGGTGGAACTGCAGCCATTTTGGGTGGTTTTGTACTTTCAACAATTATTGATTTGGCTGCTGAGCGCGGGAGGCTCGCACAGATCGTTAATGACCTTGAAGCAAAACAGCGCGAGGATCGTCAGCGCATTGAATCTCTCGAGAGACTGCAGCGAATACACCTCGAGAATCAAGTTTTTGACTTACTAGTGATGCAATTCGCCCAAGATCGGCATCGGCCGCGTTTTGAACAATGCCGAACATTGATACTTTCGCTCGCCACAGTTCAGATCGAAAACGTCGATGTGATAGTTCAGAAATACCTTTCAGAACGAGACGAGGCTGAGGCTTTTGTCGACAGGGCTTTCGAGAATTTTGAACCTGGAGAGCACTCACCAGAGTTCAGGGAGTTTCTTTTAAATTATCCAGCTGGTGAACTTAATACGACGCTTGTCCATCAATCGTATATTCGAGCTATCGATGAACGCATTCGTCTTGCCAATTTTGCTCGCGCTATAGATTCCGTACAGAAACCAATCTCTCATCCGGAAACCTTTGAAAGCTTGCCAACCATCACGCCTGATACTGCGTTCCAAAAGAGGAATCGAGAGATTGAGGAACTACGAAACAGGGTTGAGCAGGAGGCCATGGTTCTAAGAGATAGGCGAGCTGAGTATGCAGCGAGTTCGCTGCCCCGATTTGTTGGTTTTGGAGCGTTAGTTTTCGCGTACCAAGCAGTGATGTGTGTCATTCTTCCCATGTCGTTTGTTGGTAGTCACTCTGAGACCTTAAGCAGTACCTCGCTGCGCTGGCTCCGTGTGCTATTCGACGGTCAGTTCATTGCGATCTTCGCCTACGTCATCCTCTTGATTCGCCCATTCCTACGTCAATCAAAGTAGGAGAGTGAGGCATGAAGGTTCTCATCCTCAATGGCAATGGATTTATCGGATCTCAGCTCGCTGAGTGTTTGCTAACTGCTGGGCATCAAGTTGATGTATATCATCGTTCACCAGTGCAAAATATCGATCGCGACGGTTTACGTCACATTGCTGGTGATCGCGACAGCGACTTCTCAGCTCTTGGAGGTCAAAGCTGGGACTGCACCTTTGATCTAGGTGCACTAAACCCGAGTCGCGTTACGACACTCGCCGAAAATGGCATCACACAGTGGGGGCATTATGTCTTAATTTCCTCTACTGAGGTCTATGAGCCGCCTACTCGGTATGGATTTAAAGAGTCCTCCATTTTGCGTCAATCTGATAGAGCATTCGGAAATCAATTGGGCAATTACGGCTACCGTAAGATGCTGTGCGAATTCGAGTCCGCCATATTCCCATTGCGGACAATCATTCGTCCAACTTACGTGATCGGGAGAAGCGATCCAACTTCGCGCTTCAATCGCTGGGTTGCGAGAATCTGTGACGGGGGGGATGTTGTAATTCCAAATCCTTCAAATCTGCCGTTTCAAGCGGTTGATGTGCGTGATGTCGCATTGTTCTTGGCTTCGGTCGCCACAAATTCAACTGAGGGAGTCTTTCAGTTGACGGCGCCTTTCCCTCCCATCAATTTTGTAGACGCACTCATTGCGATTCGCGATTATGCGGGAAAAGGGAATGTTTTCGTCGGGAGGCCAATATCCGAGTTAATGGATTCTGGTGCGAGACCTTCGGATTTACCCCTTTGGCCTGGGTGGAATGAGCGTCAGTCAGAAGAGTCTGGTGACCCTAGCTTGGCGATGTCAGTTGGCTTTACTCCGCGACCTTTTGAAGAGAGTATCGCCTGGCTCGTTGATGGCTACTACGAAGGTTCAACTTTCATCTAATCAGGCACCGTGAAAACTACGTAAGAAGGGTACTTCGATTAATAATTCGATATATCAGAGTTGACCTGTGTCCGGACCCCATTCCTTGGTCCGCATGTTGTGCGAGTCTGATTTTTCGCAATCCGTTTTAGGCGGTCACTACTGGCAACGACGCTCATTGCCTAAGCACCGAACGCCAATTACCCAGGATTCGATTCAGGCGCCCGTGAAGCGCACGGGATGGTCGTCCTTCTGTCAATTTGCCTTCGTTTAGCCAGATTGAGTGTCTTTCATAGCAAATCCACACGGTTCCCAAGCTGAGAACGCGGGTTCGATTCCCGTCGCCCGCTCTCAAGCCAACTGGTACTTTCCCTTATAAATAAGGTGGATTGAGAGTTTCCGTGATTACTCCCCCGATTCCGAAAAACTCCAATTTAAGGCGCCCGAAGGTGCCCAAAACGAGTTGAAGCGCCCGCGAAGCGCCCGAAATCAGAACTCAATGAAGCTACGTTGACCCCACGCCAGTCAACGCAAGCGACTTAAGATCCATTGCATGCGTTACTGGTGGGTTAGCCACAACCAAACCTTCGAACACGAAGTTCACGGTGGCTTTCTGTGGTCGCCTCAAACCAAGGCGAAAGGCCACCGTAACTATTTCTACGACACGATGGAGCAGGCCAGCCCAGGAGACGTCGTCTTTTCATTCGCCAAGTCTCGGGTTCAGGCCATCGGCGTCGTCAAGCGCCGTGCCGTCGTTACCCCAAAGCCTGATTTCGAAGGCGCAGGTGCCAACTGGAATGACACCGGCTGGTTTCTGGAGGTCGAATTCGACCTGCTTAGCGATCCCTATCGCCCACGGGATTACAACGAACAGGTTCTGCCGCTCCTACCCCCTAAATATTCACCCCTTAACCCAATCACCGGTGATGGCCTCCAGGGTGTTTATCTAACGGAAATTTCCCAGCCCCTTGCCGATCTGCTCATCTTGCTCTCGAAGCGCGATATTCACGATTTGATTCGCGAACTTGAGGATCCTCGAGATCTCGAGGATGATGACTTGATTGACCTCGAAATCCGCTCAAAGCAAATGGAGGGCGATCTCGAGAAGATCCAGTTGGTCAAGGCTCGTCGGGGACAAGGCCTCTTCAAAGCTAATGTTCGCCTTTATGAGTCGGAATGCCGTGTGACTCACGTTCGATCAATTCGACATCTCCGAGCCAGCCACATCAAACCGTGGTCCGAATCAAATGACGTCGAAAAGGTAGACGGCGCGAACGGACTGCTTCTCGCGCCTCACGTCGACCACCTCTTTGATAGAGGATTCATTTCGTTCGCAGGTGATGGGAATCTCCTATCGTCCAAGCAGCTCAATCCAAATGTGCTAAAACAATGGTCGATTTCACTTCCCCAAAATGTTGGCGCCTTCAAACCTCAACAAGAGCGGTTTCTCGAATTCCACCGCGATGTAATACTTCAGTAGCCAAGAAAATAATTACTGATATCGCAGTTTCTTCCAACCTGACTTAGGGTCGGCATCAAAATAATCATGTGCATCACAAAGACTCCAAATACTTTGGGCTTGCAGCTACTTCAAAAGGGTGTGGGCAGGGGGTATTACTGATTCATAGCCAACTTAAGTGGGGTACCTTTTGGCGGGATTGAGACAAATGCTTCCCCAACGCCTAGAGACTCAATCTGGCCACTGATGTCTCTTCCCGTTTGATCAACAAACATGCCTGCAACTTTTTTAGACTCGGGAAAATTGGTTCTGAAGGCAATTTTGAGGCCCACGTTTCCCAACAGGTTTGGGTGGAAGTCGGATATCTGTTGACTGGCGACCACAACACCAATGCCAAACTTTCGTCCCTCCTTCATCAATTTAGGTAGGGTCGCATCTCTAGCCGACCGGTGTGCCTCATCGAGCACAATCATCAGCTGCATGGCGTCGGCGGGGCCCGCCTTAAGCATCTCCTTATAAATCTTTCTGAGCACAAAAGCCGTAGCCGCTTTCTGCACTCCCTCTAATCGGAGCTGACTCATATCTATTACAGTCGTTCGACTAAGAAAGTCGAGGCTCCCCTCTACTTGATCAAACAATCCGAAGTCGGTGAGCGGGGTAAGTCGAGTAAGGGCATTTTTGCCCTTCTTGGTCGCTTCCACTTTCTCGAGTGCTTTGACAAATTCTGCGATCGAAGGCACGCGGTCGCCGAGACCTTCGCCTAGCCAACCACACTCCTGATACGCAAGCTTGATTGCTTCGTAGACGTGATTTTGTTGAATTTCACCCAGGTCGCATACGTAGGCAATGATCTCAGCCACCTCAAGTGCATTGCCATTTACCTCAGCTTTGGTCGCACCGACCTGCTCAAAAGGGCCGAATGGCAAACCCGCCGCTACATCAATGATGCGAGCCGAATCTTTCAATCCATCTCGCATATCTCCATGGAAATCAAAAATAACTGATGGCAGCCCCTTTGATTCGCACTCCCTAATGATCTGCCGAGTGGTTACTGACTTTCCTTGACCGGGGATCCCGACTATGAGAGCGTGCGGACTGCCCGTCGTACTAACGGACCAGATGCCAATCTGCCCATTTTTGTCACTACCTAACGTCACGTCAATGTTTTTTGCCTTGCGCTCAGGCTCATGGGGATCGACCGTTTCCTTTGTCTCATCGTTTAGGGAAACGGGCTTCGGGGACAACTTTGGCTCGGATCGAGGGTTCGTCTTTACTGGCTCACGTACTTCTTCAATTTCAGTAATGCTTGGCTCATCTTCTTCAGACTCCCCCGGATCCGGGATTTCTACGTCGCCCGATACTCGACGAGTCCACTCTCTCTGAGTTGTGAATCCAGCAAGGCCTAGTTCACGCTCACCAAGAACCATAATTAATGCACCTAAATTATCGAGCTCCGAAGTTTCCATTTCCGCAGGACATACGACATAACCCGTCAGCGACGTTTCTATTGTCCCGTCAGCGACCAATGAGTCGATTCGGCTGTGTATACCCTCGGCTATCTGCTGTTCAAAGTGCCCGGCTCGAATGGCACGATCGGCGTAGTAATGAAGAATCGAGAAAAAGTGAGCGCGTTGAACGTCGGTATCAATTCTCGATTTTTCTGATTTGAAATCTATGCGATTCAAAAGCGTCATTTCCGATTGACGCAATTGCTCACGAATACGCTCGGTCAGGGTATCGACTTGATTCAGTGTCTGCCTGGTCTTAACTTCTACGAATTCAATCTTTATGACGTCTTCCTTCAGCTCTACGAGAAGAACGTCGCACCGTCTGGTGCCCTCACCATCATTGCGACTCGTAACACCAAAAATTTCATCATGGGAATCAACTGGAATAACAATTTTATTTTCCAACTGACCAATTCTGCGAAGATGCAACATGGTTGCTGCAAGACCGACTGCCTCACGAGCCTGCGTTACATTCCCGAGTAGCTTCAGAACGAGTCGTCCTGAAATCGCATTCAAATTGTCAACGACCGTGGTTTCAGATCCAACCGACGCGAGTCCTAGATCTGACATCGCTTCCATGAGAACCGAGTTGAGTTCGGAGCGATGCTTGGTGGTTACCGTGATTTTGTCTCCAAAGCCATCAACAAAATCAGGCGAATAATCAAGGATGTAGCTACTCCCGAGCCCTATTGAACTTCCGAGCTCAAAGACATCTGGCCCTAGAAAACGGTCAAGAGTGATAACCCAGTCAGACTTTTCATGAACAACGCGGAGTTGATCAATCGCATCGGGAGATATATCAGTCTGAAGTGCGAGGATGCCCGTTCCGCCAGCAAGGCGAGCAAGACACTCTTGATGCGTTCGGTGTGCGTTCGGAATGACGACACTTCCTTGTCCAGAAAGAGCCGGCGAGGACGTGAATGCTGAGTTTGCTTCGTCATACTCAGTCACAAGAGGTGTCAGCAAGCCGTTTAGCAGCACCGACCGCTGGCTCACTAATTTCGTTCTCAACTCGCTCAACACTGATGAGTCTTGAACAATGGAGATATGAACGGCCTCATCTTCTATTGTTAAGTTATTGACCGGCGCTCTCCTAAGAGAAAGCGGTCCAGCGAGAAAATTAGTGCTTGCGACCTGACTCTGTCGAAGCTCGCGCTGGAGTTCTTGTATTCCTTCAAGTGGGGAATTAAACGCAACTTGGTCCGCATAGACCGTCACGAAGACTCGATTCTTAACTAGATCTCCGTCCTCATCTGATTCAGTAATACCAAGAAGCGTACGTACTGAATCCAAGATGCTTTCGCCTGTGCCCGCATTTACCGCCAAAAGTGCATAGGCATTTTTCTCGGGATGCGCCAGCATGTAGGCCGATACACGCTTCTGAATAGAGCGAGACCTTTCATGTACAGACTGCGACTGTCGATCAAGACCTAGTGCCATGCAAACTTCTTGCGAAAGACCTTCGTGGTTACCTTGATTCACAGGTAAGTACAGCCCGCAGCCAAATGCAAGTTCTTCGGTGTAAACCAGCTTCGAACCATCACTTGCTACGAGAAGGAATGGCAGATTTTTTGGGGAGATACGAGGCAGAAGTCCCACCTCGATTGATTCCTGCCTCACAGTCGGATTCTTAAAGGTTTCTAGCTCCTCACTCCAACCACTGAGTAGCTGGTCATACCCGCACAGCCAGGCAAGTCGTAGAGGGTGAAGCGGTGTCACCACTGCACATCGAATATTTTCGTCGCCCGACCGGACAATGACTTCTAACGTGTCTAGACGGAGCAGGTCTCTACCCGTTGCCTCATCAACCGTTGCCAACTCCGACACATAGGCATTCATATAGTCAGCCAAGGCAGATCTCAGCATCGGTGTCCATGTAACCGCTTCCACCATGGGTGGATTTATGTCACTTAAAACTGTTAGAAACCTCTCTCGAGCACTCCTTAGTTTTGACGAGATCTTAAGAGATACGGATTTGAATTCACTGAGCGTATGATCAAAATGCTCTGTCCTATCCATGGAGAAGGCGAGAGGTTGACCCTTTCTCTGGATGACTTGACGCTGGAGATCGAGGATGACAGGCGAAAACCGTATTGTACGATTCGCATGCTTTTCCGATGAAAATATGAGCACTTTGCCCTCTGTGTCCAGTGTGACGGTTTCATCTCCAAGTGAACCCGTTTGCACGACGGCTTCGAGTCGCGCCAGATGAATATTCTGTGCATTGGATCGTCGAGGCTGACGCTCAGGGATTTCATCAACCCATCGAACATCAAATTCAGCAGACTCGGCAGCCACATCTTCGCCATTTGTTAGACAAAGCGGCTGGCCCACTTCATCGAAGGCGCTGATACGGACAATAAAGCGAGAATCAGACTCGAGATCCTGCTGGTCAAGATTAATTTTGAAGGTAGCTTTTCTCTTTGCGCCATCAACATGGCTTGTCCGAATAGGCAGATCGTCGGCATCGCGCAGATCAATCGGGGCCAATAGAGCCAACTGCCACTTTGCAACTATCGAAGTCTCCTTTGGGTCGGTTTTCCATTCGAGCACCAATTGGCCCGCCTGCTCTTCAGCTACTTCAATAAATGGCTGGTTGTTACTTGGGTCAAGCTTCAGCTTGGTTGCGGCTCTTAGAGATCCATCTGGTTTGAGAAATGGAGTGATCTCAATCGTTCTTATCGGTGAATCTTGCAACCCACCAGTTCTCCAGTTCTTAAAGTAGAGCTCGTCAAGACCCTCGCTATCGATGAGATGAGTCCATTGGCGGGAGTTAGATATATCGATATCCATACGATTTAGAAAGTTGGCGAGTCGATT
>Ga0136642_1000931_pt1 | contig 13595 bp, 8 predicted proteins | sample LowCatLa1302831Y_FD_115313 | JGI IMG/M metagenome (GOLD analysis project Ga0136642, IMG submission 115313) | Freshwater microbial communities from Lower Cathedral Lake, Yosemite National Park, California, USA - 13028-31Y | ecosystem: Environmental > Aquatic > Freshwater > Lake ... | reverse complement strand
GAGAAAGAGGCGTGTGCAATTGAAAATATTGGATTCAATTATACACTACCAGAAAAAAATACAAATATGAAAGCATTCCCAAAACAATCAGTTACTTTCGTTTAGAGTCTTTCTTACCACCACGTTTTATTTCATCAAATTTATCAACAACAAATAAGCAATTGTGGCAACCTTCTTTTGTAGGAAATACCATTCTTTTAAAACTTTCAGAAAAACAATATATTTATATTGGAGGTGAAATCTATCGTTTTTATGTGATCACCGGCGACAAAATTACAGCATTTTTTCATAATACATGCTACTAAAATTCTCCAAATAGCCATTAATTTCTTTATTAGAGTGCAACTGGTCCGGTTTATCAAAACTTGGTTGATATTCAGAATAACGTTTTGGATATCTTAAAAAGAGAGTTTCTGCGTCGATATTTGAATCTGTTTCTTCGTCATACATAATTATTTGAATTACCTTCCTTATAATTCATCTATTAAAAAACAATTTTAATAAAATGTAAATATAACAAATTAACGCCATAAATTGGGTGGACCATCATACCAATCAGCAGTTGAAAAACGTTCCATATTAATCTCTCTTGCCATATCACTATCAAATCGCATAATTTTATCACGTATATTTTCTAAACGTTTTCTTCGATCTATAAGCATTGAAAAATTTTCAATAAGTCTCTTGCATGTATTTGTAGACATACGAAGACTTTCTTGAGTTGGATTTTGTAATTCAGCTTCCATTTTTTCAATTGCAATGATTGGAGTTTGACTAGAAGTCCATATAGAATTAATATAATCTTCAGTAATTACACGTGGCGGTGGTTCTGGAACTGATGCAGAAGGAGGAGGGGACGCAACCGGTGATTGTACAACAATTACTTTTGGAGATGGAGGTTCAGGAACATCTCGAATATTAAATAATGCTTTCAAACCACCTTCAATAAATTTAAAAATACCCTTAAAAATTTCACCAATATCCATATTATTTATTTGTTATACTATTTATTTGTTATACTATTTATATTCTTATATTATTTTTATTTTATCGAAGATGATGTCGATGAACTACTATTCCCTTCACTGCGACGGGTATCTTTATTTATATGAAATTCAAGTAAAGAGCGAACATCTTTTGGCATACTATCAATTGTCATATGTATAAATGTATCATCAATACTATATACAACAGTTGAAAAGATAAGTTTATCTTTTTCAATAGTTCTATAAAATATCACACATGGACGTATATGCCAGTCCATACCATGATAAAAGGTAGATGATATATATAAGTCTTCCACTGCTCCTCGTTTTGCAGCAGCTGCAGTACCTTCACCATATTTTCCACGATATATAACCAAAATAGAAATATTCATCAATTCTGCAATAATTTTAAAATCCAAATCTGTTGGCCAAATATTTGCTTTTTGCTTTTGTAATACTTCTATCCAAACTTCTGTACGTTCTTTTTTACTAAGACCATTTAATTTTGTATTCCAAATATCTGCACCATCTTTATATTTTTTATTAAATGTATTAGCCCATGCTTTCACAAGTGAAGGGTCTTCTAATATTTTTAATGCAGCATCTTTATCTTGTATAATACCATTTATACTATGATTACGTATATCTTGAATATCTCTCCAAAAAAATGGAATATGTGTTATTTGATGTATCCAGGTAAATAATTGAGGTATAGAATCATGAGAATAATCCTCAAATGAATACCATTTATATTTATCCCAGGTACTTCCAGATTTTGTTTTATTCCATTTACTTGGTAAATTTTCTATTTTACATATAGTTTTATTTAACATTGCAGGAAGATGTGATTGGTGTTCTTCTGTAGTATATACTGTTGTTGGTTGATAGTCTATCACTTTATTTTCTGTGAAATTTTCATAAGCGTGTACAGATTGTACAGGTTTGATAACTTCAATAGGAAGTCCATTCTCAATAGCTGCTTGTGAAAATATCCACTCTTTTTTACTTGATTGAACAAATGGTGATGTATATATATGTGCTTTCTTTTCTAATCCTATTGAACGAATCCATTGTGCGATTGCATCTTTTCCATATTCAAGTGGTATTTCTTCTAATGTCATTTGAATCTTATCTTTCTCATATTCTGGAATCATACGAAATGTATTTATTAATATGCGAATACGTTCTTTACGATTTACTTTTAATAATGGTTCAACAAGTGTTTCATAACTTTTAAGTAATGTTTTACCAATATAATTTTGCAGTTCAAACCATTTTTTATCAATTGCACGTAGTTCTATTTCATTTTTACGAAGGTCATCATTTATCCGTGTACGAATAACTGGAAGAATACTCATGTTTATTTTTTCAACTTCTACTTGTCCATTTAATATTTTACGAATCTCTGTGTTATTTAATACTGTACCATAATAAAGAATACATCCAATATCTTGTATTTTTTCATGGAAAAGTTGGAAATCGCTTGTATACATATCACTGATTTGAATTGTTTTTCCTTGAATATCTTCTAAATATTCTATTTTATTGAGTGTAGGTATAATTTTAAATAATCGAGGAAGAATATGAATAAATACTCCTTCCTGAGGTCCACGTATAATAAGACCAGCACATGTAATGAAGCCATATATTTGTAAATCTTGACGTAATAAAACAGTTTTAATGCGAAATGGACTTGCACTTAATAAACGATTATTTATCCAGGAACTTAGATGAAACATATTTTCGATAAAGAGGCTTTCACGTGAAAATGTATTATCGGTCATTTTATATGGGACAGGACATTGATTCATTATTTTAGAAACTGCTTTAGAAAGTGTTCCATTTTCTTCAAATAATTGAGTACCTTGTTTCCCCCGTTGTTTTAATTCAATTGGTTCATAATACCCTTTTTCTTCTAAAACCATTGCAATTTTTTTATCTTGAGCGCGTGTGAATATTTCATTTACGTGTGTATATGTTGAACATTGTAATGATGCTTCTTCACCATTACGTTTCCAAATTAATAATATTATATTTTTAATAACTAAAAATGCTGTTATATGTTCAGGATTTTTAATATCATTTGATTCTAAATATGATATAAAATTACGATACGCTACATATATTGCAAGTTCTCTTGATAACATCATAGGTGTAATATCATTATTATTAGTAATGATTTGTGAATATTTTGAAAAATTTTTAATCCATTCAGTCCAATCTTTTATAAGGGTTCTATTATTTGTTGGAATAATAGCTTCTTGTTTCATAAATGCTTGTAAAATATATCCATTTCCCATACTTATAAATGTCAGTGGATCAAGGTCTTTTATAATATATTTTATTAATTCTTTTTTATTTTTCATACCGAGAGCAATAGCTACAGCATTCATAAAACTATCATCGTTATGTAAAATACCACGACGTAAATAACATTCATTTGATGTAATATTTTTAGAACATAACATATACGGTACATCTGGTAATAAAAATGTATGCATATCTTTTGGAATAGCTCCATATCTATCAAGTGGAAGTGGTGCAACTGCACCCATAATATATTGTTCTTCTTTAGTTGCAGCTTCTGGTCCTTGCTGAGAAGCTGTTTTTTGTGCTGTTGTTTGTTTTTTTGTAGTATTTGTAGTAGCTAATTCAGGTGGTTTACAATCTATTTTTTCACGTTCTTTCATAGGATTTTTCATGCAACATGGAAGACAGAGCCCTGTGGTGGTCTTTTGTTTGTGAAACCCAATATAATGTGGTATTTTTGGATTATTATCCCAATATTTATCATCATATAAAATCATTGGTTTTTCAAAATATGGGCCAGGACATTTTCCATCATTATCTTCTAATTGTTTTTTAGTAAGAGGTACTCGCGATGTTGGACACCATATACGTGGGCACATATAATGATTTAAATGTCCCGTATCACTTCCATAAAGTACTGAATCATCATATGAATTTTTAAAGCCATTTTTATCAATATTTTCTTTTTCATATTGTGATACGACTATTGGTTGACGAAAGTTATTTGCAGCACACAATCGTGCATAATTTTTAGTATCTAAAAAAATTGCAGGATCATTTTGTTGTAATTGGCTAAGAAAATATCTGTCAGTACCTTTACCTTTTTTAGGAGCACCACCATCAAACTCAATTTCCTGTCCAAAAATATCTTCTTCACTTGTTTTTTCTTTATTTAAATCTATTTTTTCATAAGATTTAACTTCTGGTAAAGAAACTACAGGTGCTACAGGTGCTACAATTGGTTGTTTTTTAGATGAAATTTCTTTCATAATATATTGAAATGTTGAACGAACCCAATGATATATATATTCTAATTCTTCTAATGTAGCTACATTATCCATTGTTACACGGAATCCATATGGACTTTTTTCAAATTTAAAAATACATCCAGTGAATGTAATTGATTTTTTCTTTGGCATGTCATCATTTGTCTGCGTTTGTGTTTGATATTGTTCAATCCATATTAAGACTTCTTTTTGAGATATCCCAAGATCAATAAGGCTTTTTGTAATATCTTCTAATGATATTCCTAATTTAATATTTGATGAAATATAATCTGTAATATCGACTTGACTACGATAATTTCTAGAACGTTTAAAAACAGCATATAGTACACCTTCATGTAATCGAATAATATGATAAATAGGTATAAATACACTTGCTTTACCAATTAATTTTGATACATCTTGTATTGAAATACCTTGAGCAGCAAATTCGCCTTTTCCAGTTATTGAGTCAATATTAAATATTACAGAAGTATGTAATATTTGTTCAAACCATACTTTAATTTTTAATGTATATATTTCAATTGTAGTCCATTCTATTTTATCACGTGAATCTATTTGATATTGAATTGTGAATAGACCTTCATTATCGAGAGATGCGCGTGCATATGTATTTTCTCTTTCAAGAGGTACCATAATAACAATCATTTCTGTTTTTGGTAATTTGTCAAAAAGTGTCCATAATTGAAAATTTTGAGTAGAAATACTATGTTTTTTCCAAATTTTATAGAGAATTTTTGCAGAATCTTGAATATATTGAATAAATGGTACTTGTACAGATGTGCGTGTATTTTCAAATAAATTTAAAAGTGAGTCTTTTAATTTTATTTTCCCAATAAATCGAACTTTAGAAAATATAAATTTGCGCTGCTCATCTGGTTCATTTTGTGGAATATTCCATAAATTGTATAAATATTTAGTTTCATTAATAAATTCTTTAAATATATATTTTGGTTTCCATTTATCATTGCTATCTGGAAAGTAAAATTGTATTAATTTTGATGGTATATCATTTATAAATACTATGTTTACAAATTTTTTCATAAAAAGACTTTCATCATTATACTGTATTTGTGTGTTTTTATTATCTATAGATTGTGTATTCCATGGATTAATAGGATATGTTTTATTTTCAAAACGTAAAGATTCTTTGTTTGTCCAAAGATATGGAATAGCATCGATAGATGGTATTAATTTTTTTTCATTACGTTCTTTATGATAATTATATATACCAAGCGCTATTTTTGTAATTGCTTTTTCAAGTGAATCATCGTGAAAAATAAGGATAGGAATATCTGGATTTTGTGATTCATGACCAAAACTATATGTTATTTTTATATCTGGTTTTAACCATCGATGAATACGAACTTTATCCATCCTCTCTATCTTTAGAAATGTTTTCTTTTTTGATTATAGAAGAAACTAAAATTAAATGAGCACAGATGATGAATGTCCTGTGTGCCCAATATGTGAAGAAGATATATTAGGAGATCATACTGGGTCAAATCATTGTTCTAACTGTGGTAATAATAAGCCCTCATTTTATGCAACTAATTCACCATATGCAGTTCCATCTGCAATGTTTTCATATTCTCGACCATCTACAAATGCTTATGCATCTCCAAGTATTTGCAATAGTTCCCTGTCTATGAATTCACCAATGTGTTCGCCAGTTCATTCTCCAATGCATTCACCAGTTTCATCAATAAATGATATTATATTATCCACATCTACAAATAAACCATATATAACAATTCCACAACTATTAATATTTTTAGCTATATTAATAGTTGTTACTGTTGCACTTGTTTATTTATATAAAAAATATAAAGCAACTCAAATGCTAAATCTTAATAGTACTACATATAAACCAATTGAATATTCAGTTCAACAACCATATAAAGGTGGCAAAAATAAAAATCGAGCATCTAAAAAATGGAACTCAAAAGGTGGGTGTGGTTGTTCAGCTGCAGTTCAAGGATATTAAATAATATATAGTATTACTATAATAATCTTTTTTAAATATTTGAAATACGAGTTTATTTTATGATCCAATATACGCAAATACTTCAATAATTATGTATAATATACCAGGTACTAGAACTAGTACAATGTTAAATTTATATAATCCTGAGAGCAGTCTCTTTACGAATCTTTCAATTAATGCACAACAAAATGTATCAGCAATATACACATTATATGCATTTCATATTCAACAATCAAATGGAACAAATAGTATATCTTATAAAAATTATTATGGAACCAACACTTATTATAATTCTCTAGGAGATAATGGTAGTTTTTATACTGGTATAAGTGAACCAAATAATTGGAATAATACTAATAAATCTACTACAACAATAACATTCGCACATACTTCAACTGGCACTGAAAATTTTTATTATAATGGTGAACAATCAGCAACTGGAACTCCAAGTCAAACCACTGGAATAGCTACGTATAGCTGGACTCCTTATGGAACATTTATTGGAGCAGCTGGAGGAGCGAATCCTAATGATAGAAATGGTCCATTAGATGGTGAATTATATTCGTTATTTGTATTTGTAGGTTCTACATTATCTGATACTCAAAGAAACCTAGTAGAAAGTTATGTATAATATTTATCCTATAAGATATTCTTTATTTTTTCGAAAATATTCAATAATCATACATCCTACTGCATAATTATTATAAGTATTATTTTCATTTAAATACATTCCAAAAACTTTATAAATTGTACATAATCTTGATAAAATTCTTTTTTCAATGCAAGATACATAAAATATATTCATAACACTTCGCTTTGATGAATCTTGATAAATATTTAATAAAGACCGACTCAATATATATTGTGGTAATTTTGTAATTATTGCATTCTCAAGATTAGGTATATCTGCATCTTTTATATAGAATGATTCTTCAATATCTGGATAAATTCTTTTAAGTATTTCAATATATTGACTTATAATTATATATTTTGATTTCATATAAAAATGTATACTAGGTGTTGATAAAAAAGTAATTTCTTTTAGTAAAGGATATGGTATTTCTATAAGGAGCATTTTTGTTTTACAATCAATTATTTTAATACGTTCATAAATTTGATATTTCAATGTATATTTTTTTAAAACATTAAACATATAGTTCTCATTTGGTGATACATTTTCATTTATAAAAACTTGAAAAATATTCCAAAATGCACGTGTTTTCTTTTTAATTGAACGGTTATGATAAAATGACCCATAAGTGTAAAAGTAGCTACAGATCTGAAGAATATCTTCAATTAATTTTTCATTACACATATATGTATTGAATAAGTCAGTTAATATTTTATTTGAATTTGAAAGCCAAAATTTCCAGGCGGGTTTTGATAAAAGAATCCCATGAATAAATCCAGACAAATCTGGTATAATTTTTTCATTATTTTCAGGATCGTATTCAACACAATCTAACCATTCATTTGCATTATTTCTAAATACTTCCCATAATGATAAATTAAAATAAGGAAATATTGCACTAAATGGTGTAGTATAAAATATAAAATGTGGATATATATTAACTGCAAAGTTATAATCAAAGTATGGTTTAAATAATTCTACAATATTTTTATGTGCAAAATGTGGCCCCATACATACATAATATGCTGGAAAATCTGCAATATGGGCTATACGAGAACTATAATATAAAGTATTCCATTGGTCATTTACATTTTGGTAAAAATATTCTGGATGCATTTTTAAAAATATTTCAAGTACTGGTTTTAGAATACGTGCTGGTATAATTCCTAATCTATGATATGCAAGTAATAATATTAAACCATTACCAAATGTATAAGATTGATTTTCTAATAATACATTTAAATAATCATCTGGGCAATATCTATTCAAAAGTATTTGATGGAATGGATAATTCGAATTGCATATAAAAGGCCCACTTACACTATGTAATATTGGGACAGTTATTAAAAATGCTTCGTTCCACCATATTATAAGCCATTCTAATAATCTATTTATATCGTATGTATCTGTATCTGCAAATTTATTAAATTTCAACGATGAAATCATGCTATAAAATGTTTTAAATAATGCCGGTTTTTCAGTAAGTATATGAAATACTGATGTATAAATGGATTCACCATGTATGTTATATTTACGATACCAAGGGAACCAATAGACATAAAAGGTATTTTTATCAAAAGTATATTGATTCCAAATTGTTTTAGAATTTTCAACAGCTATCTGTAATTTAATAGGATGAGCTATTTCTTCGCGTGGACAAAATCGATAATCTGTGATTTCTCCAGGTGGTTTAATTATAATATTATTAATTAAATGAATTTCTTTATAATTCATTCGTCTACACTAAATGAGCATAGTCTTTTAATTAGGTATAGATACATATTCTTTATATTCAAATTTAGGCATAATTGAACCTACTTGAGTATTTTTAGCATCACCAAGTGGTGTACCAAGTAAAAGTGCAGAATTTGTCATTACAGGTTGAACGAGTGGTTTTTGTCCAAGAGTAGTACATACTGGGGGAAATTCTTGTGGAACAGTCCAAGCAAATTCGGGTATTAAAACCATATCATGTTTATGAATGGGAATACGTTTTGTACCATAATTATCAGTGGTCATATCATTATAAGCCATTTTAAGATTGACGGCTGTTTGTGTCATTGAATATGGTACATCATCTGCAAGTGGCACAACTTTTCTTGATTTATTATCTCCAAAACCATTATCTGCTGCTGCATCTTTATCAAATAATCCTTTGAATGATAATGGTCTATAATTACTCATACCGGGTCCTGGTCCAATACCATTCATTCCAGACCCTCCACCAGTACCAATACCATTCATTCCAGACCCTCCACCAGTACCAATACCATTCATTCCAGATCCTCCATCAGTACCAATACCATTCATTCCAGACCCTTCTCCAGCATTTACGATTCCTGTGCCAGCCATACTTAAATCTGGATTTGTAGTAAATATTGTTGTTCCAGCAATTTTAAGATAATCTACATTAAAATATTTAAGAAACGTACTAATTAATAGTGGTTTGTTTAAATTTTCTTGTGTTCTAATATCATTCTCAAAATCAGTATATTTGGAATCGCGTAACATTGCTCGTAACGCATAATCATTATATTCCAAATAAATATATATATCACGTAGTGGTAATTCGATTATTTTTGTTACAAGTTTATTAAATTCTTGATAATAAATTGATGCTGCATGTGTTATTACTTCTTGGTCTGAAATCATCTTTTTAAGTTCTGGATTTAATTCATTACTTTGCATCTTAATTAATCTACCATATTCATCAGTATCAATTATTTGTCTTCTTAATCCTTCCATAGTTAATAATCCATTCATAATTTTTGACATAGCTGCAGATAATTCAAGTGAGACAGGTTGTCGTTGTAAAAGTTCTTTATATAAATTTACAATATTTTCTCCAAGAACAGTTTGCGTCTCAACTGTGCTGCTTTTATTACTTCCAGTAATTATTTGATTTTGAGTTAATGTGTTTGTAGAAACTGGATTAGATACAGGACTTTTATTGGAACTAAGACCAATACTTGAGCTGGGGCTGTTAAAATTTTCAAGTGATTGGTGTTCATTTTTGACAATATAAAATACTACTATTATACTAACTATAAATATACATATTTTAGTTACAAAACTATTTTGTAACATTTTGTACTTCTACAATAGGAGACAGGAAAAATGCCTGTGGAAAAACAAGAATATGATATTATAATAATTGGAGGAGGAATTGCTGGTTTATATATGGCATATAAACTTATTGATACAAAGAAATCTATACTTATTATTGAAAAAGAACAGAGATATGGTGGACGTATATATACAAAATATAATCAAAATGGGAATGAAAAATTACAATATGATGCCGGACCAGCACGTATAAGTATTAATCATCATAAAACACTTAATTTAATAAAATTATCTAAACTTGAAATAATTAAAATTAAACCAAAAAAAGAATACATACAAATAAATAAGAATAATACACTTGAAATTAAAGCTGATATATCTTCAAAATATTCAAAATTAGTTATTAATGAATCTGCAAATTATAGTAAAGACTATCTACAATCAGTTAGCTTTTATGATTTATGTATAAAAATTTTAGGAAAAGATAAAACTGAAGAATTTAAAAATATGTTTGGATATGATGCTGAATTTATTTATTGTAATGCATATGATTCTACAGAAATGTTTAAAAAAGACTTTCAAAATATTGGAACATATTTTATTATAAAAAACGGCTTATCGTCACTTATAAATTATTTATTAGCAAAACTCAAAGAACATTCAAATATTCATATAATTCATAATACAGAAATACGTAGATTTAAATACCTAACAAATAACACTAATACATATACACACACAATGACAAGATTATATACAACGACTAAAAACACATATGATGGCCGAATTATTATATGGGCAATACCAAAACAACCACTTTCAAAAATTACTGGGTGGTTAAAAGAAACTAAAGCATTATTTTCTAGTGTAGAACCTATATCACTCCATCGAATTTTTTGTCAATTTCCACATAAAAATAATACTTCATGGGTATCTGATATATCTAGAACTACAACAAATGATGGATTAAGACAAATACTTCCATTAAGTAGTGAAAAAGGTTTTATACAAATATATTGTGATTCGCATTGGGCTGATTATTGGAATTCTAAAATTAATCGTTCAAAGATAGAATCAACAAAAGAAATACTTAGTCATCTGCATACAGTTTTTCCAAAATTAAAATCAATATCAATGCCAACTTATGTAGATTCAGTATTTTGGCAAGAAGGTGTTCATATGTGGAAACCAGGCTTTAATTCAGATGTATATTATGATAAAATACAACATATTGACCCAATACATTCAATCTTTGTTGTAGGTGAAGCATTTAGTAAACATCAATGTTGGATAGAAGGGGCAGTTGAAAGTGTTGAAGATATATATCCATGTATAATATCTAAATTAAATGAATAATTTATACAGCTAAGCTACTTAAGGATTAAGTACTATAAAAATTGATAAGAGACCTTACATTATTCAATACTAAAAGAATTCGCCTGCGTTGGGGCAAATAAAATGGATAAATCAAAAAAAACATTTAAAAAAGATAGTATTGAATATACGTTACCAACATGGGATATATTGGATACGTTTTTCATGCAAAGTGGCGATTCTGACTGTACAAATAATATTGTACGTCATCAAATTGAATCTTTCAATGAATTTATTGATAAACAATTGATTCAAATTATTCAAGGATTTAATCCTATTCAAGTCTGTCATAATTATAATCCTACAATAAGTAATTTCAAATATAAAATATTTTTAAATATTCTACGCCCATCTCTTACAAAACCAATGTATCAAACAACTGATGGTACACAAATGCTAATGACACCACATTTAGCTCGAATGAATAATTTAACATATGCATCTAATTTATATGCTGATATACATGTTATTACAGATGTTATTAATGAAGATAATGTAATTGAACGTAAAGAAAATACAATCCAGGGTGTTTGTATTGGAAAAATTCCAATTATGGTTCATTCAAAGGGATGTGTGCTTTCGCAAATGCCAGGAATTGCTGAAGGAGAAGGTAATCATGAATGCCGTTATGACTATGGTGGATACTTTATAATTAATGGAAATGAAAAAGTAATCATAAGTCAAGATCGTATAAGTGAAAATAAGACACTTGTTTTCGCACCAAATGGAAATGGTGATGGATTATATGCTGAAATTCGTTCTATGCCAGATGGAATGTTTTTGCCTCCAAAGACAACAAGTCTGCATCTTTCTGGTAAATCAAATCATATGGGAAATATTATTCGACTGAGTGCATCATTTCTTCGTGCAGAAGTTCCTCTCTTTGTTATGTTTCGTGCCCTTGGTATTGAATCTGATAAAGAAATTTATGCACATATTGTTCTAGACCTTGATGCACCAAAACAACAACGTATGCTCACACAACTTGCTGCTTGTGCAGAGGATGCTTGTGAGATACATACACAAGCAGATGCATTTGTTGTACTTCTAAAAATTTTAGGTACAACTGGTACACCAAAAGAATTCTTAGATCAACAAAAACGAGCTTTTGAAATTCTTAAAAATACAATTAAAAATGACTTCCTTTCTCATACAGGTCATTCATTCAAAAAGAAAGCACTCTATCTTGGATATATGGTACGTAAACTTCTTTCAATTCATCTTGGGTATCTTGATTTTGATAACCGTGATAGTTACCTTCATAAGCGAATCGATACACCTGGTATTTTGATGAGTAATTTATTTCGTCAATGTTATGGTAAATTAATTAAAGAAGTTCGTAATCTTATCGTTCGTGAACTTAATTTGTGGCGCGCAAGTACAAATATTCCATTGCAACTGATAAATCAAAATAATATACATCGATTTTTTAAGCAATCTCTTATAGAGACTGGATTGCGATATGCACTTTCAACTGGTAATTGGGGTGTAAAAAGTATTGGTAGTTTCCAAAATATTCGTCAAGGTGTCGCACAGGTTCTAAATCGTATGTCCTATTTGAGTACTCTTTCACATTTGCGTCGTATTAATACACCAATGGAAAAGAATGGTAAACTAGTTCAACCACGTAAATTGGAGAACTCACAATATGGTATGATTTGTCCGTCGGAGTGTTTCGACCCTGACACCCCTATATTACTATGGAATGGTACTATTGTGAAAGCACAAGATATTATAGTTGGTGATTATTTAATCGATGACAATGGTAATTCTATTAAAGTTAAAAGCACATGCTCAGGCTATAAAATCATGTATGACATTATTCCAACGAAAAAGAATTTTATGAGTTACACAGTAACAGATAATCATATTCTAACTTTAAAAGTAAGAAATCATATAAGAAACCCGAATAAATCAAGTAAAAAATATAAATTTAGATGGTTTGATAAAAAAAAATTAAAATATATTTCAAAATGCTTTGAAAGCAAAGAAGAATTAGAATCTTTTAAATCTAACATTGATGATGTAATTGATATCACAATTGAAACATATTTATCTTTGCCTATAAATGTTCAAAAAAATCTATATACATTCAAATCTTCTGGAATTCATTGGGAATCTAAAGAAGTTGCATTGGATCCTTATATATTAGGTATGTGGATAGGAGATGGATTATCGTGTGGTTATGGATTTGTTACAGCTGACAAAGAATTATTGAATAAATGGATTGAATGGGG
>Ga0136642_1000930_pt1 | contig 13602 bp, 11 predicted proteins | sample LowCatLa1302831Y_FD_115313 | JGI IMG/M metagenome (GOLD analysis project Ga0136642, IMG submission 115313) | Freshwater microbial communities from Lower Cathedral Lake, Yosemite National Park, California, USA - 13028-31Y | ecosystem: Environmental > Aquatic > Freshwater > Lake ... | reverse complement strand
TCGACACGTGGAACGAGAAGTTCGCTGGTATTCCCACCGGTTCGTGAGTCGACTTTCTACTCGACGACGTGGCGTTAGCCGGCTAGCCCCGTATCTTCTGGGGCTGCCGGCCTTTGTCTGGCTGGGGGTCTTCTTTCTCGTCCCGCTGGGACTGATGTTGGTCAAAACATTGCAGGAGTGCAACCCCGCGACGGGTGCCTGCACCATGACCTGGCACTGGGCTTCGCTGAGCGACGCGTGGGCGAACTCTTCAACGATTATTTTCCGCAGCTTGACCTACGCGTTGATCGCGACCCTGATTGACCTGGTGCTGAGCTTTCCGATCGCCTACTGGATTGCCTTCTACGCCGGGCGCCGGAAGAACTTCTTCCTCATCATGCTGCTGGTGCCCTTCTTCGTCTCCTTCGTAATCCGCACGGTGATCTGGAAGTTCCTCCTCTCCTCCGACGGCCTGGTGGTGCACACCCTCCAGGCGCTCCACCTGGTCTCCGCCGACTATCAGATTCTCGGCACCACCGGGGCCGTTATCGCGGGGCTGGCCTACAACTTCCTGCCCTTCACGGCCCTGCCGCTCTACGTCTCACTGGAGCGACTGAACCCCGTACTCCTTGAGGCCTCCCAGGACCTCTACGCCGGTCGCATCACCACGTTCCGCAAAGTCGTGCTGCCACTGTGTGCCCCGGGAATTTTTGCGGCCTTCCTCTTGACGTTCATTCCGGCCTTTGGTGACTTCATCAACCAGCAGGTCCTCGGGGGTTACGCCAACACCATGGTCGGCACGGTGATTACGAATCTCTTCATCGTCAATAACGACTTCTCGGCCGGCTCGGCCCTCTCGGTGATAGTCATGGGCATCTCACTGGTCGGCATCGTGATCTACGGCCGTCTCCTGGGCTCTAAGTCGATTGGTGACTTCGTATGAGCCGCAAACGTGGCCGTTGGCTCGGCATCTACTCCTACCTGCTGCTGGGCTATCTCCTGGTGCCGATTATCGGCATGGTCTTCTTTAGCTTCAACGACTACCCGGTCGGTCGCCCCCAGATCTCCTTTGAGTGGAACGGTGCCACGCTGCGCTGGTATCGCGAGCTGACCCAAGTGGTGGGCCTGCCCGAGTCCTTCTGGCTCTCGATTCGCCTCGCCGTGGCCTCGACCATCATCGCCACCGCCATTGGCACGTTGCTGGCGCTGGCCCTGGTGCGTTACGAGGGCAAGAAGTTCCGAGGCCGGCGCATTGTCGAGCAGACACTCTTTATGAACATTGCCGCGCCCGAGATTGTTATGGGCGCCTCACTGCTCGGCATGTTCGCGAGTTATCACATCGCGCGCGGTTTCACGACCCTACTCTTGAGCCACGCCGTCCTTTCCATCGCGTACGTCACCGTGACGGTGCGGGCCCGACTCCAAGGTTTTGATCGCCACCTCGAAGAGGCGGCCGGTGACCTCGGGGCCAAGCCACTCACCACATTTCGCTTGGTCACTCTGCCGATGATTATGCCCGGCGTGTTGGCCGGCGCGATGATGGCCTTCGCCCTCTCGCTCGATGACTTCGTTGTTTCGAACTTTGTTTCGGGAACAACGTTCCCGTTCCCGGTCTGGGTCTACAGCGCCACTCGCATGGGTGTACCACCACAGGTCTTTGTCTTCGGAACAATTATTTTCTTGCTGGGAGCCGCCGGAGCTATTGGCAGCCTGGTGATGAGCCGCCGAGGATTGAAGCGGGCTTAACTGTCCTGTCTGTGCGGCGGGGTCCGCATTGTTAATGCCAAACCTGGGACGGTAGTTTTCGTTGTCAATCTCGCGAAACGGGCATGTGTCGGCGGTGAACATTGGCAAAGAACCCCAATAATCCGAGAAACATCGTGATGATCACAAGATTGGGCTGGGCATGGACACCCATCTGGTCGAAGACTTTCGCCTTATTCACTATTAGAAATATGATTGTGTAGAGCGTAAAATAGCCAAAAGCAATCGTATTAGCCAGGCCGATTGAGTTCCATTTTTTGCCTACGCCACGCAGGACTCTAAAAATTTCGAGCACCGAAACGATCGAACATGTAAGTCCCACGCTGAAGCTTGCCAGGAGCCAGCCGCTGCCAGCCGCACCCGTTTCGAATGATGTCCATCCGACGTAGGAATTTGCGAGCACCACTACCGAAATAAGGATTACGAGAGCAGGAAGAAGTGAAAAGACTTGATTTGGGGTTAGGAGTAATCGCTTTTCAGCAGTAGCAGTAGCAGTAGTCGTGGTTGCCGGAGCAGTTCCTGTGACAGATGTTGTGCAACTCGCGCAGATCGCGGAGCCTTCAGGAATGGAATTTGCGCATTGGGGGCAGTAGTTAGCCTGTTCCTGCATTTAATAGCTCCCGAGCAGTAGCAGCAATACAGACCAGAGGGTTACCGTAACGATCCCTAGCCAGCCGATCACCTTGCTCACCTTGGCAATCTGCGCCGGCTGATATTCAGGATTTCTGACTTGGTATGCCATAACTCTTTGGCTTGTAATTAAGCATCCAATAACTGAAAACACGCCGAATCCCCAAAGTAGACATAATGTCAGAGGAAGGGCAAAAGTAGGCGGCTTTAGGACTTCTACTGGAGCTTTCGCTGGTGATACAAAGAGGCCACAAGACTCACAGAACTCTGCATCGTCTGAAACTAAGTGATGATTTGCACACATTCGCACAAAGACGAGGGTATCATGAATAGTAGAAATTTAAAGATTACGTTGATTCATTCTGAGGACTAATTGAGTGAGAAAGCTGGGTGATTCTAATGAATAAAAAACTTCTTTTTCCTACAAGTAGCTTTCTCGTACTCATTGTTTTGACATTTTTTCTTCAATCTGGTCAAACTGTTCTGATCCACTATTCGGATATTTTTGGGCACGCATGTAATTCGAGGGGCATGCACACGGGCGAGGCCATTGTTGCCAAGAATGCCGAGGGCGCTGTCGTTGGTAGGGGTGAGATCAGCAGAGCCAGTTCAAAATCATCTGTAGAAACAACCTGGCACCCCACCCAGACGTGGGTGAATAATATCGAATGCGTTTCGTATGATTACTATTATGGATATTGTGCCCAATACCAAGACAACGGATATTGGGATTACGGTGGTTATAACACCTACAGGACGACCTATCAGTGTCGGTACTCGGGGGATATTCCCGTGTCTAATAAGATCAGCTCAATCAAGATTTATGAAATCAACGATTCCGGCAATGACTGGTATGCGGGATCAAGTACTCTTTTTGACCTGGTCGCAAATGATTGGCACGTCAAAGTGAGTTCTGAATGAGTCACATTCGAAGTCTCTCGGGAATGATTGTTGTTAATGACGGAAAATAGCTCGCCTAGATTCCGGAGACTTATTGCCGACCAGAAAGCGATTGCTGCAGCGTTCGCTGGCCACCCGTACATTACGGCCACGCCGATTGGTCCTACTCCTGCCAGTCAGTATCAGGTGGCGTATCGCGTTCCTGCGCTCCGGAAGAATGCGGCCAATGATCTACAGGAAATTGGCTTGACAATTGTATCGATCGCCATTCCGGCCGGGTATCCCCGTGAGAAGCCCTACTGCACGACTCAAGAGCCCATTTTCCATCCGAATTTTGGTAACTACATATGCATCGCAGACTTCTGGTCGCCAAGCAACACCCTGGTCGATGTAGTAATCGAAATCGGTCAGATGCTCCAGTATCAGCTCTACAACACCCGGTCGCCGTTAAACGCGCTCGCTGCTCGATGGATTAGCGAAAACTCCAATCGAATCCCAGTTGGTGAGCTTGAGTTATTACCAAAAGAGCCAGAAATTCGCTTGCAATAGCAATGCGGGAAACCCGAGGTTAGAAAATGGAACAGAAGCCAGAGATATTCATTTCGAGTGATGAGTTGCAGGCACCGGCGATTGATCAGCGCGTAGAACAGATGCGGCTCGCCGCGCAGACTGAGCTCGTCCGCCAAGTTGGTACTCCAACAGCCCAGAGGAGTGTTGCAAAAAACCCAATTCTCCAGGGCGTAGGCCTCGGGGTCGTTTCCGGCTTAATTGCATCTGTCATCGTCGAGATAGTTGGACAGCCGGCTAGCCCCTCACCGTGGTACGGCACAAATATCTATGTTGGAACGATTTTCTATTTTGGACTATTTGCCTTGCTGTTTACGGTTCCGTTTACGATTCGCGACGGCGTTGAAGCTCGCAGCAGTGAGCGTGCCTTTCGTGACCTCGGCTTCGGCATTCTGTTTATCGCTGGGCCTGCGCTCTTGGGCGTACTGATTGCCCAGTTTGCCTACTCCCACCTGTGGTTTTTGGTGCAGCCAGATCCATATTCAGCTTCCTATAACCCCGTGGCGCATCATTTCCTCCGAGGCTTTGCTTGGGCCATAGTGGGTCTTGCTGCTGGCTTAGGCCTAGGACTTACCAAGAAAGCGTTGCGACCAGTGATCAATGGTGCCGTCGGCGGCTTCGTCGGCGGCTTCGTCGGCGGTGCAGTCTTCGATTTTCTGACCTCGGGTACCATTGCGCGCATCGTCGCCTTAACCATAATTGGCGGACTGATCGGTGTATCCATTGGACTGGTTGATCAAATCACTAAGCAACATTGGATTGAGATTGTCAGCGGCGGCATGGCGGGTAAGCAGTTCATCTTGTTCCTTTCCCGTACCACGCTTGGGTCCAGTCCAGGTGCGGACATCACATTGATAAAAGACCCTCTACTCGCTGGGGAGCATGCCGTACTGACGACCCAAGGGAAGAATCTGGTGCTAGCCAGTATGAGCCAGCAGGCTCCAGTCCAGGTCAATGGTGTCCCAATTTCAGTGCACCAGTTAGTTGATGGAGATTTGGTCCAGTTGGGCGCTACGGTACTTCGCTACCGCACGAAGTCGGAAGCAATGCCAACCTGGAACTGAGAATGCGAGCATCTTCAGCTCGAAACTTTCTTGTCGCTGGATTACTACTCACTGGCATCTTGGCTGCGCCGGGGGTCAGCGGTGCCTCGCCTGTTACTTGGCACTCATCAGTATTTCGTACCTTCAGCTTTGATGCGCAAGGGACGGCCTTCGCTGTCAGCGAGCATCTCCTCGTGACCGCAAATCACGTCGTATCGGCTGCCCCTTATGCCTACATCGAAATTCACGGACGTAAGAAGAGGGTGGATGTTGTACTTCGAAATGCACAAGCCGACTTAGCAATTTTGGAGACCTCTGAGAGTCTCACACCTCTGCGCGTGTTATCAGCACAGGTTTCCGAAGGTACGCAAGTAGATGCACTCGCAGCACCGCGCGGTCACCTTGGGCAACATCATGGCGAGATTGTTGCCATATCATCCAAGGCTGGATTGCCGTACTACAGCGTGGATGCATTCATTGACCACGGAAGTTCCGGTGGTGCACTGGTAGATGATCGAGGATTCGTCGTTGGAGTCATTGAAATGATCTCGACTAACTCGCCGCATATTGGCTATGCACTGACCTCATCAGTGGTGACTAGATTTTTGAATCATCAACTCCCTGGCTCAAAGAGTGTTCGGCCCACTCAGGCAACTGCGAGCTCGAACATATCCTCACTTGCACCGGCGGCTCTAACAGTCGTATTTTTACTAATCATTACGGTATTAGTATTGAGAAATCGAGTTTTGAGACGCAAGAAGTCCGTCAAATTACAAGAATTAGGCACGATAGACGTTGTTCTCGGGGCTATATTTTTAGACGACATAGGAGATAAAAGTGGCCAATCTGAAAGTTGTAATTAGCGACGCTACCGGAACGCGCAATCAGGAAGCCACCGTGCCGGATGATGCACAGTCGGTACGGCTTATCGCCCGTTTGATTGAACTCATGGACCTTCCTGTTTCTGGTCCGGATGGGCAACCACTTTCGTACAAGTTCCATCACCGTGCGTCTGGTCGACAACTTCGTGATGCTGAGACACTTGCCGAAGCCGGCGTTGCAGAAGGCGACTCCTTGCGCCTTGTTGCCGAAATAACTGCCGGTGCGGATGAGTCTTGATCTAAATGAAGGTCGGTACGACCGCCAGGAATTAATTACATGGTGGCAACAAGACGTATTGAAGCAATCTCGGGTGTTAGTAGTGGGCGCGGGAGCGTTAGGTAACGAGGTCATCAAGAATTTGGTCCTCCTGGGGGTTGGCGAAATTGTCGTCATTGACCTTGACTTCATTGCCACGAGCAACCTTGCCCGATGCGTGTTTTTTCGAGAAGGTGACGAGGGTGGGTTCAAGGCTGAGATAGTCGCAGCTCGAAGTAGTGAGCTAAATCCAGGAACGCAAGTTGAATACATTGTGGGCAATGTCACCCATCAAGGTGTTGGATGGGTGGGCCAGTTCAACCTGGTCATTGGCTGCCTGGATAATCGTGAAGCCCGACTTTGGGTTAATCAGGCGGCACGCAAAATGGGTGTGACGTGGATCGATGGCGCTATCGAAGGCATTCGAGGAATCGTCAAAGTATTTCCTCCCACGGGAGCCTGTTACGAGTGCACGCTCGGGGAGAAAGACCGGGAAATTTTAAACCTCCGAAGGGCCTGCTCGCTTCTGACTGCCGATGAGGTGGAACTTGGAAAGACGCCGACCACTGCAACTAGTAGTTCGGTCGTGGCGGGTTTCCAGGTCCAAGAAGCGATTCGGTTGCTCCATGGGCAACCATCTCCGATTGCCAACGCCGGGTGGACATTTCTCGGTGAAACGTTTGATACCTACATTGTTTCTTATACGGAGGATGAATGGTGTCAGGCGCACGAGATTTATGAAGATGTGCGAGACACCACCTATCTACCCGAAGATTCTCTAGCCGATGTCTTCCGTACGGCAGGTATTGTATTTTCGGCTGATGCCTCCATCTCGTTTGAGCGTGAGATTCTGCGGGTAGCCAAGTGTCTGAACTGTGCATGGGAATTGACCGTCAATCGCGCCATTTCAGACGTCGCGGTTGGTGAGGCTTCCTGCCCGAACTGTTCCAAGGTTGGCCAGCTGGACATAGCAATCACGGTAGGGGTGGACGATTCGCTCTTGGGCGTGAGCCTCGAATCGCTTCGAATACCCAATGATGACGTGGTAACAGTCTTTGACAATGGAACATCTGCACATTATTTATTAAGGAGGGCCAATGCCTAGCTCTTTTTTGGCTACTACGGAATTTGAAAAAATAGTTGCCCACTGTTCTTCGGTCACGCAACAGGAAGTGGGAGGGCTCCTAATCGGGAGGCTGACCACCGAAGACGTTCAAGTCGAAGCCTCAATACCGGCACTTAAGGCGAGCGCCGGTAGTGCCAACGTAACGTTCACTCATGAGGTCTGGGACGAAGCACTAAATGAGATCAACCTCAATTATCCTGACCTTCAGATTGTCGGCTGGTATCACTCGCACCCTGGATTTGGGATCTTCTTATCGGGCTACGACCAATTTATTCAAGAGAATTTCTTCGCTGACCCTCGCATGATTGCGATTGTCATTGATCCCCTAGAAGGAACTGGCGGCACATTTCGCCACGTTGATGGTGGGTTAAAAGAGGTTGAAAACTTCGAAGTTCCTAAAGTCATCAATCGTGAGAGGCAGATCCAAAAGCAACATGCTGAAAGCCAAAATCGCCGTCTCACGGGTGTGCTTGTTGGCAGCGCCACGGCCGTCCTGGCGCTCGTAATTGGCTTTACCATCGGTGGTGGATTCGGGTCGAAAACGAGCGTGATAGCTAGCCCGCCGGTCACGACGACCCCCGCAATTCCCGTGTGTAGATTCCCGATTATCAGCGGTGACACCTATTGGGGAATTGCTCAGAGATACTTAGGTGACGGTAGTCGATACTCGGAAATCCAGAAACGTAATAACTACAAGAAACTTGATCCAGTTGACCGTGTAACTGTTCCGTGTCAGGAGAATTAGGTATGTCTTCAATTGTATGCCCTTACTGCCGAACTCTCATCTCAGGTGAAAGCACAACGTGCAGCGGATGCGCGACTCAGTACCACCTTGACTGCAGTGCCGAAGCTGGTGGATGCATCATGCCCGGCTGTGCCGGCCGGGTCAAAGATGTAGCAACAGTCGGAACGCCTCAAGGTTCGACATGCCATGTGTGTAGTGCAGCTCTAGAGGAGTCATTTAAGTTCTGCCACAAATGCGGTGCATCTCGCAATCTCACGGCTCCTGCACCACAGGTGTCCAGTGTTGCTCCAGGGGCATCTAGGCGCTGCAGCCAATGTGGCACCGAAGCCTCAGCCTCAGCGGTCTTTTGTCGCAAGTGTGGTGGTTCGAACATGACGTCAATGGCCCCAACGATGACTAACCGCCCAACCCCGCGACCCGTGGTTCCCACCCCTACACCGCCCGTACTGACTAATCCCTCAACTCCGCCCGCTGTATCGGCAAGTGTGCCTGATCTCATTGAGAAGCTGAAAGAATTAAAGAATCTGCTTGACGCGGGGGTTCTTGATGATGTGGAGTTCCAACAAGCGAAGGCGAAATTACTGTCGTAATTTAGGGAGACCTAAAAAGGGTATTAACCGGCCTGTGCCGCCACGGCTGCTGCCGCCTTCGCGGCCGCTTCCGGGTCACCGAGGTAGCCGGCTTCACGAATTGAGAAGTCGTCGTTGAGTAGGTAGCGATAGGGAATACCGGTGGGGATTTCTAACTCGGCGATGTTCTCTTCCGAGATACCTTCCAGCATCATTCGAACGGCCCGCAGGGAGTTACCGTGCGCGACCACCAACACGGCCCCGCCACGGCTGGATTGGAGATTGCAGTCGTTCACGATGCTGTTCATGAAGTAGGGAGTGACGCGCTCGACGACGTCGGCCAAGCACTCCGTGTTGGGGAGCAGTTCGACGGGAACGTCACGGTAGCGAGGGTCGTTGTTCGAGAGTCGAGGGTCACCATCGGGCATCGGTGGTGGTGGCACGTCGTAACTACGACGCCACAGCTTGAGCTGGTCCATGCCGAACTCTTCGGCCGTCTGCTTCTTGTCCTTGCCGGTGAGGTCGCCGTAGTGGCGCTCGTTAAGACGCCACGAGCGAGTGACCGGGAGCCAGGAGCGACCGGCGGCGTAGAGGCAGATCTCGGAGGTTCGAATGGCGCGGGTCAGTAGGGAAGTGTGCAGGACCCGCAGGTCGACTCCGGCGTCACGCAGCAAAATCCCGGCCTGGCGGGCCTCGGCCTCACCCTGAGAGGTGAGATCGACGTCGTGCCAGCCGGTGAAGAGGTTGGCGACGTTCCACTCGGATTGACCGTGGCGGAGAAGTATGAGTTCTGGCATAGACGTAAGCGTAGTTTCAGCAGTAGTAGCCCCACGAGTGGCGCTGAGGCAAACCGACGGTGCTCGACTTTTCCCTCGGATTTCCTCCCCGGCGATTCCCAGCCCGCCAGGTACGTGTGGAGAGCGTACTCACGGTGTTGGCAGTAAGTATTTCCTGCTCGGGGCTATCTGCAGCCAGCATGTGCGCTTATTTGGGGGGATTCGTAGCAAAAGGTGCGGGACTCTTGGGGCACTACAGGTAATTTTTGCCGTAAAAGGGGCCCAGTCTCACCCGCATCGTGCCTGCCGAGGGATGCCGGGTTACCACCCCCCTTTTTGCTCCTGAGCAATGTTTGACACCGAATCGCCCGTCTAGGTGCTACTGTTGTCACTAGTCAACTAGTTATCTAGTTATACAAGGAGAAATTGTAATGGTTCGATTTAAAAAGTTGAGGTCCCCAGCGACAGGATTGTTATTGGTTGCTCTTGCGGTGTTCCCCGCGACATCAGCCGTCGCTGTGGTCACCGCACCGCAAGCACCCGCCGGGCTTTCCGCAGCGCCTACTGCCAACCATCAGGGTGCGTTGTTGACGTGGACTAACAGCGACAACTCTGTTGTTGGGTATGACGTTTTTATTGGCTCAACAGCGGGCGGTGAATCATCGATCGCGGCTAACGGCACGGTACACATTCAGACTCCGAAGTACGCCTTCTCCGGTCTTACTTGGGGATCTAGGTACTACACCACCGTTAAGGCCTACAACGCATCGGGCCTCTCTGCTACCTCAAGCGAGTATGCCTTCACGGTTACTGCTTCGCCGACGAGCGTTGTTCGCAATGTGGTAGCTAGGGCTACTAACGGTCAGGCGACTATTACCTGGAGTGCCCCTGCTCAAGTCAATGGCAGCGCGCCCTTGTCTTACACAGTGACAGCCGTCGATCTCACGACTCCAGGTAACGGTCGTCAGAGCGTGACGACCATCGATGGTCTCACCACGACCGCCACCCTCATCGGACTTACCAACGGTGACAACTATCAGTTCACCGTCATTGCTACCAATGCCGCGGGCACTAGCGCACCCGTGACCAGTTCATTAGTGCAGCCAACTGGCCCCGCTGATGCTCCTGGCGACGTATCGATCAGCCAGAACAGTGCTTCGTCTGTCACTATCTCGTGGTCAGCACCTGTCACTGATGGTGGCTCGGCGATTATGGGCTACCAAGTCTTTAGGGGTACCCAGGCGGGTGGCAGAGATGCATACGCGGTTAATGGACAAATTCTGATCAAGTCAGACTCGACTTCTTATACCGTTTCTCGCCTCGCGAGTGGCGTTACCTACTACTTCAACGTTGTAGCGGTTAACGATTCTGGTGCTTCATCACCCTCTACTGAGGTGAAGTGGCAGGCGCCCGCTGCCATCACTAGGGCTCCTACCAACTTGACTGCTGTACCCCAGAACCTCGCCATTGTCCTCAACTGGACAGCACCGCTGGCGCCGATTGGATCAACTATCCAGTCCTATCTTCTGTACCGTGGTACCGCAACTGGTGTTACTTCGACCCTCGTGGCAACTCTTCCCGCCATCCAGCTTTCATACATGGATAGTGGCCTGACTAATGGAACGGCTTACTACTACACGGTCAAGGCATCCAATGCCTACAGCGCGACTGGATTCTCTGCATCTGGTGGTGGTATGTCCAATGCTTCGAGCGAAGCATCAGCAACGCCATTGAAGACCATCACAAGTGCCCCATCCTTAAGCGTGACGTCACTCGCTAGGACTTCGGCCTCCTTGTCGTGGTTGGCTCCAAGTGACACTGGTGGCTCGGCCATCCTGGGTTACAACGTCTATGGCTCGACGAGCTCCGGCAACGAACAGTCCGGAACTGCAACTCCTCTCAACGGAGAAAGCCTTCTAACGGGCCGCACAATCCGTGTTCCCGACCTTACGGCGAATCAGAAGTACTACTTCTGCGTCACTGCCGTTAACTCCAGTGGTGAGAGCAATTGTTCATCCGAAATCTGGGTTATTCCAGGTGGTGCTGTCCCAACCTCACCAGTTGTCACAGTGGCACCTGCAGCGCTAGTGGCTGGATCGCCAGCCTTCACGGTCTCATGGACTTCCGTCAATGCCGGTGGCGCCAGTCTGAATGGCTACGCGATTTATGTGGTGAAGACCAATGCTGGCTCGCAAAACATTGGAGTGGCGACCCCAGTTAATGCCCTGACCTGTGGTGGATCTACTCCTCTACTTTCAGCTAGCACCACTTCGTACACGGTTGTCTGTGACGCTCTTGGAAACACGTTGGTGCCAGGTTCGACCTACTACGTCAAAGTGGTAGCGAACAATGCAATCGGCAACTCAGCTGGCTCCGCCGAAGTATCTACCCAGGCGCAGGCCGCCCCTGCTGCGGTAACCAATTTGGTTGGCAACCCACAAAATGCTGCTGTGCAGCTGCAGTGGAACGCGTCCACCGTGGTACCAAGCGCTACTCCTGTTCAGTACCTGTTGGCAATCGATGGTGGTGACTACGTCTCCATCACTCCAATCTTCCGCGTGGTCGCTGGTAAGAGCCAAGCAACATTTGTTGTGCCTGGTCTCACCAATGGTGCAGCTCAATTGTTCTGCATTAAAGCTGCAGATGTTGCGGGTACGAGCACTCCGGTCTGCCGTAATTCAGGTGCCCAGTGGACCCCGAATGCTCCAACGGGTTTGTCGGCTACCTCAAATACCGATGGTTCGCTGACTTTGCACTGGACCGGATCGATGCTCAACAATGGCAATGCCATCGATGACTACATCATTAACGCAGTTTGCACGGGTTACGCCCCGAGCACTACTCCTATTGATACCCAGAGCACATTGACGAACTACACGATCAGTAACACCGTTACCGACGCGTGGGCCGGAGACAGTTGCACCTTTAATGTGCAAGCGCACAACAATGCACCAGCCTCGAATAGCGGACTTGGTGCAAGTTCCGTACCGTCGTCACCGTGGATTGCGCCTCCCGTCAGACCGACTATGTCCCGTCTATATTTGGTGAGTAACGACAGTCAGGACGGCGCTACCGTAAAGCTCGAATGGACTCTTCCTTTGGGCGCCAGCGGTTCTCCGATCACGGGCTACAGAATCCTGGAAGGCAGTTCTGCCGACTCATTTGCAATCGCGACGGCGACCTGCGGAGCCACCACGGGCCTCACCTTGGAAGCCACGTGCACATCGGCCTCGGTGTCGGGTTTGGACAACGGAGTCAATCAGTACTTCGCAGTTATTGCGCTGAACGCTTCGGGCGGTAGTGCTCCATCAAACGCTCTCAATGTCACCCCAGCCGTGATGGCTCCGGGCAGCCCAACCAACGTCCACCTCACGGCTGCTAACCCTGCCGGTAATATGCAGTCGTCCTGCGGTACATCATCACCTTGCATCACAGTGTCGTGGTCAACTCCAGCGATCGATGGCGGCGACACCACTGGTGTCGATGGCTTTGGCAACATTGGCTACAACATCTACGTGGGAACCCGCGCTGGTGGTGAGTCCACGATTGCCGTCAATGGCAACGCTCCAATCTTTGGTAACAGCATTAATTTGGACCACTTGATTGGTGGGGGCGCCTACTACGTTCGCGTGACTGCCGTTAATGGCCAAGGTGAGTCGATCGCGTCAACCGAGATATCGGGTATCGCGATATCGAGTATCTCGGCTCCGACCGTCACGACTCGGGCGCTCAATCGCGCCATAGAGGTCTCCTACACCTCGGGCGCCGCTAACGGTGACCCAATGACTAGTCCCACCTATAGCGTCGCTGTCAACGGTGTGATCACGACCTGCGCCCCTCAAACGGCTAGCACCTGCCTCTTGTCAGGTCTTGTGAACGGGACGAACTACCAGATCGTGGTTACTGAATCTGCGGACTACTCATCCAGCAACTCCGTGGCAGTAACTGGCAAGCCGGGCACTGCTCCGGGTGTCGTTAACCCCGTTGCCGTTATTAATCCAACAACCAAGCTGCCAGTGGTGGTCTGGTCGTCCCCGGTTACTAACGGTTACCCCGTCAGCTCCTACGTCATCAACCGTTACGTCAATGGTTCACTCTCAGGTACTTACTCGGTAACGGGTTCGACAACGACTTGGATTGACTCGACCCCAATGGGCGGACAGGTGACTTGGTACCAGGTTGCAGCACTCAACAACATCGGAACAGGTGAATTCACCCAGACCCAGTATGTGATCCCTGCCTACGCCGCGCCTGGTGCAGTGACGGGTGTAACGGCCACCGCGCAGTCCACGTCCTCGGTTCTCTTGAACTGGACTGCTGCTGCAGCCAACGGATCAGCCTCATTGACTGGCTACACCGTGACCTG
>Ga0136642_1000929_pt1 | contig 13609 bp, 9 predicted proteins | sample LowCatLa1302831Y_FD_115313 | JGI IMG/M metagenome (GOLD analysis project Ga0136642, IMG submission 115313) | Freshwater microbial communities from Lower Cathedral Lake, Yosemite National Park, California, USA - 13028-31Y | ecosystem: Environmental > Aquatic > Freshwater > Lake ... | reverse complement strand
TTCCCAAGCTGGTAGGATACTCAAGTGGCCAACGAGGGCGGACTGTAAATCCGCCGGCTTACGCCTTCCCTGGTTCGAATCCAGGTCCTACCACCACTTTAACTCCAAGGAGTTATTCAGGTCGGCCCCGGTCTTACCGGGCTTAGCGGCGGCGGGTGTCTGAGCGCCTCTTTAATTTTTTGAACTCCGTGGTGCTCCAGCCCGATTAGGCCGGGGAGCGTCCGACTCCAGCCGATGGGGGCTGGAGTCGAAAAAGCGAGTCTTGGCCTTCGTCTAAGGCTTGGGATGGCTTATCCTAACCCTAAGCATCTTTGGGGTTGATGTGCGAGCTAGGTCATGCCGTTTGAGCGAAAAACGAGGCATGAAAAAACCGCCCTAGTTTGGGCGGTTTTTTCAAATCGGTAAAAGTACAGATTAGTAGTGCTTCACGTAACCGTTGCGACGAAGGCGCTCGAGCCAGCGTTCTTGGCTGCTTTGCGCCATTTGAGTGACGAGCATGCGCTCGATCTGGTCGCGGACTTCATCGATGGCTTGGTTGCCGGCATATTTACGTTCCTCGGAGAAAAGGATGAAGCAGCCTTCGGAAAGCATGAGCGGTGCTGTCACCTCACCGGGTTTCAGCACGAAGAGCGGGTTTTTGAAATCATCCTTGAGGTCTGAACGTTTCACCCAGCCCCAATCGCCGCCTTTGGCACGGCGAGAGTCTTGGCTGTATTCCTTGGCGAGGTCTTCAAATTTATCACCGGCTTTAAACTTAGTGATAATCTCGTCCGCCTTGGTCTTGAGCTCTGCGTCGGTGGCGTTATCGGCACGGGAGAGTTGAATCAGGCGCAGGTGGACTCCGTCCTCTTGGTAGAAACGGTCTTTGTTTTCGCGGTAAAACGTCTCTATGCGTACGGGACTGACGACACTTTGGGATTTCCGCTGCTGCTGCTGCATGTAGTGGAAAATGATGTCTTCTTCGATTTCCTTGCGGTACTCGCGCAGCGTGGTGCCTTTGGCCCGTAAGTAGGCGAGGAATTTGGAGCGGTCGTTGTCGAATTGTTCGCTGAGGATATCGGCAATACGGTTGTCGACGTAGCTTGCGGGAATATTACGAGCTTCTTTGCCGTCTTTCTCTTTCCTAAATTCTTTAATGATCAGGACTTTGTCGATGAGATCTTGGATGACACTGTCTTGAAGCGATTCGATCTTTTCGTTAAACTCCTTTTCGTTGCGGGCGTCGCGCTGGATTTGCGGGATGAGCGGGGAGATTTCGCGGCGAATGTCATCAACGGTGATGACTTTCTCCTCGGCGATCGCGGCGATGCCGTTGGCAAAGCGCATGTTCAACCCATCGTTCTGAGCCAAGGCTGTGAGAGCGGTGGCGCAGATAAAACCGAAAATTGTGAGACTACGACGATGCGTCATGGGGTCGGCAGGTTGTTCAAAAATGTAATGACTTCTTTTAACCGTAGAAGGGGTTGCGTTGCGGTCAATCGTGGAAACCGGGTGCCGTGCATCACCCAATCGTCACGCTGACCGCTGTGGCGCTGGCACTTCAAGCGGCTGGATTCCGTTTCGACGGAGAGGATGCCTTTTTGTTCCGCCCGAATTCGAATCTCTGTAACCAAAAGCAAGGCACGGACTTCTTCGCTGAACTTACCGAAACGATCGCGCAGATCGGATTCGATCTGTTTGAGGGCGGGTAAGGTGTCGGCAAGGGCAAGGCGGCGGTAAAAATCGATGCGTAGACGCGTCTCGCTTACATAAGCAGACGCAATCCGCGCCTGAATCCGCGCAACCGGCGGGCCCTCACTCGCGGCATCTTCCGCATCGCGGATCGCGGTATATCCGTCGCCGTGACGACCACGGCCGTTGCCTTCGCGTGGGGTGCCTTCGCCAACGAACACAAAATCAAGCTTCACGCTCGCGCGGATCGCAGCGGCGGTTTTCTCGCCCTTTAAACGTGCAACCGACTGGCGTAGTAATTGGCAGTAAAGCTCGAAGCCGACCCCGACAATGTGGCCGCTTTGTTCGGAACCAAGGAGGTTGCCAGCGCCTCGCAGTTCCAAGTCCCGCATGGCGATGCGAAACCCTGCGCCGAGCTGATTGTGCTGGCGCATGGCCGTGAGACGCTGGCGGGCGATATCGAGCAACTTGGTGTGTCGATGCAGTAATAAGTATGCGTAGGCTTGATGTTTGAAACGCCCGACGCGGCCACGCAGTTGGTAAAGTTGGGACAGGCCAAAACGGTCCGCTCCTTCGATAATGATCGTATTGCAGTTAGGGATATCCAAGCCGCTTTCGATGATCGTGGTGCATATGAGTACCTGGTACTTCATCGCCACGAAATCGGTCATAATGTGCTCGAGGTCGTCGGCGTTCATCTGGCCGTGACCGACCCCGATGGTTAGATCCGGCATGAGTTGGCGCAGTCGCGCGGCTACGAGTTCGATCGTCATGATCCGGTTGTGCAGATAAAATACCTGCCCTCCGCGGCGGATTTCGTGCCGAATTGCATCAACGACCAGTTGTTCGTCGTAGGTTTTGACGATGGTTTGGATCGGGTGACGGTTAGTGGGTGCGGTTTCTATGACGCTCAGGTCTCGTGCGCCCGTAAGCGCCATGTAAAGGGTGCGCGGGATCGGCGTAGCGCTCATCGATAGTACATCCACAGTGGCTCGCATGCGCTTGAACGCTTCCTTGTGCTTTACCCCGAAGCGTTGCTCCTCATCAATTACGACGAGACCGAGCTCCCGAAACTTCACGTCCGCTTGTAACAGGCGGTGCGTGCCAATTAATATATCCACTTGGCCGATTGCGACGGCTTCGAGGATCTTTTTCTGTTCCGCTTTGGTTCGAAAACGGCTGACCATCTCGACGGCGATGGGATATCCGGCCATACGTTCGCGAAACGTATTAAGGTGTTGTTGGGCAAGCACCGTGGTCGGCACAAGCAGCGCGACTTGGCGGCCGCCTTGGACGGCTTTAAACGCCGCCCGGATGGCGACTTCCGTTTTGCCGAAACCGACGTCGCCGCAAATCAACCGATCCATCGGTCGCGTGCGCTCCATGTCGGCCTTAGTCTCGGTGATAGCGCGGAGTTGGTCGCGCGTTTCGGTGTGCGGAAACGAGCCTTCAAATTCTTTTTGCCACGTTGTATCGGGCGGACAGGCGAAACCTGGCTGAGCTTCGCGCTCGGCATGGATCCGGAGTAATTCCGCGGCGAGATCGATCGTGGCGCGCTCGGCCGCTTGACGGGCTTTTTCCCAGCGGCCGGAACCGATGCGGCCCAGTTGCGGTTTGGTTTTACTTAGACCCACGTAGCGACTGATCAGGTGGGACTCCTGCAAAGGCACGTGCAAGGTGACGTGGTCGTCAAATTCCAGCGTGATCACTTCGCGCACGCCTTGGGCCGTATCGAGCTTGGAAAGTCCACGGTAAAGAGCGATGCCGTGCTGGAGGTGAACGACGAAATCGCCTTCAACCAGTTCAGAGAAGTCGAGAAGTTGGTCGATCTGGGCGCGTTGGGCGGTAGCGCGAGTCGGACCTGAGGCGCGTCGCGCACGTTGTCGACCGAAAATCTCGGTCTCGGTGACGACAACCAGTCCACGGGCCTCGGGTGCTAGCGGGGAGGTAGCGAGCGGCGAGTGGTGGGTGAGACGGAAGCCTTCGTTGAGGCCGCCGCGTAGGAAAATGGGCTTTAGTTTTTTGAGCGAGGAATCCTCGTCGAGGATTTCGCGGATACGTTGTTCCTCGCCCTCCTTGGAGGCGACAATGGCGAGGATATAACCCTCTTTTTTCCACGAGGCGACTTGGTGCAAAAAGCGCGTGCGCGCTTCGGCTTCGACTTGAAGGCGCTCCTGCGCGACGAGCGAATCGTCAGGATAGGTGCGATGATGCGAAAGGCTCTCGGTGTCCCAAGTCAGTTCGGCGGCGGTGTCGGGCAGTAGCGAGGTGGCCTCGTCGAGGTCACTGAGTCCGAAATGTAAGCAACACCGCGCGGCGAGCGGGGAAAAACCGTCAAAGCCTTCACGAGCGAAACCACTAAAAGAGGTTTCTAGCGCAGTCGGCTCAATCAAAGCGAGGTGCGAGGAGGCAGGAAGGTAATCGGCTAGTCCGGTCTTCGCGGGATCGAGTTTGATGCGCGGTGAGGCGGAGAGCGTGATCCGATCGATTTTTTCGCCGGAGCGCTGTGTGACCGGATCGAAGGCGCGAATTTCCTCCAGCTCGTCGCCGAAAAAATCAAGCCGATAGGGCTGCGTGGCGGTGACGGGATAAACGTCGATTATGCCGCCGCGAATGGCGTAGTGCCCCGGCGATTCGCAGACAGCTTCGGAGTCGTAGTCGAGCGTGCGGAGTTGTTCGAGTAGGCCGGTAAAGGAAAGCGCTTCGCCCCGCACCAGGGTGAGCTCGCGCTCAGCGAACGCCTCATGTGCGGGCACAGGTTGGAGGAGCGCGGCCGGAGTTGAGACAACGATGAGTCCAGCTTGGAGCGAAGGGAGGGCGGCGCCTGAGGGCGTACGGAGCGCACGCAGTTTGGATAGGACAGTGAGACGATCACTAGAGGCGGCGAAGGCTTCGCGCATGTCGCGGCTGTCAGGCTGCGACTCGGGAAAAATTAGGACTTGGAGCGCACCCGCTTTTGGCACGGCTGCATGAAAAAAGGCGACGTCTTCGGCGAGTTGCTCGGCAATTTTTAGTTCATCGGCGATGACCAGCCATACGCTGGCTGGATGTGCGCGGACGAGTGCGGCGAGCACGGCGCCGCGAGCGACCGGACAGATCCCGGTAAGCTTGTGGCGCGTTGAGGAAGGTTCCGACATGAACGAAAATCGAGAAGCGATAAAACGATCGACCGCAAATCAGTCGAAGATTTTTACCGGAGATTTTTTAAGCCGGCAGCTTGCCGTCCAGCGCGGTGAGGGCGAGGCGGGCGGCAGCTTCTTCGGCGATTTTTTTGGAGCTTCCGCTGCCTTGCCCGAGAGCCTGGTCGCGTACGTATACCTCGACAAAGTAGCGCCGCTCATGGTCGCCTCCTTCAGTACGAATCACTTCGTAGCGCACGGCCTGGTTGCCGTGGACCGGTTGCACAAGTTCCTGAAGACGTCCCTTGGGATTGTGGAGATCACCGACGGCGTTGAGGCGCGTATCGATGTCGCCGATCAGGCCGAGCATCATGCCGCGCGTGGTAAGCCAATCGCTGTCGATAAATACGGCACCGAATACTGCTTCGCAGGCGTCAGCGAGATTGGATGCGCGCTCGCGGCCACCGGTGGCCTCCTCGCTCGGTCCGACTTTGAGGTGCGAATCGAGTCCGAGGTCGCGGGCTAGTTGCGCTAGGAACGTGCCTTTGGCCAAGGCTGCGCGCCGGCGGCTGAGCTCGCCTTCGCGGTCACTGGGGTAGCGTTGAAAAAGTGCTTCGGTGAGTACGAGCTGCAATACGGCATCACCGAGGAATTCGAGACGTTGGTTGTTGGCGGGGACCTGTGGGTTTTCCTGCAAAAATGAAGGATGGGTGAGCGCGCATTCAAGCAACGCGGGATCACGAAATGTGTAGCCAAGACGTTGCTGCAGTGTAGTTAATGACGAGCTCATGACTTCAAGAACTTGCGCTGGCATAGCGGCGTAGCCCACGGTGGAAAACAAATACGGCAGTGGCGAACCAGGCCAGCGTCGCTGCCACTAAGGCGAGCACCCACGTGGGTTGAAAACCATGTAGGAGGATTTGCGCTGGGGCATTGCTCACGACGACGACCGGTAGCAGCCATACGAAAAGCAGACTAGCCAGTCCCTTGAACGCTTCACGCGGCAGGCGGGAAAATTCCGCGAGCGTGAAGTAGCTGCCTTCGATCCCTTGGGCGCTCGTGATCCAGAACGCCAGGGAGATAGTCATTACTAGCATGCTGTAATGGATAATTAGCCCGCAGAGAATCATCAGGGCGTAAAGTAATAGATCGAGCGCACTGGGGTGCAGATTAAGCCGGTGCGCCGCATAGGCGACGACGCCCATCGCGACTAGCGAGTTGCAGAGACCGTCGAGGTCGAGCTTCCGCGTCGAGGCCATGAATAGGATATTACCCGGCTGCGCTAAAAAGAAATCGAAGGCACCGCTCTTAATATTACGGCCCATCTCAAATAAGCTGCTCCAGAAAAAACCCATCAGGAAACGTTGCACCAGTAGCGATGTGCCAACCAAGAGCAGCATCTCGTATTTACTCCAACCGGCGATAGTATCGGTGTGCTCATAGATGACGGAAATCAGTAGTAAGTTGACGCCCATCCAGAAGAGTTCGACCAGCGCCCATAGAAAAAAATCGAACCTGAACATGAGGGTCCTCGTGATCGAATAACGAGCGCTAGCGAGCCAGATTTGAAAATATTTATTCATGGCTAAATCAACCGCCGACGGCGGTATGGCGTCGCAAACCGCGCGTCCAAAGCAGTTGGTTCACGGCGAGTAAGGCGAGTACCCAAAGCAGTTGAATGCCGAAGCCTTGGATTGCAGCGGCGAATTCGATTCGCCCCGTGAGGATCGCGGTGGGAAAATACGTCTGGTAATAAAACGGCAGAAATTTCGCGGCGTGAAAAATCCACGGTGGCAACAGATCGAGCGGAAACATTTGGCCGCCCAACAGCGATTCGATCGCCATCGAGAGAATCACGAAGCCTTGGATCTCCAGAAACCAAAACGTCAACATGCCGAAACAATACGCGATGCTGAACTGGATCAGCGCTGAAAGGATCATCGCTGGCGCAAGCAACAGGTAACGCCAAGCCTCGTTGGGGAGGGTGAGGTAGTCTTTGAGCAACGGAACTGCCACCAGTAAGGGGATCAATATCAACGCCCCTGTCACCAAGCGCGCGGCGGCGAAGATACTGAAGCGATAAGTGAAATAATTGATCGGTTTTAGGATGAACTGGTTGATCAGGCCGCTTCGAATTTCTTCGCTGATCTGGTAGTCTTCGTTGAAGGCGCCGACGAAAAACTGCATCACTAACATCACCAAGAAATACGTGAGCGTCTGGCCAAAACTAAATCCACCGATACTCGCGTTCTGACTGTAAGCTGCGCCCCACAGGATGAATACAACGGCGAGGTGAAACAGCGAAAAGAAGCCCCGCACGGCGAAATTCATGCGGTAAACTAAATTGCTTTGCAGGCCAATCAGGAAGGATTGACGGTATTTAGCGAACGAGGGAAACACGGTAAAAGAGCTGCGCAGCGAATTTTTTGATACAATCCTTAAGCGGGTGAGCGCTGCTGGGTTTAAGATTTCAGGCTGAAACGTTCGATGACCTCGACGGCGAGGTTCTTGTAAGCAGTAGCCCCCGGATTAGACGGGTCATACTCAAATATTGTTTTACCGAAACTCGGCGCTTCGCTAAGCCGGATGGTGCGTGGGATCACGCTGGCGAAAACTTTGTCGGGCAGATGGTTTTTTACTTCGTCGACGACTTGGCGCGAAAGGTTGGTGCGCAGGTCAAACATCGTCATAACGACGCCGCCGAGTTGGAGCTCGTCGTTGACGTGGGCAGCTTTCAGGCGATCGACGTTACGTAGGATTTGCCCGAGGCCTTCGAGCGCCAGGTATTCGCACTGCAGCGCGATCAACAAGAAGTCGGCGGCCGCCAGACTGTTCATTGAGAGCATCCCGAGTGCAGGTGGGCAATCGATGATGATCGCCCGGAATTTTTCGCTCGCGCGGATCGGAGCGAGGACCGATTTAAGGCGCAGTAAGTAGTTCTCCGTTGAGGCGAGCTCGATCTCGGCCGCGGCCAAGTCCTCTTCACTTGGAATTAGCGAAAGGTATTCATACGAAGTCGGCGTGACCATATCCAACGCCTGGCCTTCGCCGCGAAGGGGGCCATAGAGGCTGCGGCCTTCTTGTTTCTCGACCCCGATTGCGCTTGTGGCGTTCGCTTGCGGATCGAGGTCGATCAGCAGGGTGCGGATTTTCTTCTCAGCGAGGGCGGCGGCAAGGTTAACGGCGGTGGTGGTCTTGCCGACGCCCCCCTTCTGGTTGGCGATAGTGAAAACGGTGGTGGGCATGCGTGTAGGTCTGGTTTGCGGTGAAGTTGGGCCGGCCGCAAGCGCAGGGATATAGAGATTTTATTTCAGTCCTTGCGGCCCGGGAACTTTCTCTGCAACTTGGTACTTTCTGAAAGTTTGGCGCGGTAGCCAAGTGGTAAGGCCGAGCTCTGCAAAAGCTCTATGCGCCGGTTCAATTCCGGCCCGCGCCTCCAAACTTTCCTGCATGTGGCAAATGTGGTCTGAGCGTCAGATTGACGTCTATCGTGACCTAAGACGTGTCTGGTATAAGTATAAGTATTTTAGCCAGAGGATGATGCAGGCTAAGGGTGACGAAAATAGCGAAAGAGCGATGGAGTTTAAAGATACTTACCGTCACATCGCCTCACCTGAACATATGCTCATTGCTTTAGGTCTTGGTTTTTTTTCTTAGCACTAGGGTGCCGTCTGGGCGCCGTTCCGATTGTACATCATAGATTTCTTCCATGACCCGCACGAAACCCTCGACATCTTGATTGGGGAATCGTCCGCCAATCCGGACCGCGCGAAGCTCGGGATCGGTGATTTCAATTTTTTGACCTGATTGTTGAGTGAAGGAGGTTGCCAGTTCTCCCAAGGTGGAGCCCGCCAGCTCTAGCATAGGTACGTTCCATGCCAGGGAATTCACGATCTCGCTCGTAGAGACTGAGCTCACGAGGACCTCAGTAATTTTTTCCACTTGCGAGGACGTCACAATGGCACGGTGCCCAGCTTCAACTTGCGCTGATCTGATCTTAGACTGCGCCGGGTCTGCTGCTGCAATTTTAGGCGGTGTGACTTGTACCGTACCTTCCGTTACCAAAATATTGACCTCGTTCGGTTGGATGCGCACGGAAAAGGCCGTGCCGACGGCCCGCACCGTGGTTTGATTAGCTTCGACGTAAAACGGACGGGACTTATCTTTTTCGACTGTGAAGAAGGCCTCGCCGCGAACAAGTCGGACGCGGCGTTCTTGCGGCGTGTAAATCTCTTCGATTTCGGCATCCGCTTTGAGTCGGGCGATGCTCCCATCAGCGAGACGTCGGGTGATGGGTAGTGGAGTGGAGTGAGTGGCTGCTACTGTATTGAGATCGATTTGAGGGCCGTAGCGTTGGTAGATGATAAATCCGCAGATCAACGCGGCGGCGGCGAGCCCGGCGAGTATTGGCCAACGGGTGAAGAGGGACTGGGGTTCTTGGGTTGGGCTTCTTAGGGCCACACTTAAAGATCGGAAGTGATACCAGGATGCTCTTGATTGGTCGTAGGCTTCCTCATGCTTGGGATCGGCTTTCAGCCAAGACTGGAACGCATACTTTTCGCTTCTAGAAAGGCCGCGATCTTCGCGCACCACCCACTGGGCGGCTTGATCTCGAATCCCATCCAGATCATCGGAGTACGAGTTGAAACCCTGGGCACTCATCGTTTTTTTCCTTTCGGTAAAATTCCATGAGCGGCGAAGAAGGCTTCGCAGCGACGCAGGCCTTTGGTTAGCTGGGATTCTACTGTGTGCTCCGCAATGCCGAGTCGCTGGGCGATCTCACGCTGTGAAAGGTTTTCGATTTGGCGTAGAATAAACACGGCTCGACAGCGTTCCGGCAGCGCCTCAATCGCGTCCGCAAGCACTTCAATTTCCTGCCAGCGGCTCACGACTTCGGCGGAGTCGGGCTTATCATCTAAGACGTTTTCGAACTCCATTTCCGTTACCGGAGAAATCGAGGCCGTACCCCGGCGCCGGAAAAGATCATGGGCTGCGTTACGCGCCATCGTAAAAAGTAGGCCTCTTGGAGAGCGTACCTGGCCTTGCTGGCGCAGCCGCAGTAGTCGCATGTAACTTTCTTGGACCAAATCGTCCACATCACAGGGTCGAGCGATACCTATGAGGTAGCTGCGCAGCACACTCTCATGCGGTTGTACTTCCTTTGTAAACCAAGTCGTGGTTTCCGAATCGTAAGGGGGCATCTCCGGGGTAGGGGAACATGGTCAGCAAGTCCTCCCGCAATCTCCATGGCAAGCATGGCGGTAAGCGGTTTGATATTTTTTAGTAAAATTCACGTAACGGAAACCCACGGTTGCAGCGACTCACAGTTTAGCCCCTCTTCGTGACACGCCTAGCGCATCCACCCCATCGTAGTATTCGCAGTGCCGATTTTTATCGGGTAACTGCGGTTGCGCCCCTCACGATCGTTCCCGCCCCCATGCGACTCTCTAAGCCGGTTTACACCTCATGCCTCCTTTCGCTGCTCATGGCGGGTACGGCCCGCGCTGCCACGTCGTACGCCGCTTCGGCCCCCGTTACCACGGTCGTGCAACGTGAGACTCATGAGCCCTGCTCGTTTCAGATTCCTTCAGCCGATGCCAGCGATGCGCTGCTGGCTTTCTCCCGCCAATCCAGCAGTGCAGTCGTTTATGTCGTCGAACAAGTCCGCGGCGTCCGCACCCAAGGTGTTCAAGGCCTGCTTCGTCCGCGGGAGGCGCTCGAGCGCATGTTGAATAAAACTTCCCTCAAAGTCACCGAAGACACCAAAACCGGCGCACTCATGATTTCTCGAATTTTAGATACCGAACACACCAACCCAGCTAAAGACCCTCGAGCTTCACGCGAAACCTCAACTGCTATGAAAAAAATATCCCCGACTACCTTGATCGGATCATTGATCGCCTTGATCATTAATCCCGCTGCCCAAGCCGCCGATGTGCGCCTTGAATCAGGCGCCAACAGCCAGCAGCAAACCCAAAGCGCCACGGGTGTCATCCGCGGCACTGTAATCAATAAACGAACGGGCACTTATCTTTCGGGCGCGCAGATTCGCATCGATGGCTTGCTCGCGGAAACCACCTCCCAACGTGATGGTCGCTTCAATCTTCTCTCCGTCTCACCTGGTAAGCACGAAATCGAGGTTAGCTACAACGGCTTGACCACCGAAAAACAGATGATCCAGGTGGCCGCAGGCGGCGTCGAGAGCGCCTCCTTTGCCTTGGAGAATGAAGTCTACCGCATGGACGCAGTCACGGTTTCTGGCGTGCGCGAAGGTATCTCTATGGCTACCCAAGCCCAGCGCCAGCAAGTCGGTATCAAAGCGGTGCTCAGCACCGATACCTTCCCAGCGCAAAATAGCGGTAATTTAGGTGAATTTTTGAAAAACGCTCCCGGTCTCTACATCGATTATTCCGGTCAAGATGCTCGCTCTGTGCGTCTGCGCGGCGTGCCTGCCGCGATGAATCTAGTGACGCAGGATGGCTTGAATCTCGCCAGTTCCAACAGCGGCGGCAACGGCCGCACCTTCGATCTCGACCAGACCATGATCCAGAATTTTGAAATGGTGGAAGTCAGCAAGGCGCCCACTTCGGATATGGAAGGACAAGCTGTAGGCGGTCAGATCAATCTTATCACCAAGAATCCGCTCACCAAAAAGGAACGCGTGGTCCAGTTTGACCTGATGTTTAATACCACCACTTACGGCCTGCCGGGTGATGGGCTCAGTCTTAAAACCAATGGCGGCGTCAACAACGACGGCTCCTCTGTGAAGCTCAAGCCCGGCGGGACTTTTTACTATTCCGATAAGTTCAGTATGTTTGGAGGTAAGGATAATGTAGGCGTTGTCATGACCTTCAATGATTTCGATGCCATCAGTTTCGGGTACCAACGCACCAACAAGGATCTGACCAACGGAACGCAAAGTCTCGGCGCCGATAATCCCGGCTACGCGCACATTGGCTCCTATTATTATCAATACCAACCTTCCCGCACTCATCGTAAAGGCGCCTCGATCAATTTTTACTACAAACTCAACGAGTCGACGACGCTGCATCTCAATAATTCATTTTCTAACAGTCAGCTCTACAATCGCACTAACTGGTACAAGTTAAACGCTAACACCCGCGACGCTGCGACCAGCTCGGTGATCAACACCTTTGCCCCTCAAGCTACGAATAACACCGCTGTCGTTAACGGTGATTTTAACAATAAATACGGTTATACTACTATGTTCGATCTAGGGGGTAAGACGATCCTCGGACCGACGACCATCGACTACGATATCTACACCACCAAATCGACCAACCACTACTACGACATCGCTTCTCCCCCCGGCACCGCCGGCACAGACACCGGTCAATTCTCTGGTATCCAAATCACGATCCCCAACATCGGCTTCAGCCTTACGGGTAGTCCTGATTCCGCTGCACCTTCGATCAAGCAGACCGCCGGTAAAGACATGTACGATCTGAGCAACGGCACCTCAATGGTGCTCAACAGTGTCGCCCGTGCAGGTAAAGATGAATGGCTCGGCTACAAATTCGACATCAAGCGTCAGTTCAACTCCGGCGCTTTCCCCTTCTGGATTAAGACCGGCATGATCAGTCATGACGAATGGCGCCGTAATGATAATCCTCGCCACCAGTGGAATTACACCGGACCTACCAATCCTTCGCCCTTCGGCCAATTCGTCGCCAGCGCCGATTCCCAAGGTGGCGAAAACGCTAAGTGGGGTATGCCAAAATTTCCTTGGATTAGCCCCTTTGCTGTCACCAAGTTTTACTTAGCGAACCCCCAGTATTTTACGGAAAATGTCACCGCTTTCGTAAACAACGAAGCCAATCGTAATTACGAACACGAACGCATCACCGGTGCCTACATCATGGGTAGTGCGACCTTCGCTAAGAAATTCACCATCACCACCGGCTTCCGCAATGAATGGACCCAAGACGATGGCGAAGGTAAACTTACCGATCGCAAGGCTTACGCCGATGCCATCGCTGCCGGCGCCTCTGTGCTCGATGCGACCAAGATCCAATACAAACGTCGCTTCACGAATTCTAATTCCTATTCGACCCCACTGGGTAATTTGCAATTGAAGTATCAAATCACTCCCAGCCTTGTTCTCAAAGGCAGCTGGCACATGGGCATCGGTCGTCCCGATTTGCCCCAGTTGCTTCCGCAGTTCGATTTGAACGAAACGGTAACCCCAGGCACGATTTCGGTGAACAACATCGGTCTCAAACCTCAGTTCGCTTACAACGGCGACGTCTTGCTCGAGTATTACGCCAAGAACTCGCTCACACTGACCGCCGACGTGTTTCAAAAGAAAATCCGTAATTACATCTCTAACTACACCATCACCGTGCCAAGTGGCACGGATAACGGCTATGATGGTAAATACGCCGGTTATCGCCAGACCACCGCCTACAACATGGGCGAAGGTCGCTTCAAGGGCGTCGAACTTTCCGCTGCACAGCCGTTCACCGGACTGATGCAGATCGCTCGGGATTACAAATGGCTGGGTAATTTTGGTTGGTTCGCTAACTGGACTTATATGTGGACCGAGCAAATCGGCACCTTCCCCAATGGTGGCGGTGAATCCGTTTATCCTGGTAAGACCCAATCCACGCGTCGCTTCCAGAACTGGGTGCCGCAGACTTTCAATGCCGGTGTCTCCTATAACTGGAGCAATGGCGCCATGGTCTTCGTCAAATACAACCAACGTAGCAAAGCCTACCAATACTCCCAGGCCAACTTGGACGTAATCCAGAAATCCTGGAACACTGTTGATTTGGCGATCCGTTATCCTGTCAGTAAGA
>Ga0136642_1000928_pt1 | contig 13646 bp, 16 predicted proteins | sample LowCatLa1302831Y_FD_115313 | JGI IMG/M metagenome (GOLD analysis project Ga0136642, IMG submission 115313) | Freshwater microbial communities from Lower Cathedral Lake, Yosemite National Park, California, USA - 13028-31Y | ecosystem: Environmental > Aquatic > Freshwater > Lake ... | reverse complement strand
TTGCTTCAATACTCCAGCAGTACTGACAGCCAGCTGGCTTTTTACCTTCCAACATTAATCTCCTTTGGTCTTTTTTCTCAGGAGTATTGTGTAGTACACTGGGGTTACTGGCCAACTCATCCATAGGAATTTCATGCGGTGCTGGATGGTAGCAACTGTGGGTTTGACCAGTTTGAAGATAAATTGTGGTGTGATGCCATTTGGCTAAACAAAATGTAGGACTAATAGTGTTGGTTAACCTGTTTGCTTCAACGATTTCAATTATTTTTTGATTATGGTCCATGTGTAAGTTTAACAGATAAAAGAGTAGTTGTCAATATAGTAGCATATAAATATTACACGTATTTAAGTTTATGACAGATCAATTCAAAGATTTCAAAAAAATCCCCTTCCAAGACTTATTTGGCCCACATGAACTTAAACCGTTTGGGGTGCCAATCTACGCACCATTAATTGCTGATAAAGTTTGGATGGTAATGACCACTGCGGTGTCTCCCACAGTGTCTCCTAGCGAGTTGGATCTATTTTCAAACTATACTAAAGAAGAATTGGATCGACTACGAACTAATCCTAAAACATACTTTTTGTTTTCTCAGTTATGGGAAGGGCATAGTTATAAAAACTATAACTTTTATGAATTGATAACAATGTCTGCTCAACGGCACAATATTCCTGCTGAAAAAATATTTTTGTTGACTAGCAATCTATTAGAAGAATCACACTATGAGTCTTCAAATTTTAAGATACACGTAATTGTTTTTAATTACTTTGCCGGGCAAGTAATGCAGTACCTAAAGTCAGCGTTTACACTAGACCAAACTGTAGAAAACATTAAAAACGGGACACATACATTCTTATCTTTGAACAGACGTAAAAAGCCGTTACGCAACTATACAGTATACAAATTATTTGAAAATAACATTGACGCCTTAATGAGTTATAATTTGTTAACACATTTGGATTTTGATTTCTCCAACCCCACGCTTGAAGATCTATGTAAATCAGCACCGCATGTATTAGATCAAGAAAATTTTGATTTGAATTGGGCGTGTGAACCAGCAGAAGCCGCAAATCCTATACAGCTTTTTAAAAATACTGCGGCTAGTTTAGTAAGTGAAACGCTGTTCGACACGTGGGGCAACACTAGTATATTTTACAGTGAAAAGACATTTAAACCCATGATTTATAATCATCCTGTGATGATTTTTGGACAACAAGGCCTTAACAATTCTCTAGATATTGTCGGATTCAAACCCTATAGTAAACATTTTGATTTGAGCTTTGAAACAATCGAAGATCCAAAATCTCGAATTGACGCACAGGTTAACCAATTATTAACTTTGAACAATCTAACAATACAACAACGTATTGATTGGGTAATGCAAGATACGGACACTATCCAACACAATCAACAGGCATTGATTGATCAGACTTACAATAGAGAAAAATTAGCCAAATTTATTCTTGCTATAAAATAATTTCATAAATCTTGACTTGTCATTATATATGTGCTTAAATAGTGCTATGCTAAGACATTTACAAATTATATTAAGAACCTGTAGCACAGTAAACATGGTAAATGATACAGGGGGCGGACGATACATTAAAGCGCCAAAACAACAACTACTTAACCGATGTGTTAGTAGTTTGGTGGACAGTATAAACCATGTACAGGGACACGAAGTTGAATTAACGGTTTTGGATGACCATAGTACTCCTGAAGCAGTAGCAGATATTAAAACTATCCTAAGCCACTGTAAATTTCCTACTAAGTTTATCCCCGTTGAAGGCGGGACTGGCAATGGATACACAATGGGGCTAGTGTACGAGCATGTTGAAAAAACAGCCCAAGATTTATGGTATCACGTAGAGGACGATTATCTACACTATCCCGAAGCAATTCATGATATGATTGACACCATTGATAACTTTGAACCCAAATTGAATTCGTTTGTTGCCGTCAACCCCCACGACGATGTGTGGCGTTACAAATATGAAATCTATCCAGGCTTTGTATTACACGGACCTTACAGACACTATCGTACTGTAAAACACACCACATATACCTGTATGGCCAGTCGAGCCTTATACGACAAATACCGCAGTCATTTCCAAGACGTAGTTACACTTACCAAACAAAAGGCAGACTTTGTTGAAAACAAAAGTATCAACCTAGTATGGATTAAAGAAGGTGTTGCACTAGTAAGCCCTATTCCAGGACTAGCGTTTCACATTATGGATGAGAGCGGAAAAGATCCCTACATTGATGTTGAAGAACTATGGGAAAGTGTGCCGCAGTTCTGGAAATTTTACAGCAATAAGCCTAAGATGGCTATTGTTAGTATCTTCAATGACAAGCATAAAGACCTAGCAGAGCTAACTTGGGACAACAACAAAGTCAAGTACGCAGAAAAGCACGGGTATCTTGCTGTGGCCAAGACAACAGACTTTAGTCCCAAACAAGTACACTTTGATAAGTTTGTACACCTATTAGATGTTATGGAAAAGAATCCAGACATTGATTGGGTTTGGTGGTTAGACAACGATGCTATGATTACTAACTTTGATATTCGAGTTGAAGACCTGGTAGATAGCGACTATCACATTATTATGCCTACAGACATTGCCGCACTGAATACGGGCAGTTTTATTGTACGCAATAGTCCACAAGCCAAAGAATGGTTAAACTTCTTACTAAGCAAAAAGAAAGAATACAAAGACGACAAGAAGTGGTTTGAACAACAGGCTGTGATTGATTTTTATCCAAAGTTTCAAGACTTGTTTAAAATTATTCCACAGCAATGGTTAAATTCTTATGACTACAGAATGTATAATGTAGAGGGAATAGACTTATTAGGTCAGGACGGACAATGGTACGAAGGTGACTTTGTTATTCATTGGCCTGGATTGCCAAACGAAACTAGGGTCAAGCTGGCGCAACAATACCAGCCACTTATAAAAAATACAACAAAGGAAACAGAATGAAGGTATACGATTGTTTTCCATTCTTCAATGAATTGGACGTTTTAGAATTAAGATTAGAGGAACTATGGGACGTTGTTGACGTTTTCATTCTTGCAGAGTCTAACATGAGCCATAGCGGCAAGCCAAAAGAATATTTTTACGAAGCTAATAAAGAACGCTTTGCCAAGTATGCCAGCAAAATTCGTAGAGTCCAAGTTGATGACATGCCAGATACCAAAGACAGTTGGGTACGTGAAAAGTATCAACGCTGGAGTACTATCAAAGGCCTTACTGATGTAACAGCCAAAGATATCATTATTGTTAGCGATGTAGATGAAATTCCACGTGCAGAAGCTATTGAGATGATTAAGGAAGATGAAAACGCTTGGGGACGTTATATCCTTACAATTCCCATGTTCCAATTTAAAATCAACTACATGAAGATTCATGATATCGTTAAACAACCCAACATTATGGTTTGTAGAGCACCTGGATTTACAAACCCACAACAAGAGCGTGAGTATACATTTCCATGGGTTAGCAAACCAGATGATTTAGTGTTTATTGACCACGGTGGTTGGCACTTTACATACTTTGGTGATAATGACCATGCCATTACAAAGATTCAAAACTTTGCGCATACTGAAACTGATACCCCTGAGATGATTGCCAAACACAATATTGATTATTTTATTAAGAACAAGAGCGGTCATCATGGTCCGGATCATCCAGAGCGTTTTGAATATGTAGTTGTTGATGACTACTACCCTAAAGCAATCTACGAAAACTTAGATAAATGGTCGCACATGATTATTCCCGATGCGGCATTCCACGTAACTGATTTGTATAGAGACTAATGTTAGATACTAATTTAATTAATGCCTGCACTTGCGGCAACACAGAACTTTTTGAAAAGAAAGTTCTCAATAATCTGCCAGTTGCTGAATGTAAAACATGTGGCGTTATTCATCAAGATATTCAGTATACCGAAGATGAATATTACGAGTTTTACAAAAGAGACTATCACGAAGGTTTCCAAAAAAATCGTGGTACCATGACGTACGATGAACGTTATGAACATGACATCAAAGTTGCCAAAGCACGTCTAGTAGCATACAAGTACTATATTCACCCGCCTCAGGTGGGATTAGATATTGGTAGTAGTAATAGTGCATTTGTACACACTGCTAACAAGCAAGGATATAACTGTATGGGTTTAGAACCCGGAGAGAACATCGGTGACGATGCGTATACTATTCGAGGCACACTAGACAGCGCAGAGTTACCAGACAACTACTATGATTTTATTACAATGCACGACAGCATTGAACACATGATTGATGTTAATTCTTCATTGGCAAAAGTTTTTAAATCTTTAAAAAGCAATGGCAGATTGCTGTTAGACTTACCAGACTACTTTAATAAAGCAGGAAACCATCATTGGAAGCCAATTGAACATTTGTGGTTCTTTACAGAAGAACAATTTGTTAAAATTATCAAAAGTCACGGGTTTGCTTTTGACAAAGTAACTAGACCTATTCCAGGTAAACTAGTATTTTATGCGAGAAAGCGATGACAACATTTAGCCATTCAGGAACTACAGGTGATACATTCAGTAGTTGCGTGGTTCCTAAAATTTTAGGGGGTGGGGATTTTTATCTAAGACTCCATAACTTAGAAAATATGCTTCAACAAAAATTAGGTTGGGGACTAGCACCTGGTGATAGACACAGTGGCAGAATGACAGAACATGACTACGAAATTATGCGAGAGTTTATGTTGCACCAGCCTTACATCAACAGTTTTAATGTATGGAAGGGCGAGCATATTGATTATGAATTAGAAAATGCCGCACTACATTTAGAAACAGATCGCTTTCCACGTAACTTTCCTAACCAGCATGCCAAGGCACAGGGAATTGATATGGACCAACACTACGATTTATTACAAGTTGAACCGTATATGGAGTGCCGAGAGCCACGTAAATTTCCAGGACGTCCTATTGTAATTAATCGGACACCACACTATCAAAACGGCAACGACTTACTTAACCCCGTGTGGGTCGAGTTAATCGAAAAAGAAAACATTCGAGACCGAGGAGTATTTGTTGGTATAGAAAGTGAACACGCTTGGTTTGAAGAAACTTTTAAAGTACGTGTTCCGCACTATCGTACTCCAGATTTTATGGAACTAGCCCGTGTTATTACTGGCAGTGAATTATTTGTATGCAGTATGAGCGCACCATGCGCCACAGCATTAGCATTAGGTTCAAATATGTGGGTAGAAACCCGCAAGAACGAACCATTTGAAAGACTTGAGATTAACTATCCAGGCAGAACTAATATAACATATTTTTAAGGACATATATGACAGCAGTTACATTACACAGAAACGAAGAAACGTCAATAAGATTTGCAGGTGATTGGGATAATGAATTATCGGGACTAATTCAAAATGCATGGTTTGATGCTGTTGGTATGAATTTTAAAATTCCTGATTCTATTCGCTACATGGAAGGCATGAGTGGAAAGAAGTACAGATACTTTATTAATAATTTTATTGGATCTTTAGAAGATGCACGTTATTTAGAAGTAGGTAGCTGGCTTGGATCTACAGCGGCATCGGTTGTTTACGGTAATAAAGTACGTGCCCTGTGTATTGACAACTGGAGTGATTTTCTTTGGGGCAGTCCTAAAGAAACTATTCGTGGTGCATTTGAAAGAAATGTAACTGAAGCCGCCGGTGATACTGCGGACTTTGATTTTATTGATAGTGACTTCAGAGTAGTAGATTTTTCAACACTAGGCAAATTTAATGTTTATATGTTTGATGGCCCACATAAAGAACAAGATCAATATGATGGTATCATTATTGCTCAACCAGCATTAGATGATGAGTTTGTGCTAATTGTTGACGATTACAATAACAGTGATGTTAAGAATGGAACTGCTAGAGCAATTAAAGATCTAAACCTAAACATAGTATCTAGTATTGAAATTTTATCCCGTGTGGGCGATGACGAACATCCACAGCTAGCACATCAAAACAGTGACTGGCATAACGGTTATTTTATTGCAGTTGTTAAAAAATGAAGGTAGCTTTGATGTGTGGCGGACAGCCACGCTTTACACAGTCATTTTTAATACTGATGCAACAACTCAAAGGGTTTGATGTTGCAGACATGTATATGTGTTTATGGGCCACCCATGCGGTTCCTGATAGCGAGACTGCCCGTGCGCAATTAGAACCAATCCTGTTACCTAATTATAAATTAAAACAAGTTAAGGTTATGGAGCAACATCCATGGACATTACCTTCTCCAAAATTACAACATGACTTTAACTCCGTAGAAAGTTCAGCATGGTGGTATAAACGCAGACATGGTATGTGGAGTAGTACTAAAGAAGTATTTGATATGATTCCTGATGAATACGATATGATTATCAAATTCAGACCTGAAGGAAGACTTAATCGAGAAGTGGATGTACGTACAATAGATTTGAGCAACGACATGGTATTCCCTAGCAACCATAGAAACGGATTCGATGCTATGAAGATTTGTGATCAATTTTTATTTGCTAATCGTACAGGCATGGCATTCTATGCAGACATGATCAATCACTTCAACGATTATATTATGGAAATATATCCTAATTGGGAAGACAACCCGCACTACTGGGCCAGTGAACACTTACTGGGACATCACATGTTAAAGCACAATCGAACACAAACTGTGGGAGATTACGAACATTTCCTAAGAGTTGATGGTGTTAGTCCGTTTGACGATAAACATTGGAGAGGCTAATTGCGAGTAGCTGTATTAATTTCAGGTGAACCAAGATTTAGTCGAGAGTTTGATCTTTTTTTAGAAAACTTAACTGGCTATGATGAAATAGATTGGTATTTTTATATGTGGCACAATGCTACATATTCTCTTGAACAAAAATTAATGCCAGAGTCTTGGTTTGAAATTGATAGGGAAACTGCTTACGATAAAATAAGAGCAAATTTACCCGATAATCATAATATTGCTTATTTGGAACTAGCTGATCAAAATGCACATTCATTCCCGCAAGTTAACGAACGATTAGGGTGGGGAGTAAGGCAAGATAATGTTTGGCGTATGTGGTATAGTTGGTTAAAAGTGGATAACGCTTGCCCAGATAATTATGACATTGTAATTAAATCTAGACCCGACCTTGCACTAATGCAGGAAGTTAATTTAAAAGAATTAAATCTTCAACCTAATGAATTATTGTTGCCCAACAACTTCGGAGGAGTGTATAATAATAAACACGTATGCGATTTGATGGCAATATCTTCAAGACAGAATATAAAGATTTATAATAATATTATTAATCATGTAGGTACATACTACAATGAGGGATATAGTTTTCATCCAGAAACTATGTTGAGCGTACATTTAGATAAAAACAATATTGTTTATCCTAAAGGTGCATTTGATGTGCAATATAGATACTTTGGAAAGATCGGTGACGATTACACAATACAACCAGGAAGGTGGATATAATGGAATATTTTCAAGATTCAATGAATCAAAAATTTGGGGATCGTGGTCCTGACGTAATTTTAGAAATTGGTAGTAGGGATTTACTTGATGCTATTAAAATGACTGAACTTTGGCCTAATGCTAAAATTTATGCATTTGAACCTAATCCAGAAACATATCCGATGTGTGCTGAAAAAGCCAAATCATATCCTAATATTACAGTGTTAAACATGGCCATCTCAGATGTTGATGGTGAGGTGGACTTTTATATTGTAGGAGAGAATGATGGTGGATCAAGTTTACTAAAACCTATTGATGTTCCATACAGTGATGGCACTGCCAAATCTGTTAAGGTTGAATGCCGCAGATTGGATTCTTGGTTACCACAACAGGGAATTTATAAAGTAGATGCTATTTGGATTGATGCACAGGGTGTAGAATACAGAGCACTTAAAAGTATGGGTAGTTTCCTTAAGAGTGTGCAAGTTATGAAAGCAGAAGCCACAGTGACTCCATACTACGAAGGGCAAGGCACCAAAGACGAATTGGAACAATTCCTCGTTGAACAAGGATTTGAAATTAGAAACTTCTTGCCAGGATGGCAACATCCTTATGGAGAAGGCGACTTTAATTTAATTAGAAAATAAATATATAAACAAAGGACCAGTATGGCAAATTTAGATATTTTAATTGGCGACATCAATACGCTGAAACAAGAAGTAGACAAGATTGATTTAACAGACAGAGCTAGATTCATGCGTAATGATGAATACAAAGGATACCTAACTGCACCTGCAGGACAAGAACATCATAAATTGTTAGCGTTCATCTCAACACTGTGTTCAGGTGAAACCATTTACGACATAGGAACTAACAAAGGTAACAGCTCAATATCTATGAGCTATAACCCTGACTGTAAAGTTATTTCTTATGATATTGAGGATTTTAAAGAATTAAACGAGCATCCAAGTAATGTAGAGTATAGACTTGGTGACTTCACGTTGGACCTAGAATGTCTAAAATCTCCATTTATTCTTATTGACGTTGCGCACAATGCAATTGACGAGGAAAGATTCCATCAGTTTTTTATTGCCAACAACTACAAAGGATTTGTATTGTGGGACGATATCTATCAAGTGGGCGAACTAGTGATCACAGAATGGTGGGCGGCTCTAAGTCATCCAAACATTGACAAGTATGACCTAACCCCTGTGGGTCATGCTCCTAATCTTGGTACAGGGTTAACAGTATACAAATAATATGAAACTAATAGCACACCGTGGATTATTTAACGGCCCAGATGTTAATTTAGAAAATCGTCCAGAACAAATTGAATTATCATTCTCTCGAGGTTTTGATTGCGAAGTTGATTTATGGATTGTTGATGGCAATATGTTTTTAGGACATGATAGACCAGACTATCCTATTGAACCAAAATTTTTAAACAATCACGGGCTATGGATACACGCTAAAAATTTAGCGGCATTAAGATATCTAAGCGAGACTGGCCTAACATATTTTTGGCATCAGAGTGATGATTGTGTAATTACCAGCAACGGATATATTTGGACGTTCCCCGGCAAATCATTGACTGACCGCAGTATTAGATTGATGCCTGAATGGAATGAGCACAAGGAATATATGCCAGTGTACGAAAGATTATTATCAACTAAAGAAGATACCTGCTATGCTATTTGTAGCGACTATGTTCTTAAGATTAGAGAGTTAAGAGGTTAAGCCCAAACACCAAAATCAATCTTGTTGTGTTGATACCAATATTCCCTGAAAGTACAGTTAAAGCTGGTTTCGGGGAATTCTATTTTGTTAGCACGTAAATGCCAAGCGAGCAATGTCTCCCCGTGATAGGGGCATCCTTGATCATTATACTGTTTAAAATAATCCACCGCACTACAGTATGTAGTAATGGTATCAGGCAAACCAATTGCCAACAAATCGTTAATTGATTGACCAGCCATGCCAAATCTACGATCATTGGGTGTTACTACAGTTAACGGATCAGTTTTAAGATAATCTAAGATAAAGTTGTAATCAATTGCACTGGCTAGACCTGCGTCAGGCCTTCCTTTAATTACTAAATCATATTGTTTACCGCTATCTACTCGTAACCGGTTGGCCTGTTTAATACCGTAGTATGTGTACCAAATGTTAACTGGGTTACTCCATGGGGTAATGTTGAGTCCATCTGGAGCTGTGTAATTTACCTGCGGAGTAACTACTAGTTCAGCAATTTTACAATTAGATGGTAAATTAGATTCAATCTTTAATCTAACGGCATCAGTATCAGTGGGCCATGTAGGACTAATTAAATCAGGGTGTGCTGTGGAATCCATACTCCATAAATGAAAATAAAAGTCTACTTCATGCCCCGCTAGTGTATCCAACATGGTATTGAAATCCATATTGAATCTAGGTTGTCCGGATATTTGAATAGCAATCTTCATATGTTTATTATAACACTTATTTAATGTAAGTGTCAATTAAGTGTATACTTTTTAAAGTTATCTATGTATTAAATATAGTTACACTGGAGCAAAAATATGGATTTTTTTAAACTCGTTGCTGAATTAGGGTTATGGGATCCATCTGTTGTCCCTCTTGCGCCACTCCAAGCACCACACTGTGCGATTGTAAACATCTCCTGACCATGCCCAACGCACACACTCCCACTCGGGCCATTTCTTTACTGGTTCTTGTGCAAGTGCTAGAATTAAGATCCATTCGTACATTTTACTTGGATCCTTTGGCGTAGTCTTCCCTTTCTTTTTGTTCAGAAGCGGCTCTTTCTCTTGCTTGTCTTCTAAATACGGCATTGCGTTGTTCTACTTTTTGTTCGTAAATTCTTTTTTCTTCCATAGAGCCGTAAATTCCTACACCTACCATAGAAGCACAGAATAAAAACACAGCAAATCCTATGAAATACAAGGTGTTCATCATTTGTTCAGCTGTCTTTTTTTTATGTGCCAACTGTCTTTCTTCTTCGTCGCGCTCGGCCTTTGCTCGTTCCTTAAAAAGACGATTGCGTTCTTTGATCATGTGTTCCCATATTTCTGGCTTGCCCACTTGCCAATACAGCATGTCTTTGAGATCGCGTTCAGCCTGCCTTAGAGCATCGCTATGCATGGCCAATTGCAGAGCCTGCGCACCCAGTTCAGCGTCAGTCTTACCAAGATACAGTGCCTTGGCTTTTTGTTTTATTTTTTCTCTGTGTATTGTGTCAGCAGATTCAAAAAATTTATTGAATTGGCCCACAAGTCCGTGGATATCTTTACCTAGGGCAACGGCTTGCTTGATTTGACTGACTGCGGCCTGGGCGGCAGTAAATGCCAGACCTAATGTGATTGGATCCACGGTTTCGCTCCCGGTATAACACTAATATTTACCGAAAATTAAGTGGTTATGTGAAGCTGGTTTACAAAATCCAAGAGTAAATGGTGTTTACTGGTATATTTGCCTTTCATGTAGCTATAACTATCATACCAAAATTGTTCAGCTTCTGGGTGAGCTCCTATTAAGCCTATATTTTTTTGAATAATGGCCATTGCATCGCCATTTGAGTACGTAGAGATTCGATTGTACTTACCGTTACCAACCAAAGCACAACCGTCGTAAAAAAACATCGTTGTGTCAGTGTTGTTCCATTTGACGTCAATATCTTTAGCATGTGGTCTCCTTGTATCTGTTCCGGGTTGAGTTATATATTGTACGGCATCTACATCTTTAAGTATGTTAAAATAATTTGATCCTGCCCAGTAAGCACCCATGCAAATGCCTAGATATTTACCACCGCTTTGTACAAATTTTTTAACACGAAGTTTATTGTGTTTAAATGCTCTATCAAACGTACTAGCATCACCAAACCCGCCAGGCACTGCTATTATATCCACATCGTCAAAGAAGTTGTCTTCTAGTGGATTGATACTAAAAATTTTAAAATTATAATGGTCTTGTAATGCGTGGATGACACCGTTGCCCGACTGTACGCTACATTTGGGATCGTACAGGAAAAGAGCAATGGTAGGTTTCATGTTACAATTTATGTTCTGTTACTATCCATGTAACTAATAAGATTAGCCACAGGACTCTTAATACATTGTCGAATAATCTTTCGTAATGATCAAGTTTTGTCTTTTTCTTTAGTTCTGTCATGTTGTTCTTCTTTGCGCTCTATAGGAGGCGGAAAGTAAGGCTCGATAACATAATGATTTGCTCCCCACCAACCAAATGCTGTAAAGAACCCATATACTATCACTTCAAGTATGCCCATCTGTGTGTCCTTTCATTAAGCACTAATATTTAGCACTAATTAAATTATCACGAAATATTGCCCAGGCATGTTCCCAAGTCCAGCGACCACTGCCTTCCCAAACTTTTTTACGATCTAGCATCAGTGCATCTTTGACTGCTTGTTTTAAATCATCGTTCATGCACCCAGTGATGCCTTCATCAATAACATCTTCCGGACCTTGCACAGGGTATGCCGCAACAGGAGTACCACAGGCCATTGCTTCTATCATTACAATACCAAATGTTTCCCAACGACTAGGAAATACAAATACATCGGCCATTCGATAGTAATCTGCAAGTTCTGTGCCTGTTTTAAATCCTACGAATTCTATATCAGGATACTGCTTTTTATATTTTTCCAACATAGGTCCATCACCTACCATGATCTTATGTGCGCCTGGATAATCTAGTTCAAAGAAGTCTTCGAGATTTTTTTCTTTAGATACACGACTAACGCATACAAGGCAAATCCTGCTATTGTTATTAGGGCTACCAGGATAGAATATATCACGATCAACTCCACGAGTCCACGGTATAACAGTTCCATCAAATCCATGATCTTTTAATTCCTTAACCATTGAATCGGTCGTTGTTAGAACTTTGCCACTATGTTTATGAAACCAGCGTACAAATCTCCAGGTAAGTGACTCAGGAATTCCAAATAACTTTCGGAGCCCTTCAGGAAACTTAGTGTGATAAGCGGTATTGTGAGGAATACCAGCCAGTGATAGATATGCTCTAGCCCACAGACCCAAAGGACCTTCTGTGGCGATATGGATATAATCCGGAGATATCTCCTCAATCTTCTTGCCGAGGTTCCGGGGATAGGCAATCTTGACTTCGTTGTAGCCAGGACAATTAACGTAGCGGAACCACCCGGGATCCAACACCACAACGTTATAACCATCACGAATCGCAGAAATCTCAATATTTTTGTAAGTCGTAACCACGCCATTGATTTGGTCCTTTAAATTATCTGTGACTATCAGAATTGTTTTTTGCATTCGCCTATTACCTTAAAACTTTTAAATTTTAGTTGCCAAGTCATTGTGCTTAGGACTTGCTCGCAGGTCTTTTGATCTTGAAACACCAGCTCCACTCTCCCCGGTTGATCCGCTGGGTTGTTCACATGTACTGCTATTAGAATTAGCATCCACATCGTCGCTCTCCTTAGTCCATGTAATTATTTCCCACTTGCCATTGTGGTGTTCAACCAAGGCCGTACAACTTTCAACCCAATCGCCGTCATTCATATATGTGACGCCATCTATTTCTTTGATTTCAGCGTGATGTATATGTCCACATATTACACCATCAAATCCACGTTTTTTACAGTAACGTGCTATATTGGTTTCAAATTGAAACATAAAGTCACTAGCTTTCTTAACTTTATGCTTAAGATATTTACTAAGACTCCAGTAGCCAAAGCCTAATTTGTGGCGTACCCAGTTAAACTTGCTGTTCCATTCTAATACTAGATCGTATAACTTGTCACCTAAAAAAGCTAGCCACGGAGCAAGACGGGTGATTCCGTCAAACAAGTCGCCATGTGTTACAAGATAGTGCTTGCCATCGGCACCTATGTGTTCTGTTTGATTATGTATTTCAACAAGTCCAAAACTAAATCCATACGGTATCATCGGACGCAAGAATTCGTCATGATTTCCAGCCACGTATACAACCCTAGTGCCACGTTTAGCGTGACCCAGAACTCTACGGACAACGTTGGTGTGGCTTTGTTTCCAGCGCCATTTGTTCTGTTGGATTTTCCATGCATCGATAATATCTCCTACAAGATATAATGTTTCGCAGGTATTGTGTTTGAGGAAGTTGTTGAGCTTGGCAGCTTGGCTGTCGCGTGTGCCTA
>Ga0136642_1000927_pt1 | contig 13675 bp, 15 predicted proteins | sample LowCatLa1302831Y_FD_115313 | JGI IMG/M metagenome (GOLD analysis project Ga0136642, IMG submission 115313) | Freshwater microbial communities from Lower Cathedral Lake, Yosemite National Park, California, USA - 13028-31Y | ecosystem: Environmental > Aquatic > Freshwater > Lake ... | reverse complement strand
ATTCGTTGCTATCGTGAAGAGTAAAGAGTTAAAATATTTTGTTTCCGCAAGTGGAAAATTTAATCCTGATCTCCGATCAGCGAGAAAAGTGAATCTATCGTCAATTGAGATGTGGGTTCTAAATCATTGCTCACTAGATTCAAAGGCTAGCTTCCGAGAGGCTATTTACGATTGCTCACATAGCGGTAGTTAATTGTCGATGGGGAGCATCTTTTGGTTTTTTTTACCTTGAAGGAGCAAAGGTAATTTGAAGTGCTGTTTGATTTATTGGTATGTCAGAACTTGCACTAACACCAATTGTGATCGGACCAATAAAATTTGAATCTTGTGATCTGAGTGCTAATCCAAATTTCACCGCTCTCGCCGTTCCCATATCTTTGCTTTCGGAGACGGGGTTGAATGGCCCAATAATTTGGATAAATGAAATATGCGAATTGAGTGAGAGCTTTTGCTCCTTCAGATAGTTTTGGCTGTCTGCTATCAGCTTGTTGACCGAAGGAGTCTCATAAAAAAGCGTTAGGCCCGTATAAAGCTGACTTACCTGGGGATGATCAGCTGCCCCATGAGTCACGGAGGGAATTTGAGTCTTTCCCATATTTTGAGATTGAGGTATGAAAGAAACAATTGCTAGGAAAATAACCATTAACCCAAGGAACATATCGGCATATAGCCATCCAGCTGACGAGTATACGTCGTGCTCTAGTTCGAAAGTTCTTGCCTTTTTCATTTCTTCACATTCTTTTGAATTTCATGAACCTGTTTCAAAATAGAAAGTAGCTGCCTATTTACTGCGGGAGTTTTTGTGATTCCATAAAGTTCTCTGGCGGTTTTTTCTAAGAGTGTTGTGGCTTGACTAATTTTATGAGTCATGTTTTTCATATCTTTACTAATTGTCAAGGCAGTTGGTTTTCTAGATCTGTAGAAGTATTCATCTATTTCAAACGCAATATCCATTCTTCGTGCATAAAAATCTTTAGCCAGGTTCTCTTGCGATTTTAAGAATCTATTTCTAGTGCTTTGAATAAATACGGTGAGCAGAATAAGCGAAAATATTATCGTGGCGTCTATCGTTGCGATGCTCCCCAATTTCCACAGAGAGCTGAGATACCCATATCCGTTTTGCCAGAATTGTAAGAAGTTCACAACAGAACCAGTATTCTGAGCAATGTATTTAGTAAATCCATCACTTGACTTTCCTATGGACAGCCAAGTTATTGCAATAGGAATGAATACAAGTGTGTTTCGTGCAAGTTCGATTTGTGGGACATGCTTTGGAAACCGCGGCAGGGCTGATTCTTCTGGAAGGTGATCCACTGCCTTGAGCGTGGCCCAATAATCTATGTCCTCGGGTGAGTTCAATGCCCGCAGGAGCCCCTTCACATAAGGATCCTCAAGTGTTTGGTTCCTGCTTGCCCAGGTCAAAAGAGAGGAGCGAAGCTCACTCATTTCGTAATTTACCGCTGCTGTTCTAGCCATAATCGAAAAGTACCTTAAATTTTGGCCCCGAGGTAGAATCACGGCATGTGGATCGAGCGGACTAATGACTGGCTACGCATACGAACAAGTAGTGGGCTTTCAAAGACTGTCAATAGAAATGTCTATAGTCGCAGCGTTTCAAAGATCCTTGTCATATCTTTATTGGCTTTTTGGTTTTCACATTTAGCTCCGAGTACCGCAGAGCAGGAGCCTACTCCACTTGCCACCTCGAATCCTTCCCAGGAGCCAACCCCAATTGCCTCATCAACTCCTTCCCAGGAGCCAACCCCAATTGCCTCATCAACTCCTTCCCAAGAGGCAACTCCACTTGCCTCATCATCTCCTTCCCAGGAGCCCACGACCGCACCAAGTGGTGAACCCCTCAGTTCCCCAAGTCCGGTCTCATCGCAATCAGCACCTTCACCGACTCCGTCACCAACGCCAATTTGGAGTACTAGTCAAAATCTTTCAATTCATATTCCTTCTAGTGTCCAAGTCGACCCTCGAGCATATTCAGTGTTTCTTCCACGTTTTTACTTCGAAGGTTCTCAATACATACAGACATGTATAAATGGAAGCAATCTTTCTTTCGATATTGGCCAAAAAGGTGAAGTAAATACCTCGCTATCTGCCCAAATAGGAGTAGCAGGGGATCTGACTTCTAACCTTGTGGTTACAGGAACCCCAAACATGGTGGCAGAGCTCCTTGGATCAGGTTCAGGCCTGAAAGCATTTTCTCAAGACAAACTGCTGGATGGGGGGGTTGTGAAAGTATCTACCGTTGCTTTGCTCAAACCCTCACTCGACCCCAGTTATTGTCGTCGAGCCACACTACAGAATATTAACTTTTTACAGTTAAAGTCTTTCGGGCTCACTCTACGGCTCATGAAGGGCACGCTCAAGCTTCACTAAACTCTTACAGGTGTAGTAGTCTATGAGCGTTTCGCAATAGCCAGGGGGTGTGGATTGTCAAAGTTGAATTCACCACTCACTGGCAGAGTCCGATCAGGTTTTGCCGGAACGGGAAGTGTTCGCAGCAAAATTATCGCGGGCGCTGTGTTAGTTGGACTTGTACCTTTCTTATTAACAACCTTTGCCGCAAATGTGACTGTCGGTACTGGGCCTCTTCAATTTGGGCAGGGATCTCAGCAAGCTATCTCTTGTGACAGTACCGTGTATGCATCGGTTGCTGAAGATTGGTACTCACAACCAACCCCTACTGATTCATCGGCAGGCTACTTTCGTGTGAGTGATGTAGCGGTATCCGGAATAGATCTTGTGGCGTGCGCTGGCTTAAAGTTGAGAGTTCGTTTGATTGGAACAGATGGAAAAGAGATTCCGGTTGATGCATCTGGTGATGCGACAATTCTTCAGATCAAGATTCCTAACACCGACTCACAAGTTTCGACAAGTGATGTTCAACAGCTTAACTTGGGTTATTTGACTCCGACAGGAGTTCCAGTTTCAACACAAGTGATTGCGAACGTCTCCCTGAATGTAACAGGAACGTCGGTTTATGATGGTTCAAATCTGGCACCAAATTCAGGTGACGTGATTTTCTATCCTGATCCAGCGGCAGCACAAGTAAATATTGATGCTTCGACAATTGGCCGCGTAACCGTTGAAACCATTAGTGACCCAAGTCCTAAGTCTTAGTTTTGCGTATGTGGAACAAGTTAAACCACAGCGGCGCCTAAATAACGATTTCTAGTTGGAAAATGAATTTTTATCCCTCAATGCGAAATGGCAAACTGCTTCTTGGCCTTTTTACAATTTTGATCGCAGGGTTGGCCTCAACCTATGCCGCAAATATCACAATCAACGGCAGCAATAGAGTTGAATTTGGACAAGCCCTTTATAACGTGCAAGCCTGCCAAACCTGGATACAAGTGAGCTTTAATACTGCAGGTTGGGACGATATCCAGAAAGACTTTCCCATTACGGGAGTTAATCTCGATGGGTTAGATCCGAATCAATGCGCCGGCAGCACGATCTCCATCAATGTAATCGGAGGGCCCGGCGGTATTGGAGATTCTTCTTTGAATCTTTATAACGATTCCAGCAGCGATACAGCGGTAAATGTTCTAAATTTTGCGATTGATTCAAACGCACAGATTGTCTTACTCGATTCACACGGAAACCCTGAGTACACAAGTGATGGTGGTGGCCAGCCAACAAGCACGCCACAAATGAGCGATGGTAATTTGAGCCTCAGAATAGATTCTGGAACCAGGGAAATTACGCTCTCTTTTATTCGTCCCCTTGCATTCATGGGCTTTGTTAATGCCGTAACTCTTCAAACTGGCTCATTACCTCAACAAGGGAGATAAATTGAGTGGTACCGATGGATTGTGGTTGAGCTGCGCTTAACCTAGAAGAGAATTAGGTGTAGGTTCTTGTTATGAATTCGAGGCGCATCTTTTGGCTGACTCTTTTTTCTTTAGCTTCAAATCTATTTGTTTTTGCGTTGCCTGCAAACGCTCTCACAATTCTTACCATTACACCGACGATCAAGCTCAATACCACCACGATTTCAACGACCACATATGGAACGGCTGGAACTTTAAAGATTTCCTACACGGCAACCCAGACTTTGACGCAAAATCCAACGTGTAATCTTTATCTTGCAACTGATACGGGATATGCAACTTCCCTTGGAAATTCGATATCTATTCCAAAACCTGGAAATTACGTTGCCCATTGCCTTGGTGCCAGAGCCTCGAGTACATACACAATTGTTTATGCACAAGATACAACACTGAGAGTTGATGGATTTGCCGTTACAGCAACGGCAAATAATCCAATTGTCGAATTTGGGACTTCAATTCCTCCAAATCTCACTTTCTCTTTTAACCGCTCATTACTCGGCTCCGACTCCATCGGAGCCAGCAGCTACACCTATGAAGGTAGATCTCCCACAAGTTATGGTCCATCAACCACACCACCGGTGAATGTTGGAACTTATTTTGTGAAGCCATCTAATTTTTATATTCTTGCGCCAAACCCATCTAGCAACATAGATAATTACGCGATAACTGCTGCCAGAGGCACCCTGACTATTTCAGCTATTCCCGTCACCGTCACGGCCGATAATCGCACTATTGGATATGGCGAGTCTTTTACATCGAGCTTTAGTAGATCAAGAGCGTTGCTGGAAACAGATACTATTCAAGTCAGCACATATACCTTTGCTGGAATTAACGGCACCAGTTACTCAGCATCCACAAGAGTTCCAAGCGCTGCTGGGCAATACTCAATTACTCCGTCGGGATTTACTGTGACGCCAAGTGCAAATGCATCTCGATACGCCATCACTGGGGCAACTGGAACGCTTACTATTTCACAGCAGCCTCAGCACATAGTTTTTGCAAATCTGGGTGATTCTGTCGGTACATCAAATGTTGCTCTAGTCGCAGTTTCCTATTCAGATATTGGCAATAGCGTCCCTGCGCTGCCAGTGACATTCCAATCTCAAACTCCCTCAGTCTGCCGAGTATCTGGCAACACGGCTCTCTTTGTTGCCACCGGGCAGTGCAGCATTTTGGCCAATCAGGTGGGTAACTCAAATTACGGAGCTGCTACCTCGGTCGCTCAGAGTTTCAATTGGACGGGGTACGTGGTCAGCGGGGCGCTCGCCTCAAAGTGCGGCACGGCCAAGGTAACGGTTGCCCCGGCGCCTTCTGGCTCTAGCGGGATCAGCAACAAGATCACCAGTTGCCTGACCAGCGCCATAGCGATGCGGTAGAAGAAAAATAGTCTAGGAATTTCGCAAACTTGGGACTTTACCGATCCTGGAAGACCCTGAATTCCTCAGCTTTGGAAAGCCCACCCCTTGACCCACCCCACCGACTCCGATACCCTAAAGCTACTGTTAGACCCCCAAAAATCTTAGGAGAGTCCGAAATGGAATTTTTAAATCTTGGAGGAAACTCCGAAGAATCAGTAGGGGCTGCTACCTCGCGCAGTAAGAAAAAAGTTTTCGCGGTGGTTGGCATAACGCTCATTGCGGCAACAATTGGTATTGGCACAACTCTCGCATCGAACATTACTTTGAATAACAATGCGAACGTTGAGTTCGGCCAAGGTGTGGCTCAAACAGTCGCTTGTGAAACAACCGAAGCTGGAATCACCGTTACTCCACTCTCATCATTTAACAATTCCGGTGGGTATTACAACGGTTCATCTTACGAGGGACAATTTACCCTTGATCGAATCGGTGTAAGCTCCATCGATACCGCTTGCCAAGCTGTTTATTTTAAAATTTCGGTGTATGACAGTTCCACTTCTAATCCCCTTGCAAATTTTGTGGTCCATCACGGCTCCATGGGATGGGCCTTCGACCAACCTACTAACACGGGCACTCCTGCTATCAACACCTTTGATGTACCAACCATCACTAATCCAGATGGGTCCTCATTTATCGCTGCAGCGGGGACAGGCACCCCAATCCAGTCAAACCAGGTTTATAAAATTACTATTGAGTCTTCCGTCACAGAACCTTCTTTGAGTTACAATAAAGATAATGTACCGTAGGAGTTTTGAACAGTAATTCAGTTCGAATAATGAATTACGAAGAATCGTACAAAGCGAAATCTCCTCGCTCTGTGCGATTCTTTTTGTTAGAGGGGAAGTAGACTCTGAAAAAGTCACAGCTCTTTCAACCCAATGTGGAAATAGTTGAAAACCTCTGGATTGATACCGATCGAGTTGATCCAAATTCCAACATCCTTCTGACGGTCTCCAACTCGGTTATGAACAAGACTTTTTTGATTTCCCAAGGGGATATCACTGAAACCAAGTCGAGTATTTATGTCCAAACTCCTCTGGAAAGACCAGTTGTGGGAAAAAATCGTTGGGTTGCGCGAGTAGGAGCTTCTGGAAAACTTTTTGGATACGTATTGGTGGCAATTTTGCTTTCTTTCTCTGCACTTTCAATAGGCGGTGTCATGAAAGCAAGGATTGTCCTAACTGGGTCTATGGCTCCAACCATTAATTCCGGTGACATTATTTTGACTGCCTCACCCGCCAGGCTTACCCCTAAGAAAGGTGATGTGGTTGCCTATACCGGCCGGAGATTCGATGGTTCATCTGTCGGCATTTTTTCCCACAGAATTATTGGCGGCGATTCTCAGACAGGATTTATTGTCAAAGGAGATAACAACCCATCTCCGGATGTTCAACACCCTAAGATTGCAGATATTGATGGTGTAGTTTTTTTCACAATTCCCTTCATCGGGAAATTTTTAACACTTCGCTCACTCATTGTCCTAGTACCTATTATTGTCGGATTATGGCTGGTGTTTGGAGCACTTAAGAGTGAGAGTTAAATTTTTAACTGTCGTTGGAACACTTTTTGTGCTGCTTTTTTCTATTGCGCCATCCTGGGCGTCAGATACCCCACTATTAACCTGGGAACGAGGCAAGACACAAAATTTAGTTTTAGGTTCAGCGATTGGGAGCGCACCTCTCAATATCGCATTTACCAGTCAATCTGGTGTGAGCGCTAAGTTTCTGCCGAGTCGACCAAACTCTCAAGGATTTCGCGTTTACTCGATAAATCTTCCTGTGACCCAGCCTTTAGGGGTATATAAAATCCAGGCATACGCCCCTAATTCTGCCCAACCTATAACAGTGGGTCTTGTTAACGTAATTTCCACGAAGGTCTACACCCTTACCCAAATCCCTGCCGATCTTAGGTACATACTGTTTTCCTTATCATTCATTACCGTTGCACTTGCTGTTGTCCGCAACAAAAAATATTCAGAGCTTTCATATAGCCGGCGAATTAGGCTTGATGAGAACGGATCACTCGTCCATGACCGACGCTTTAACCGTGTTCTTTATAAACTCTACAAATTAAGATCTACTCAAAGCACAAATACAGCCCAAACGCTCTTTATGTTCCTTTTGCAAAGAAGTGGACAGCTGCTCCACGAATTATCACCTCTTGCCTGGTGCATCGCTCCATGCTTCGCTGGGATGGCTGGCTTTTTAGGTGCGCTGACGGTTCCTCATGGTCTTCTTGTTATTCCCATCGCACCTATGGCCATCTACTCACTAATTGGACTCCTGGATCCACTTTCTGGTTTTTTTGCAGGCTTAGGCTTTGGAATCTTTGAAATTCTTGCCGGACACGTGACTAATCTTCACGAAGTCTTGGTCCTAGTTGCTCTGTGTATCACCTGGTCTTTGCCCGCAATTATTGGAGAATTGTTTAAGTTCACTTTTGAGAAGGATAAGTTTTTTAAAGATCAGGAAAAAACTGTTTATGCCACACTTGCCTCTGGCATCGTTGTTGTTGGTGCGTTCGAGTTGCTTCAAAATTTAATTAGAAGTGCCTCAGAATCACTGTGGCCAAATAGAATGTATTACCAAGCTCTGAGTGCCTTGATTGGAATAGCCTTCTTTATAAAAAATAGACTAACTCAGAGGGCTATTGATGCTGCTATAAAGAAAAATATCGATCTGGTAGAAGAGCGCTATCAGACTAAGATGTTGCTATCTAAACCAGCAGTGACAGGACTCTTCATCTTTTTCTTTTTCCTCGGATTTATCTGGACAAATTCGTGGAAAACTGCATTCTGGGTCACTCTTGAGTTTGGTCTCCCATTTTTATTGCTGATCTTGAGATTAGAAAATCCTAAAATTGAGCTGCTTTCCCGTTGGAAGAGAAACATTGGTATTGAGGCCATTTTGGTGACATTGGTTTCTGCTGGCCTGGTGTGGGCTGTGACTCAGCTCCCCTATACAAATTATGATAGGTCCCTGATAGTCATCTTTGTCTCTTTAATCCCAGCACTTTTTCATGCGATACTCAGTAACTTGTATGAGGCAATAACCGTGAAAGAGATGGCTAAATGAAGAAAATTGGTTTATTTGTACTAGTTTTGTTCGTTTCATGCCTTGGCACTGCCTACGCATCTATTCCTGACCAAACGAAAATTCAAAATTTCTTTATTGGTAATTCATCTGCGAATTCTGGAAATTTCAATCAAATTCTCGCAGTGCTCATTGGAGCAGATGGAAAACCTGGGCCTGTTGGAGTTGCCGGCCCACGTGGGTTTACCGGGTTGAATGGAAAAGCAGGAAAAGATGGTCTACCAGGAGCCCCGGGCGCTGTTGGTCCGCAAGGTCCAGCAGGTGGATCTGTTGCACTTGTGCCACTTGATCCTGGAAGTCCGCAGTGTCCCGCTGGTGGCACGAAGCTAGTCGCCGCAGACGCAACTACTTCATATGTTTGCAATGGAATTAATGGCTCATCCGGCGGCCAAGGAGCTGCTGGCGCCAGCGTTACTGTTGGTCCTCTAGATTCTGCGGGGATTCATGCATGTCCAGCGGGTGGAGTATCTCTGTATTCCGAGAGGGATAGATCTACACATTACATTTGCAACGGTACAGGCGGCGGTTCAAACACAGACTTTGGAAATGGAATTGCCAGCATTGGTACTTGTGCAAAAGGCACAGTTACATTCGGAATTTTTGATCACTTTGACAATACGGCTGCAGAGTTCTTTGTTGATGGTGTTCACTTTGATGGTCTATCTAAAGAATGTGTTCAAGAAGGAAAGAAAATTACAATTATTTTCCCGATTATCTCCTCCCCGCTGTATTACCAAGGCGCTACATATTTACCTAGCTCAGTCGTGACCTGTATTCACACTTTTAGCCATGCAGAAGAGCTTTTTGCCGGATCAGTTGCTGATGGCACCGCTCAGATAGATTTGAAATTCTTAGGGTCACCTTTAGCAGCAACCCACACCGGGTTGGCGAGTCAAACTGGCAATCAAGTGGTTGTGGGAGATGAAAATTCGTGCGAACTTAATGGTTCTCACCTTGCCTCACGTGACATTGGCAATCACATTGCCTTTGAAATACAATAGGGGCCTACTTGTTGGTAAGGGGCTCATCACATGGAAAAAAATAAGCAAGAACCCCTTGAGCCCATTATTACTAAAATTCCGCTACCAGCCTCTGACTCGGCGATGGTCATTGATTTACCAGACGGACAAAAATTGGTTGTCGGTAAAATGAACCACGGAACAGTCATTGAAGTTGCAACTTGGCGAGGAACAGGACGCCCGGATTCTCGTACGAACAGAATGATGCTTGGCCTAAGTAGTTCAGAGGCTGAGGCAGAGGAAAAAATTAGGAGAGAGACGGAGAACAAAGATTCGAAGTCTGTATCAAATTTACAGAAATCGCTTGTGATCGCGCAAAAAGTATTGGTTTGGCTTTTTGTTCCTAAAAAGTCAAATGAGCACAATGAAGACCAAGGAGTTCAAACTGAGACTAAGAAGCTTCGAAGGGTGTCCTTAAAATCAAATAGTTTTAACTTCAAAAAATATATAGGAAAAGTGGCCAAGTCACTGAAAGTGAAAAAGCCTGAACATTCGACCTTTTCAAGTGACCTAGAATTTGAAGAAATTCTTGCCTCCGTAGAGCGAAAGGCGCGTCTGAGTAGCCAAAAGAAAAGGAATGCTGATTCTGCAGTTGGCAAGAAGAGAAAAATTCACACTAATCCTCCCTCTAAGAAGACCTCCTCGACCAAGAAAACACGCTAAACTTTCATGATAATCGAAAGAGGGAATCACAGTGTTAAGTAAGTATTTAAGACCTGCTATTCTCGTAGTAGTCCTTTTTGTTGTTTTAAGTTTCTTTGGAATACGCATTACTCACCCCCAGTCTGGTTTGAGAAGCGCACTCGGCCCTGCCAATTCAAATTTAGTGATTTATGTGCATGGAAATAAAGTTGCAGTTGGAAATCGAGCAATTGTGAGTACTGGTGTTCCTGGCTCTGACCCATCACTCGTGTTTATACGAGGCGTCGAGGCAACAACGGTTGATGTCCAATCGCAGAAAATTCTTCAGAGAATTGAGAAGAAGGCGATTAAAGGAAAGTTGTTTCTTGTAATTCCATTCCTTGGTTATATTTTCTAAGACTTATTTTTTATTACTCGCACCGGGGCTTGGTATAGCCCAACTTGGAGAATGAGCTGTTTGTTGCCCTCCTTTTGAGTTTCCAGAACTTCCAGACCAGGTACGAGTTGGCTGGTTTCCTACTCCTCCAGAGCGAGGTTGGGAGGAATTCCCGGTAGCCCTAGGAGTAGGTGCTTTAGTTCCGGCCTTAGCGGTCGGCCCACTGCTTCCCGGAGAAGTTTTTTTCAACTGGCTTTGAAGGCTTTTGATTTGTAGTAACAACTGTGAATTCTTGGCTGTTAGAGCTTGAATTAAATCTTGATTTGTCTTGATCTGACCGGCGTAATCAATCAGGGGGAGATTTCCATCCTTACCAGAAATATTATTTGGGTTCGGGGCTGGAGGAACGCTCGCTGTAGAGAGTCCAGCAGATTGAACTGAAAATAAAGGCGTAGGGAAATTTATGCTTTGGTCACATGTTGCTCGAGTAAGAGTTTGCGTATTGACAGTTGGAACGGTGTTTTTGTTTTGTGTGGAAACAACTGGTGCCACATTGGACAGTTGTGGGCAGGGAGCAAGAGTCGGAAATTTTTGCCAGAGAGTTGATTGTTCTACAGGAACATCTGTACTCGAAGAAGCTTTCACAGAGGTATTGGTCGTGGAAGCCTGGTTTGCTGTAATTGTTAGATCATGACCTGCAATATCGACTAAGGCAATAGAAGTTAGAAGGTAATCACCTGCACAAATATCTTGACCCAAAGAAAGTGTTGTTGTGCTGACAATGGTGTGAACCTCGAGATAGTTAGTTCCCACAATCGTCCTTGACTGCAGACTTGGAGCTGAAGCAGGACCTGATCCCATCGAGCTGACATTGGAAGGCAGGGTGCATAGCGAAGGATCTACCAAGGTTCCGGCGCTATACCTGGGCGCAAATTTGATCGTGATACCGCGTACGGCATTTAAGTGAACCTGAATATTGAGTCCAAGTGAAATCGTGAACTGAGATCCACTTCTAGATGCAGTTGCTATGAGTTGTTGAATTTTTGGAAGCACAGTATCTGAGGCAACTGGAGTATTAACGGGTTGCGTAACTACCGGACTAGGCGTTGGGGTGGGTGAGATTGCGGCAAAGGAACTTGTACTTGAAATTGCGACGGCACTGAGAGTCGAAATAAATATGAGCGCAGGTAACCGCATAGATTTTGACTGTAGGGAGATGGCTCTCAACTTAGATAATTCCATCTTTTAATAATTCAGCCCTAGTTGAGGATTGCAATTCCTGTACAGCAACATCTATCTTCTCCAATGTAGAGGCTACAGGTACAGATATGTAATGGTTTGTGTAATTAGTACCATTACAGAATGTAGCAGGATCACTTCCTGAGATCCACTGGATTGTGAAGCTATGCGCGTCTATGGCAGTTGGATAAGCAAATGAGTCTAGAAGTTGCGCAGCCACACCTTGCTGAGGGGCGGCTTGTGATCCCGCAAATCTCCAGGAATAGGTATTTTTTGGTGGATGTCCACTCAAACTAATCGGCTCAGAAACCAGGAGCGTTTTTGTTCCGCTGTAGTAAACATCAACTCTTTGGCCAGCAGAAATTCCTTCGGTTGGACTAAAAAAGCAGTCGCCTGACAGGAAGAGTGGGTTCGTCCTATCAGCGCCAAACCCCTTGATGCTAAAAACTTTACCTGAGCACTGGATGGGAATATTGCTAACTTTTATGGAATCGAGGTAGTAGCTATTTCCGACGTAAGTGCCTGAAAATCTGTAACTTGCAGTTACTGCAATTTGATAGGTACCGCCACCACATGAAATAGTCTGGGGAATCGCTTCATTGAAACGAAAAGTACTGCCATTTGTACTTTGAGCCAGAAGAGCGGATCCAAGCAGCGCAATTATCCAGATCACACGCCTTCTAAGAAATATAAAAAACATTTAGTTCCTCAAAAATATGTAATACAACCAGATGAGAACCATTGAAGCCTCAAATTCGAAAGAATCAATTCACATATCAGATTCTTTCGTCCCCAAGTCTACCAAGATCGCTGATCTGAGGCTTCCTGCCCCTTGGAAACTACTTGATTGAAGACTTCTCGATGAGTGACAAATAAATTCTTACTTCAATGCTAACGACCTCACTTACCTCTATCCTGCTCCAATCCCAGGCAGCTTTGGACATGATGATGAAGACCCCTAGCCTCCTGCCTTGATTACTCCATCACCCCCCCGTACTATCTCCTCATGGATCTAGAGGATGTAAAGCCGAAGGGCGCCAAGCGCGCAAAGCGCATCACCTCTACCAATAAAGTTGCCTTAGGTGCCACAGGTGTAGTCAGCCTCTTTGGCATTGGCTCCACCCTTGCCTCAAATATCACCCTCAACGGTGGTGGCAATGTGGAATTCGGCCAAGGCGTCGCTCATCAGGTTGCGTGTTCTAAAAATGGTTTCTCAATAACGCCACTAGAACAATTTGATAATCGCTTGAATGTTCACCGAGTCACAGCGTTACGTATATCCGGCATTGAAATGACTCCTATTGGGACAAACTATTTAAATTCAGGTGAAGGTTTTGCAGAGGATGCATCTGGCTTAGCAGCAGCGAAAGTTGCCCACCCGGGTCAGTACTTCAACACGAGCACACACGAGTGGACACCCACATGTGACAATGTTGTTCTCGATTTCCAGATGTATACAAACAATCCTCAATATTTGAAATATACATACAGCGGATACGAGTCGAATGAAGATGGCTTCTCAAACATAACTCCATCTGGAATAAACTCACCTTTACTCTGGCACACACAACTTAGAAATGATGCAACAGTCTCTCAGGGTGCAGATACAGATGCGGCAATCGCGCTGCACTGGAAGGGTACGTACTACGAAAACAACTATGGAAAATTAACCAGGACACGATATGATTCTGGGCCAAGTGGATGGGTTTGGAGCCAAGGAGATCCTAGAAACGACCCTATTTTTCCTCCAGGTTCGGATTTTTCCACTCCATCTAGCGCTTCTTTTGATATCTATATTGATCCAGCTAATTTTTATGGAAGAAACAATAGCTCTGTTCAGAGTGATAACTATGCCCCAGTGGCAGCTGCTGTATCGTCGATTACAGTCGAGACTATGAATTATTTTCCAACCGGAACGCCTTATATTTTTAATAGCAATCCTGGTGCTCCAGGAATCAGGCCCTAAGAATGGTACTAATCAGTCTTACCGATGATCCGATTAGTCCATTCACAACAAGAGAGAAACATAAGTGATAAATTCTTT
>Ga0136642_1000926_pt1 | contig 13681 bp, 16 predicted proteins | sample LowCatLa1302831Y_FD_115313 | JGI IMG/M metagenome (GOLD analysis project Ga0136642, IMG submission 115313) | Freshwater microbial communities from Lower Cathedral Lake, Yosemite National Park, California, USA - 13028-31Y | ecosystem: Environmental > Aquatic > Freshwater > Lake ... | reverse complement strand
GAGATTGACAAGATTGCCCGTAAGGGTGAGTCAGCTAGTGTAACACGTGACGTTTCCGGGGAAGGAGTACAGCAAGCCCTACTTAAATTAGTAGAGGGAACTACTTGTCGCATCCCTGCAGCAGGTGGACGAAAGCATCCCGGCGGCGAAATGACAGAGATTAATACTAAAGACATTTTGTTTATCGCCGGCGGCGCATTTGTAGGCTTGAAAGATGTTATCGGACAACGTATGAATGGGACCAGCATTGGATTTAATGCAAGAGTGGTAGATTCTAAGATTGAAGGTGACTTGAGTAAAGTATCGCCTGACGATTTGACCAAGTACGGGATGATTCCTGAGTTCATTGGGCGATTTACTACTACAGTCAGCATCGATGAATTGAACAAGGAGCAGTTGGTTCACATTCTCACCGATGTTAAGAGCAATTACATTAGTCAGTATCAGTACTTGCTGGGATTAGATGATATCAAACTTACATTCACACAAGATGCATTAGAGCAGATGGCAGAAAACACTCTAGCACTGAAGACAGGTGCTAGGGGATTACATACAGAAATCGAACGTGTACTAATGTGTCACATGTACAATACTAGGTCATATAAAGAAAATAAAATGACCACACTGAATATCAATAAGGAACGGGTAATAAACCCGACCCCTATTATATAATAGTAGCATATTTTGCACTCGTGTGCCTAATATATATTATAGTAGATGCCTTCGGGGTCTACAACAATAATCTTGCTTTCTTAAGGAGAAAAAAATGAGCAAAGTCATCGGTATCGACCTCGGTACCACAAATTCATGCGTAGCCGTCATCGAAAACGGAATCCCCAAAGTAATTGAAAATAGCGAAGGTACTAGAACCACGCCAAGTATTGTCGCATATGCGAACGGTGAAATCTTGGTAGGCGCAAGTGCTAAACGTCAAGCAGTTACTAATCCCAAAAACACAATTTATGCTAGCAAGCGATTGATTGGACGAAAGTTCGATGAACAAGCTGTGCAAAAAGACATTAAATTGATGCCATACTCTATTATCAAGAATGATAATGGTGATGCATGGGTTCAAGTCAATGATGAGAAGCTGGCGCCACCTCAAATCTCTGCCGAAGTACTGCGTAAGATGAAGAAGACCGCAGAAGACTATCTCGGACACGAAGTAACACAAGCTGTTATCACTGTTCCTGCTTACTTCAATGACAGTCAACGCCAAGCAACTAAAGATGCAGGTCGTATTGCAGGTCTTGAAGTACTACGAATCATCAATGAGCCTACAGCGGCAGCATTAGCATACGGTGTTGACAAACAAGACAAGAAAGACCGCAAGATTGCAGTCTATGACTTAGGTGGCGGTACGTTTGACGTATCTATCATTGAAATTGCAGAAGTTGACGGAGACAAACAGTTTGAAGTTCTATCTACGAATGGTGATACATTCTTGGGTGGTGAAGATTTCGACCAACGCATCATGGATTTCTTGGTTGACACATTCAAACAAGAACAGGGCATTGATTTGAAAAATGATGTGCTTGCATTACAACGACTCAAAGATGCAGCGGAAAAAGCTAAGATTGAATTGTCTAGTTCTTCACAGACTGATATTAACATTCCATACATCACGGCTGATGCAACCGGTCCAAAGCACTTGAACATTAAGTTGACTCGTTCTAAACTGGAAAGTTTAGTTGACGAACTGATTCAACGCAGTATCGAGCCTTGTAAAGTTGCTATGAAGGATGCAGGAATTAGCAATGCTGACATTGATGAGATTATTCTCGTTGGTGGTATGACACGTATGCCTAAGGTTGTAGAAGCAGTAGAGAAATTCTTCGGTAAAGCACCTCGCAAAGATGTTAACCCAGATGAAGCAGTTGCAGCAGGTGCAGCTATTCAGGGTGATGTGTTAGGTGGTGGACGAAATGACGTTCTGTTACTCGACGTTACACCACTAAGTCTTGGTATCGAAACAATGGGTGGAGTATTCACTAAGTTGATTCAGAAGAATACAACTATCCCGACTAAAGCTAGTCAGACATTCAGCACGGCAGACGATAATCAGCCAGCAGTTACTATTAAGGTAGCACAAGGTGAGCGTGAACTGTTTACGTACAACAAGGCTCTCGGTGAATTCAACCTCGAAGGTATTGCACCTGCAAGACGCGGTATGCCACAGATTGAAGTCACATTAGATATTGACGCAAACGGTATTCTTAGCGTCAGTGCTAAAGATAAAATGACTGGTAAAGAAAACAAGATCACCATCAAAGCTAACAGCGGGTTGACTGAGGCTGAAATTCAAGAAATGGTTAAGGATGCTGAAGTTAATGCTGAAGCTGACCAAAAAGCACGTGCGCTTATCGAGGCTCGCAATCAGGCTGAAGGAGCATTACGCGAATTCAATCAAGACCTTGAAAAGTACGGTGACAAAGTAACTGCCGAAGAGAAAACACTAGCGGAAGATGCCATCAAGGTATTAGAAGAGGCAGTTATCGGAGAAGATACTACTTTAATTCAAGACTCTATTCCGAAGCTGTACGAAGCAATGGGTCCTATTACCAAAGCAAAGACGGAAGCTGAAGCAACGAGTGAAACAGCAGCCAAAGATGACAACATCGTTGATGCAGAAGTTAAGGAGAGCAAAAATGTCTAATACATTAACATTGCGCTCACTAGATATTCCATCAATACATAAATTTGGTATTGGTTTTGAATCGGTACTTGATGAACTGATGCGAATGAATGCCGGGCAAGCGACTACTAACTATCCTCCCTACAATATCGTCAAGTGTTCTGAGAATGACTTTGATATTGAACTGGCAGTAGCTGGGTTTGCTGAAGGGGAGATTGATATCAAAATTGAAAATAGGGTATTGACGATCACTGGAACAAAGCATATGAGCTTTGATACCCCTATTGAATATCTATATCACGGTATCAGCAATAGAAACTTTGTACGAGAGTTCACTTTGGCCGAGCATGTTGAAGTCAAGGACGCGGCAAACGCTAATGGTATTTTAACGCTGCACCTGGAACGAAAACTTCCTAAAGAAATGCAGCCAAAGAGTATTGCAATTAAGTACAATACATAATATAATAGCTTATAGAAAGAAATACATGGCACAAACACAAATTGAATCAGTAGTGAGCATTAGAGCTATAGTAGATATCCCCGAACCACCGCTATACAAAGTTATCTATATGAATGATGACTTGACTAGCATGGAGTTCGTGGTTCGCACACTGATAGATCACTTTCATTATACTGATGACACCGCAGTTGGTATTACTACTGGCATTCATGAATCCGGTAGTGCAGTAGTTGCAGTGCTACCGTATGAAATCGCAGAGCAAAAGGGTATCGAAGTGACTATGGAAGCACGAACTGAGGGCTATCCGCTTCAGGTTAAAATCGAGGCTTCTGCTTAACACTCTACTTCTATGCGTTTAGCATAGTAGGGACTTCTGCTGTAGCAGGAGTTATTGACATAATTGATACTATCAAAAGTAGTATCAATTATTTTTTGGCTGGAGCCGAATACCCAGTGAGAAATTTTCTTCTCGGTGTCGGTTACTAGCGTGTCCTCAGGTGATATATCACTATACACCCTAGGTATCTCTCCGTAAAATAGCTTTTTTAACGGTACACTGTTTGAGATAACAACTACTTTCTTCACATCTGCGTGAAGTTGCATCCTGGCAATCGTATTATACAAGTACGAAAAGTCTTCATATACAGCACATATCAGATCGACTTCTGCTAGAGTGTCTTCCGGGGTATAGTTACCATACCATCCGTTGATTCCAATCAAGGCCACGCCCTCTACTACGACTACATTGTCATATAGATAGACTACCTTTTTTAGAGGCTTGCATATTTTTTGAATTTCTTTATTGCGAGTTTTTCTGGATTTAATGATTGAGTGCTCTGCGGAACCATCAATGTAGAATATACCGTGATAGTGTCCACTGAGTGATTCTAGTACTTGCTTGATCACCATCAAGTCATCACTGATGTTCCCCGGTATTATGCAGTACAGGCTAGTAGCTTTATACTCCCAGTCAAACACACTATTAGTGTCTAAGTGAAGATCGCTTATGATATCGAAACCAAAATTCATATAAGTATTTATGTGGAAATAGGACGGTTCACGTCCTATTTTTCATTGCTCTAGTCGAACAAGTTATTTAGCACTGTTTTTAGGTGCTTTAGTTGCAACGGCCGCCGTCGGCTTTTTTGCTGCTCTTGGTTTAGCCGGTGCTTTAGGCTTAGCTACAGGGGCAACTGGTTCAATAGCTGCTTCTACTACCAAAGGAATTGGTGTAATAGCTGCTGGCTCAGGTACCTTGTACGGTGCTGTTGGGACAGCTAGCGGGGTGACTTCAGTTTCAGCAGATGCGCCGAACCCAAAGAATTTTTTGATAGATTTGAACATGTTAGAATCTCCTTCTACACTTATTTAGAAAAGGATTCAACCCACGAAAAAAAAGTTATAAGACTAAATATAGTATGAACTATGATAGGTTAACTCTCAAGGAACTGATGGCATCTCCCCTGCCGCCCGTTTCGTTTCAAAAAAGATTAATGTTTCGCCCTACACTAGCTGAAGCCAAGTATACGTATAACCTGCTAAATGAGCAGGTTTTTGCTGGCGAATTGATCAGGCCTAGGATAATATTAGGAGCCAGAAGAAGAAAGTGGTGGGGAATGTGTGAAGGATCCGTGGATCAATTCTCTAATGGTAGTTACTGTGAGATACAACTGATGGACAAGTGGTTCTGTAGACAGTGGTTTATAACGGTTCTAGCACATGAAATGGCACATCAGTATCAATGGGATATCAATGGTCCGGAACGAGAAGCTGCAGGCAAAGACTGGATAATGAGTCACGGCCCTAGCTTCTTTGCATTCAGAAATAGGTTAGCGGAACATAACATTCCGCTAAAAACTGCGCAACGTATGCGCAAGTGGTTTAAGTATCAGGACTTGTTTAAGACTTGATATTCGGATTCTGTACTACGTTTCCGTGCTGATCGACTAAGATAACATCCTTAGTACCCTTTTTACCGATACCGCGTGTTAATGTAGCGGCAAGAGTACGCAATCCCGGAAGAGGATTCATGCGTGTACTGTCATTTCTGATCTGCCAGACCATCAAATGACTCTCAGGAATCTCATCCTTGTTAGTAATAACTGCGTGACATTCAACTTCAATGTTGTTTCCGTTTTGTGTAAAGTGTTCAGGACCAAAGTCTTGAATTACGATGCCACCTTTTGGATTCAAGTCACTACCAAAAATAGCATTCATAGCTTCCTGTACAGTAGGCTCCATAACAATCTCTTTGTTTAGCTTGTAAACTGGAATCTTTTCTCCGGTACGCTTGTTAGTACGTTCTGCAATCTGAGTCAGCTTAACGACACCTTCATCTTGAAGTTTTTGTAGAATTTCTTTAGCTCTGGCCCCGAAAGCTGTATCTGAACTCTCCCAAAAATCTGCACTAAGTTCTTTAATGCTGATTGGAAGAACGCCTCTAGCACTACGCAACACGATATCTGCTTTTCTACCACCAGATGTTTCTTTACCAGTCATTTCTGCTTCGGTTGCATTACGAATAGTCATTTTCTTACCACGTTTGTCCTTAAACGTAACGTTAGCCGTGCCGTACTGCTCAATTACTGATTGAATTGTACTGGCTAGTTCAAGCTCATTGCTCATACCGGCAGATTTTTCAGCTTGTTTACCCGAGTCCTTAATGACGACACATACCGGGCTGTTGTCAAACACTGCACCACCCAGACTGCTTAAGCCAGGATCGTTCACGTACTGTACTGCCTCGTCAAATTCAGCTTTAAGCAATGCTAAAACTTCCTTCATGATAGCAATACGGTACTCATTCTTCTTAGCACCGTCTGGAATTTGCACGATAACATTGATTTTGTTACCGTTTATTTTGAAATCCTCGTACCCGCCCGCGCGTAATACTGCTTCTACTTCTGGTTTAGTCACAGCCTTAGTCTCAGTCTTGTCTACACCCTTCGTAGGCTTCACTAATACTTTCGCTGCCGGCTTGATTTCCGGCTTGGGTGCTACAGGAGCAGGAGCTACAGGAGCCACTGCAGGAGCAGCTAACGGGTCAATGGCTTCTACCAAAGGTGTTGCAAATTCGAAGTGTCGCATGTATAATCTCTATTAAGTTAATGAAGTGATAATTGTATCACACATAATGTATTTATCGCAATTATTTTTAACAAAGGCAAAAAATGAGTTTAGTTCCAATCGTAATCGAAACAACAAGCAAGGGTGAACGTAGCTATGATATCTATTCCCGACTCATGCGGGATCGGGTCATTTTGCTTGAGGGCGAAGTGCATGACCAAATGGCAAACTTGATTGTTGCCCAGCTTCTTTTCTTGGAAAGCGAAGACAGCAACAAAGATATCAGCATGTATATTAACAGCCCAGGTGGCTCTGTTACAGCGGGCATGGCAATCTATGATGCAATGCAATTTATTGCACCCGACGTTCAAACAATCGTCATGGGTCAAGCCTGTTCTATGGGAAGTTTGCTTGCAACGGCAGGAGCTAAGGGCAAACGTATGATGTTGCCAAATGCACGTCACATGATTCACCAACCTAGCGGCGGTAGTCGCGGGCAAGCAACTGACATGCTGATTCAGGTGAATGAAATTTTAGAAATGAAGAAAAATCTTACTCAAATCTACGTTGACCATAACAGCGCAGGTAAGACATTTGATCAGTTTAGTGCTGATATGGAACGTGACAATTTTATGTCCGCGACTACTGCACTAGAATATGGCTTGATTGACAAGATCCTGACAAAACGAGTTTAATCGCTCTCATAAGAACAAAAGCTCCGTAAAAGTAACATTTTCGGGGCTTTTTGCTTCTATGAGAACAAAAATTCTGAGGTTGACAACAAATGGTTTTGGTGCTATAATAGAATCTTAAACAGTTAAACAACAGGAAACAAAATGCGTGAAAAACACAGTCCAACAATCAGTGCAGCATACCTGAAGGACAAGAAGTGGTTCAAAAAGTATAGCGACTATGACAATCAACCGGTTGCTTGGTTTATCTATGACCCTGAAGGTTATGACCAGTGCGGCTACGATGAGGACGAGATTGACCGCGCAGGCAATACAGAATCTGCCTACTACTATCTAGCGGATGATGGCACTGAAGGTGATTGCAACGACCTCTATGAGGACATAGCAAATGAATGGACTTTTGATGGGGTGAAACCCGTGCGTAAAGGTTGACATTAAATGGTTTCGGTGATATAATAGAATCTTAAACAGTCAAGAGGAGTTCAAGATGGGTTACAAGATCGTTGCAGACAAAGACACAATGGACATGATGCGATTGAAGTACGGTCCTCGCAAAGGTCTTGAAGGCCCATTCAACTTCTCCGGTCGTGTTCTCTATTACGACAATAAAGAAGGTCAGTACTATGATCCAACAACTGACTTCTACATGGAACAAAGTGAAATGGACATCATTCACAACCGTCTCGTGGACATTCTGAAGGCTTAATATGAACCCGCATGACAAAGAAAATTTAGATTTTTTACTGAACAGTAGCCGCGAGACTATTGCATTGTGGTTCAAGCAAGCCGATTTTGATGACATTACATATGCTAATGAACTCTTGGCAATCGCAACGGTAGAGGCTTCAATGCTAGTCGAGGACGAGGATATGTCCGATCTTACTCTTGCGAATTCGGTTCTGTCCAAATTCCGTATCTGATTCAACACTTTGGAAATATAAATGATTCTGAATTCTGCTCCACAAGATCAAGCTACTCTGTCCAACGTTGGTCAGATCGGCGAGTTCCGGATTCGCAACAGCGCGAAGGCTTTCTCTATTCTGTCTTCAGGCTTGTACGCAAACAAAGTACGGGCCATCATCCGCGAACTGTCATGCAATGCGGTTGACTCGCACAAAGAAGCAGGTAAAAGCTCTACCCCGTTTGATGTTCACTTGCCAAATGCACTTGAAGCATGGTTCTCTATCCGTGACTATGGTACCGGTTTGACCCATGATCAGGTGTCTAGCATCTACACCACTTACTTTGAAAGCACTAAAACCGAATCTAATGAATTCATCGGTGCATTGGGTCTTGGTTCTAAGTCTCCATTCTCATACACTGACAACTTCACCGTCACTGCGGTGAAGAATGGTCGTAAGGGCGTTTACACTGCATTTATCAATGAGCATGGTGTCCCGTCTATCGCACAAATGATGGAAGAAGCAACGACCGATCCTAGCGGGGTTGAGGTTAAGTTCTCTGTTAATGAACGGTATGACTTTGACAAGTTTCGTCAAGAGGCGCGCCAAGTTTATACACATTTCAAACTGCGTCCAGTAGTATCCGGTGCACATGATTTCAAATTCACCGACCCAGAATATCTTGAGAAAGATATTGTTCCTGGTGTTCACACTCTGAATAACTCGCGTCATAGCTACGCAATTATGGGCAACATTTCATACCCGATTGATATCCCACAGTCAGATAAAGTTTTGTCCGAGACTATGAAGCGAATGTTGCTATGTGGTCTGGTAATTGAATTCAGTATCGGTGATCTTGACTTTCAAGCATCACGTGAAGGTCTGTCTTATGTCCCGATGACTATCGCAAGCATCAAACGTAAGTTGGAAGAACTGACTGCACAATTGTCAATTCATATTGCATTGGAAGCTGCCAAACTTACAAACTTGTGGGAACGTGCTGTATACCTTGACAAGCGTAAAGCGGAACCGCTGTGGACTCAAGGTGTTGTCAAGTACGTGACTGATACCAAGTTTGTTTTAATGGATTTGGCTCCTGGTAGCAATTATCGTTACGATGAAAAGAAAAAGTTCAAACTGCCTGTAACTGATCTAGCATCTAATTTTAACATCGTATTGAAGGCTTTTAGTCGTAGCCGTGGTTACAATGCTGCGAGTACTATTAAACACAGCAGCATATATGATTCAACCTCACAGTCTTACGTTCACCACTGGAGCATCAGTATTAGCTTAGATACCTTCTTTGTGTTTAACGACACTAAGACCGGTGCATCGGCGCGAGCCAAGTTTCATTGGAAAAATCGTAAATTGGACGGTCCATCTGAAACAATCTACGTCATTGAAGCTGCTGATAAGACTAAGCCAGCTTTGAAGGATGCGTTTTTGAAAGAGATTTACAATCCACCGGCAAGTAAAATTCTGATGGCAAGTAATCTGCTGGTGCGCGAACGTGCTGCTGGTATGGGCAAGAATGTAACTATCATGCAGTTGGAAAAACGAAATCGTGGTTATAACTCTACAATGGTATGGAGTGATGCTGGTAAGGCTGACAGTTTTGACGATGCTACTACTCATTACTACGTTCCCCTGAGTGGCTACACTTCGTTAGGTAAGGTAAGTGATGTGAAAATTCTTCACGAACACCTGAATGACAGTAAAGTATTCACCGGTACAATCTATGGCGTTCGCAAAGCTGACATGGATTTTATCAAGACACAACCTAACTGGATCAACGTTGACGTTATGGTTGCTGAGAGGTTGACTAAATTGGGTCACTCTGATGTGATGAGTTTGGTCAAACAGGCTCTTGACCTCAAAGAGTTTTTCGAGTATAATGTAATATCACTGATTAAGAAAGACAGTCCGTACAAGTTGATGTACGATACTTTCAAGGATGTGAAAGTAGCAGATGTGGTGCAGCGTAGTAGCTTAGTGTTCTTGTGCAATACGTATCAAGTCAAAACTCAGGCAAACATTGACCCAAGTGTCTTGATTACAAAGTATAAAGAAGAAGTGCACCAACTTAGACAACGTTACCCGTTAATGAAGTCATTGACTAAGTACACCGTGATTGACAGTGATTTGGCAGAGTATATTAACCTAATTGATGAAAGTAAAGGTATTTAACATGAGCTATCCGTATTTGATCCAGGGCAACAACATTACAGTTGTGATCGGTAATCAGCCCCACACGATTTCTAAAACCCATCTGACCTATGAAAAGGTTAAGGATGCGATCAAGGCCGGCGACTGGGAAACAGTCAAGGACATTATCGAACCTAAGAAGGTAATTCTGAATTACGGCAAGGGTAATGTAAGTGTCCAAGGTGAGCAATTGTTCTGGAAGGGCAAGGAATTTCACAGTGCATTGGCAAGTCGCATGATTGCTATGCTGCAAGAAGGCTTCACTATTGAGCCCATGGTTGAGTTCATGGAAAACTTGATGTCCAACCCTTCTCGTCAAGCTGTCACTGAGTTGTACGGCTTCTTGGAAAAGAACAACTTGCCAATCACACCTGATGGTTGTTTCTTGGCTTACAAGAAAGTTCGTGCTGATTACTTGGACGTGCATTCTGGTACAATGGATAACAGTGTTGGCAATATTGTTTCTATGGAACGCAATGAAGTTGATGACAACCGTGACAACACATGTTCAGCTGGTCTGCACTTTTGTTCTGAAAGCTATTTGAAGTCGTTCGGTGGTGACCGTGTTGTGATTGTTAAAATCAATCCACGCGATGTTGTCTCTATCCCAAGCGATTACAATGATGCTAAAGGTCGTGCTTGCATGTACGAAGTGATCGGTGAAGTTGGTTCTTCAGCCGAAGACTCTAATGCTGCATTCAGCAAGCCTGTTCAATCGAACGCTAGCAACAATACGTATGTCGCCCCAGTAACTAAACCAGTTAGTAACACACCAAAAGTGGGTTCGTCTGACTTCTATCGTGGGTACTCTGATGGTTTCAACGAAGATGCGTATCGCGGCGATAGCCGTACATATAACGAAGGGTTCGACAAGGGTTCGAATGACGCTGAATGGGGCAATGCAGAGCAGTATCGCTATTCAAGTGCACCAACAAAGTCGGAACCTACTAATACTGGGTTCATCGGGGGCGGAGCTTGGCCTTTCCCAAATAACATGGGTTAACTGAAAAAGAGTACTTCGGTACTCTTTTTTTCGGCTCTAATGGTTGACAGTAAATGGGTAGTATGATATACTGTAAGTACAGTAAGAAAGAGGATACAGATTATGAAAAAAGGTCACATGTTAGCTACGATGTTAGTCATTGCTACTAACGCACACGATGGTCAGTATGACAAAGGTGGCGCACCCTACATTCTGCATCCCTTGAAAGTTATGCACTATCTAAAGAGCGATGACGAGGAACTGATGTGCATGGCTCTTGGTCATGACGTTATCGAAGATACTTCGGTGACTTACAAGGACTTGCGTGATGCTGGTATCAGCGAAAGAGTTATCAACGGTATTTGGAGACTGACTAAACAGCCCGGCCAAACTCTGGAAGAATACAAAGCAGGTGTATTCGAAAATGTTGATGCAATGCGCGTCAAAATGGCTGATCTGCGACACAACACTGATATCCGTCGGTTGAAGGGTGTTACTGAAAAAGACATTGCTAGAATGGCAAAGTATCATACTTTCTACATGGAAATCAAAGCAAGATTAACTTGACATAAAATACAAGTTCTGCTATAATAAGATAAATAAAAGTAGCAACGAGATAGACTCTGCGCTGACATTATTGAAAGGATTTTTCAATGTCTAAATTAACTCTCTTCACCATAGAAGAAAAAATCAAACAACATGAGCAAGGTCTTAAAGACTTGCAAGCCCAATTAGTTGAGGCTAAACTTGAATCACCGGATCATCAACTTGCCAAAGAGTTGCACAGTATGCTCTGCATTTACAACCACACAGATGGTTGCGGTTGGCACTATGAATTCAACAACAAAAAAGACGACTGGACAGGTCATGCTCACACTGAGTATCTGGAAAAAGCACAGAAAATGCTCTGCCATTGTGACAAAGAGGGTATGGATATTACTGCTACCCTTGCAGCATTCAAATTGATTCGAGGTTACTAAAATGGCAAACGATAAAAAATACGATACCCTGGTCCTTATCGGACGCTTTCAGCCGTAAAGCATAAATACATAGTCAGGAAAGACTATGAAACAATTCAAACCAACTTATCTATATGTCAAAACACACAATGTGACTGGGTTAAAGTATTTCGGTAAAACAACCTCAAACCGAAAGCGTTATAGGGGCTCTGGCCATCATTGGGTTCGACACATTGCCAAACACGGATACGATGTCACTACCGAGATAGTAGGATACTTCACTGACCGAGACGAATGTATGAGGTTTGCGTTAGAGTTTTCCAATAGACACAATATTGTCGAATCTCCAGAGTGGGCTAACTTAATGTTAGAAAACGGATTATCCGGTGGCGATGTTATGTCTGGGAAATCAATAGAAGACCGCCGTTTAACTGTGGCAAAGCGTAAGAAGACTATGGATCTAAAATCTCCGGAAGAGTTAGCAGAGATCAATAAGAAAAATAGCAACAACACTAAAAAGTTCATTAAGGAAAATCCAGAAGTTAGAAAAGAAAGTGCCAAAAAGATTCTTGAAAAACGCAAAGCCAACGGCCAACCTTGGCACAGTGAAGAAACTATCCAAAAAATAAAACAAAACAATAAAGCAAGCACTCCCGAAGTTCGTCAAAAGTTGAGAGAAGCAAATCTTGGAAAGAAAAATCCAGAACACAGTCGGCGTATGAAATTGAAGACTGGATTAGATAATAAGAACACACGAGTATTCGAAGTCACTACTCCAGAAGGGCGGATTCAAACTATTATAGGATGCAGTAAATTAAGAGAATTTTGTTCAACTAATTCAATAGCCTATGAACAGTTTATCAAACACATAAACAAAGGAAAAATTGAAAAGATTTTGGCACAGAAACCCAGGCCAGAAATGAAAAGATGTTTAGGTTATGAACTTAAGGAACTTGACAAAAACACTTGACAATAAATTGATACAGTGTTATACTGTATATAAATAAACAAACAGTAGAGATAGACTTTACTGTATCAATATTTTACTTAGGATTTAAGTATGACAAACAAAAAATACGACACATTAGTCTTCATCTTGAGAGGTCAACCTTTCCACAACGCTCACCTTGAGATTATCAAACGAGCCACATCACTAACAGATCAAATAGTGGTCATTGTTGGCAGTTCAAAGCAACCACGCACTTACAAAAACCCCTTCACTTTTGAAGAACGCAGTACTATGATTAAGTCAGCAACTGCGGGGCTGGCATTGAGTGTGTATGTTGAACCTAACACAGATACTATCTATAATGACCAGGCTTGGGCTGTTCGGGTCCAGGGTATTGTTAGCAAATATCGAGTATCAGGTGGTGCTGGTGTAGGCATCATTGGACACAAGAAAGACGAAAGTTCATTCTACCTTGATATGTTCCCTCAATGGGATTATGTTGATGTAGAGAAGATTGAACCCTTGGGTGCTACTGATATCCGTGACTTGTATTTCAAGCGTGATGTTAACATGAACTTCATTAAGGCAGTGGTTCCACAAACTACATTTGACTTCTTAATGAGTTTCAAAGAAACACCTGAGTATGAACAAGTTATCCGTGAGCGTGAGTTTGTGATGACTTACAAAAAGCAATATGCTAGTTTGCCTTATCCCCCAATCTTTGTCACTGCCGATGCGGTTGTTATTCAAAGTGGTCACGTGTTGATGATTAAGCGGCGTGCAGTTCCAGGTAAAGGCCTATGGGCCCTGCCGGGCGGGTATGTGAATGCG
>Ga0136642_1000925_pt1 | contig 13690 bp, 7 predicted proteins | sample LowCatLa1302831Y_FD_115313 | JGI IMG/M metagenome (GOLD analysis project Ga0136642, IMG submission 115313) | Freshwater microbial communities from Lower Cathedral Lake, Yosemite National Park, California, USA - 13028-31Y | ecosystem: Environmental > Aquatic > Freshwater > Lake ... | reverse complement strand
CGCCTTTCTTCGAACGGAAATTTCCATGGCGCGCCAGTGGCCTACGTGCTCGACTTCCTCGCCATCTGCCTGGCCGACGTGGCCTCAATGGCCGAGCGGCGCACGGACCGGTTGCTCGACGTCCATCGAAACTTTGGCTTGCCACCATTTCTCGCGGCGCAGGCGGGCGTTGACTCCGGCCTCATGATTGCGCAATACACGCAGGCCGGCATGGTCTCAGAGATGAAGCGGTTGGCCGCTCCGGCCAGTGTTGACTCCATCCCCTCGTCGGCCATGCAGGAGGACCACGTGTCCATGGGGTGGCACGCCGCCCGCAAGCTACGCCGCAGCCTTGATGCCTTTGCCGACGTCATTGCTATTGAACTCGTGGCGTCATCGCGAGCGATGGCCCTGCGGGCGCCACTACGAGCGGCTGAGCCCACGCAGCGAGTCGCGGACACGGTGAATAGGGTGTCGGGTGGTCCTGGCCCCGATCGATGGCTGGCCCCAGAGCTTCGCGCCGTTGGCGCACTGGTGCGCACTGGCGAATTACTAGCCATCGCTCGAGACGTTGTTGCTGTTAACTAACTGAGCAAAGGAGCTCACATGGAAGGTGCTCGTCCCGTACGCGCTCATCGAGGTACTGAACTCCACACTCTCGGGTGGCCTCAAGAGGGGGCGCTTCGCATGCTGCAGAACAACCTCGACCCTGAGGTCGCCGAGCGTCCCGATGATCTGGTTGTCTACGGCGGCACCGGGCGAGCCGCCCGAGACTGGCGGAGCTTTGACGCCATGGTCCGCACGCTCTCGACTCTGAAGAACGACGAGACGATGCTCGTGCAGTCGGGCCGCCCGGTGGGCGTCTTTCAGACCCACGAGTGGGCCCCGCGCGTGTTGCTGGCGAACTCGAATCTGGTCGGTGACTGGGCCACGTGGCCAGAATTTCGTCGACTCGAGGCCCTCGGTCTGACCATGTACGGTCAAATGACGGCCGGCTCGTGGATCTATATCGGGACGCAGGGTATCTTGCAGGGAACCTACGAAACCTTCGCCGCGGTGGCGGCCAAGCGCTTTGGCGGTACCCTCGCGGGAACCTTGACCTTGACCGCGGGTGCCGGCGGCATGGGTGGTGCGCAACCACTCGCCGTCACCATGAACGACGGTGTCTGCCTCTGTGTCGATGTCGACCCCGCCCGTCTCGAGCGACGCGTGCAGCACGCCTACCTCGATGAGTGGACGAGTGATCTTGATGCGGCCTTGGCCCGCGTGCTCGAGGCGAAGCGCACGAGGTCCCCACTGTCCGTTGGGTTGCTCGGCAACGCGGCGGCTATTTTCCCCGAACTGCTCCGTCGGGGTGTCGAGGTCGACATTGTGACGGACCAAACGTCGGCACACGACCCTCTGAGCTACCTACCGGAGGACATTGATCTGAGCGACTGGCAGGAGTACGCGGAGAAGAAGCCGGACGAGTTCACTGACCGCGCCCGTTTGTCGATGGCCAAACACGTTGAAGCCATGGTCGGTTTCATGGACGCCGGTGCCGAAGTGTTCGACTACGGCAACTCCATTCGAGGTGAGGCTCTGTCGGGAGGCTACCAGCGAGCTTTTTCATTCCCCGGTTTTGTTCCGGCCTACATTCGCCCGCTCTTCGCCGAGGGCAAGGGGCCGTTCCGGTGGGCCGCTCTTTCGGGCGACCCGAAAGACATTGCCCGGACCGACGCCGCCGTCCTCGAGCTCTTTCCCGAGAACGAAGCGCTGCATCGTTGGATCACCAAGGCCCAGGACAAGGTCAAGTTTCAGGGTTTGCCAGCGCGCATCTGCTGGCTCGGGTACGGCGAACGTGACAAGGCTGGCGTCTTGTTCAACGACCTCGTGGCGAGTGGTGAAATTTCAGCACCGCTGGCCATTGGTCGAGATCATCTCGACGCCGGTTCGGTGGCATCGCCGTATCGTGAAACCGAGTCAATGCTCGACGGCTCCGACGCCATCGCCGACTGGCCCCTGCTGAACGCTCTGGTGAATACGGCATCGGGCGCCTCGTGGGTCTCGATTCACCACGGTGGCGGGGTCGGCATTGGTCGATCAATTCACGCCGGACAGGTCTGTATTGCTGACGGAACGCCACTAGCGCGGCAAAAGATTGAACGAGTCCTCACGAACGACCCGGGTATGGGCGTCATCCGTCACGTGGACGCGGGGTACGAGATTGCCGAAACGGCCGCTGCTGAACGGGGCGTCCGTATTCCCATGCGTGAGGGGTAATGAGCAGTCATCTCGTGACCAACATCGGTGAGCTGCTCACGAACGACCCAACGCTCGGTGACGAGTCGATGGTGGGTCGACTCACCAACGCCGCCATCGTGATTGACGATGGTGTGGTGGCCTGGGTTGGTTCAGCAGCGAAGGCCCCCTCGTGCGACATCGCTGATGATGTGATGGGGGCCGCCGTGTTACCGGGGTACGTGGACAGTCACACGCACCTCGTATTCGCGGGAGAGCGGAGTGACGAATTCGAGGCCCGCATGGCGGGACGCCGCTACGACGGAGGAGGCATTCGCCGGACCGTGGCCGCGACCACGGCGGCTAGTCGCGATACGTTGCTCGCGTCGACTCGACAGCGACTCGCCGCCTTACGACGCGGTGGCGTGACCACCGTGGAGATGAAATCGGGCTACGCCCTCACCGTCGATGGTGAAGCCCGCCTGGTGAGTATCGCCACTGAACTTGCCGACGAAGTCACCTTTCTCGGGGCCCACGTCGTGCCCGAGGAGTACGCGACCGACCGTGAGGGCTACGTCGCACTGGTCGCTGGGCCGATGATGGCCGCCTGTGACGCCGCGGCCTGGGTGGACGTCTTTTGTGATGAGGGTGCCTTTAGTGTCGACGAAGCACGCCATATTTTGACGGCGGCGAAGCACGCCAACAAGCAACTTCGCTTGCACGGGAATCAACTGGGTGAGACGGGCGGGGTCGGCCTGGCCGTCGAAATGGGGTGCGCCAGCGTCGATCACTGCACCCACGTGGGCGACGCCGAACTGGCCCTCTTGGGTGCGTCATCAACCGTTGCGACATTGCTGCCATCGGCCGAGTTTTCGACCAAGTCGCCGTACCCTGATGCCCAGCGATTCCTTGATGCCGGCGTCACGGTGGCGCTGGCCACGGATTGCAACCCCGGGACCTCGTACGTCACATCAATGGGATTCGTGATTGCCCTAGCGGTGCGCGAGATGGGGATGACCGTTGACCAAGCGGCGTGGTCGGCGACGATGGGGGGTGCTCGAGCCCTTCGGCGCAGTGACGTCGGCCACCTCGGCGTCGGTGCTCGTGGCGACGTCGTCGTAGTAGACGCTCCGCGGGTGGCCCACGTGGCGTATCGACCTGGGAGCGACCTGGTGGCGAAGGTGATCCACTCTGGTCATCGTGCGTCGGCGACCTGAGTCGATGGCACCTACAGTAAAAGGATGACGTTCGGACTGAGAAACATCGAACCTGCCCTCCGTGGCGCGTGGCATCCCCTGTGCCGCAGCGGCGAAGTGACGACGACGCCGCAGGCCTTCACACTGATGGGGCAGGCCTACGTGGTCTACCGTCACGAGACTGAGGGCTTACGCGTATTTCTGGACCAGTGCCCGCATCGTCGAGCGCCACTCTCGTTGGGCACCTGCGAGGGCGCCACACTCCGCTGCGCGTATCACGGCTGGCGGTTTGATGGGGATGGCACCTGTGTGGAAATCCCGTCGCTCGGCGCTGGCGCGACTGTGCCGCCCCGTGCACGCCTTTCGACACCCGCCGCAGTGGCCGAATCCCACGGCATGGTCTTCATTGCGCCGGAGACGCCGCTCATGGCCCTCCCCAGCATCGCCGCCGACGCAGATGTGTCCTTTATTCGGGGGGACCTCGATCCCATCGCGACCCGCGGTAACGCCGGACTGTTGGCCGACAACTTCTTGGACATGGCACACTTCGCCTTCATTCACGCGGGTACGTTTGGCGCCGGTGAGGCCACTGAGGTCGGTCCGTACGACGTCGAGCGTGATGGCTACGGCTTTACTGCGGTGTACGAACACGACTTCGCAAATCGCGAAGACCCGGGTGTTGCCGCTGGGATCCGACCGCTCGTCCAGCGTCGCCGATTGACCTACCGGTACAGCGCCCCCTACCACCTTGAGTTAGATCTCGAATTTCTCGCCACTGGTGGTAGCAACGTCATCGGCTTCTTTCTGGTGCCGGTGGACAACGAGACCGTGACTATTTATTCGTCACTTTGGCGAAATGACCTGGCGGGGTCGCGCGAGCGTATGGCCGAGGCCGTGGCCTACGAAGTGGCCGTGGTCGAGGAGGACCTGCTCGTTCAGTCGCGGTATCACGACCTCGTGCTGCCCCTCGATCTCACCAGTGAGGTGCACGTTAAGGCCGATAAGACGACCATTGAACTGCGTCGCATATTGAAGGACCTCATCGAGGCCGCCTCGGGGGCCGCGAACTAGGCCACGTGGGCTCGCCGATGGCGAGCCACTTGCACCACGATGATGGCGGCCGACGGAGCCATCACAATTGCCGGTAGCGCCACCGGCGGTTGATTAATAAGGGTGCCGTAGGCGGCCCAGCAGAGACTCGTGGTGAAGGCGAAAACCCAGCTAACGATGGACACTCCGTGGAGGTTGCTCGAGCGTAACGCCACCACCAGCTGGGGGAGGTAAATGAAGACCGCACCACACACCGCGATGGTCGAAATGATCCAGCGCCAATGAGGTCCGTGACACGCCAGGGCCACGCCGATCGTCGTGGCCGTAACGAGGGCCACGCCCGCGGCCGTGGCAAGTTCTCGATCAGCGTGGCGAGCGGCGGTAACTATGACGATGCTCGATACCGCGAGGAATGGCAGATTGCAGTACAACTCGGCGGGAACGTGAAAGATGACGCCGTAGGCGGTCCACATTTCGGCGACGAAGGTTGAAAGAATCCACGTGACGACTGACACGCCGTGCGCACCGGCTCGAAGGATACGCCACGCTTGAGCCACGCACACGAGTACCGACAGCGCGGGCGCAATGACGGCCAGTGTCTGCGTGAGCAGGGGGGTCGCGAGGAGCACAGACTCATGTTTAGTGGTAATTGCCTGGTGGGGCAATTTCATCCCCCGCGTACCTAGGTTGCGGCTGGGGACGGCGCAGGTCCCGCTCGTTCGTCTGGTGGAGGTCGAGGTCAGGCCGTAGTGCCCAGGAAGGCTCACGTTGATCAATTGCGCACCCAACCTGGTTCTTTTGCCAGGCCCCCTCGGACGATTCAGAAATTCCTCTCAGGAACGACGCGACCTTCCCTGTCAATAAATTGGTGCACCCATTACGGTTGAGTTGTTCTTCGACACACGATGAGGACTTTTCCGTGGACCAGACGCAGGTGAAAAGAGTGAGCACGTCGCTTCGTGATGCGTCACGCCACAGTGGTCTCTTTCTCCTCTCGGTCGCGCTAACCGTGTTGGTGAGTGTCGCGCTCATTGTGAGTCCCCTTGTCGCACCGTTGGTGCGACAGTCTCACGGCCCCTTGACCGTAGGTCACGGGCGAACCGTCCAGACTTTGGCGCCCCGCCCGGTTCGCACGACTGCGGTGGCCGTCCCGGTGGCACTGCGGGCGGCCATTGAGGCCCACCCCGTGGTCGCTCGATCGGTGCAGCACAGTGTCTCATTACCAACAACGGCGGTGTCGGACCCCGGGGCAACACCGGGCGATCAGTTTGGCAGTGCCATTGCCATCTCGGGCAGTACTGCACTGGTTGGAGCGTGGGGCGCCATGACGGGTGCCGGTGTCCAAACCGGTGTGGTCTACGTGTTCACACTGCAGGGGAGCAGCTGGGTGCAAACCCAAACCATTTCCGACCCTGGCGCGACCAGTGGCGACAATTTCGGTGCGGCCATAGCCCTCTCGGGCACAACGGCCATCATCGGGGCGTGGGGTGCCAATACCTACGCTGGTGCGGCGTATATCTTCAATCAGGTTGGTGGGACGTGGACCCTCGGTTCGACACTCGCCGCCGCCTCTCCCATCAGCGGTGACAACTTCGGCTCGGCCGTGGCCCTGTCGGGGAACTACGCCGCCGTCGGCGCGTGGGGCGCGAGTGACTACGCCGGCGTGGCCACCGTTTTTACACTCTCAAATGGTGCGTGGTCGCGGTCGCAAACAATCAGTGACCCGGCAGCCACCTCGGGCGACGCCTTCGCGACGTCAGTGGCGCTCACGGCGACGACCCTGCTCATCGGAGCCCCTGGCACCGCTGCTAACAGTGGCGCGGGCTATTTCTTTGGAAAGAGTGGGGCGAATTGGTCCCTGCTCATCTCCGCCTCTGACCCCGACAACGCAACGGGTGATCAATTCGGGGCCACTGTGGCACTGGCGGGCACTGACGGCTTCATTGGTGTGCCGGGCGGGGCGAGCTACGCGGGTGAGGTCACTCCTTTCAGTAGCAGTACCGGTACGTGGGTGCAGGGCACCGTCATTACCGACCCGAATGCGACCGCCGGTGACGAATTTGGTGCGGCCCTTTCCTACGACGGCACCACGCTGGCCGTCGGAGCCAGTGGACAAAATGTTGGCACTGCTCCCGTCGCGTCGGCTGCAGGTGCGGTGTATAGCTTTACCGCCGCGGCTGGGGTATGGACGATGCAAAGCGAGACGGTCGATCCCACGACGACAACGAGTCCCTCGAGTGCCAGTGGCGACCTCTTTGGAACCACAGTGGCGGTTGCCGGTGCGTCCCTGGTCGCCGGTGCCCCAGGCACCTCGAGCGGTGCGGGAACGTTTGTGGGGCTACAGGTACCGGGTGCCCAAGCGCCGTTGATCATTACAAACACAGTTCTGAGCGCCACGGTCGGGGCGACCGTCACGGTCTACTTGTCAGGTGGGTCTGGCGTCATCGCCCCTGTGTTCTCGGTGACCGGGGCAAACTGCTCGCTGTCGGGCAACCAGTTGACCGCCAACGCAGCGACGAGTTGTGGCGTGACGGTGACAAACCCGGCCAACGGTTCGTATTCGTCGGTAACGTCGGCACCGGTCACCTTCACGTTTACCTCGGCAACATTGGTTGCGCAAACACCGCTCGTTATTGTCGCGCCGAGTATCGCGACCGCGGGGAGTCCGGTTACCTTGACCTCGACGGGAGGTTCCGGTGTGCTCGCCGTTGCCTACGGGGTCACTGGCACGGGTTGCTCGCTGAGCGGCACGGTACTCACCGATTCGTCGCCGACGGTTTGCACCGTCAGCGCGACGAACCCCGCGAATGGGAACTACACCGCGGTAAGCGCCACACCCGTGACCGTTCGTTTCGCGGCCGCCACTCAGGCGACGCTGGCCGTCACCAACATGACCCTCAGTGGTACTGCAGGCACGGCCATTTCGCTGACGACATCGGGGGGCTCGGGCACCATTGCGGTGACCTTCGGCGTCACTGGCAACGGTTGCTCCGTGTCCGGAGCATCACTCGCGGTCTCCACTGCGACGACGTGTGTTGTGGTGGCAACCAATCCCGCGAATGGCATATTTGATGTCGCGACTTCGTCACCAGTAACGTTCACTTTCGCACTGGCACCTCAGGCTTCTCTGGCGATCACGAACACCACTCTGAACGGTACTGCCGGCACGCCTCTTGCACTCACCACCTCCGGTGGCTCCGGCGTGATCGCCCTGACGTTCAGGGTCACAGGTACTAGTTGTTCGGTGACCGGTGTCACGCTTTCGGCGTCTAGTCCGACTACCTGCGTCGTCACCGCGACAAATGCCGCAAACGGCATCTACGCGGGGGTACAGTCATCAGCCGTAACCTTCGTGTTCAGTGCTCCCGTACCTCAAGCCCAAGCGTCGCTCTCCGTCACGAACACCACTCTGACCGGTACTGCCGGTACACCAATTGCTCTCACATCAACTGGTGGCTCAGGCGTCATCGCCCTGACCTACAGCGTCACCGGCACCGGCTGTTCACTGAGCGGCGCGCTTCTTTCGGCCACGACTGCGACGACGTGTGTTGTGGTGGCAACCAATCCTGCGAACGGTGTCTACGCTGCAGTGACGTCGCCCGCAGTGTCGTTCTCCTTCGCACTCGCCGCCCAAGCGTCGCTCTCCATCACGAGCACCACTCTGACCGGTACTGCCGGTACGCCACTTACGGTGACCACTACGGGAGGCTCAGGCGTCATCGCAGTCACCTTGAGCGTCAGTGGTACTGGCTGTTCGATCAGTGGCTCATCCCTCGTGGCCACAACTGCGACGACCTGCACCGTGACGGCCACCAACCCCGCCAACGGTGTCTACGCCGTGGTGGCGTCGCCCGTAGTGTCGTTCTCCTTCGCACTCGCCGCCCAAGCGTCGCTCTCCATCACGAACACCACTCTGACCGGTACTGCCGGTACGCCACTTGCGGTGACCACTACTGGAGGTTCAGGCGTCATCGCCCTGACCTACAGCGTCACCGGCACCGGCTGTTCACTGAGCGGCGCGCACCTTTCGGCCACGACAGCGACGACCTGCACGGTGACTGCCACCAACCCCGCCAACGGTATCTACGCGGTGGTGGCGTCGCCCGCAGTGTCGTTCTCCTTCGGACTCACCGCCCAAGCCACCTTGTCAATTATGAACGCAACTCACAGCGGCACTGCTGGCACGCCAATCACGCTTACTTCCGCCGGGGGTTCGGGCACTATCGCGGTGACCTTTGACGTTTCCGGCACGGGTTGCGCCGTCAGTGGGTCTGTGCTCTCAGCCTCCGTCGCAACGACCTGCGTCGTTGCCGCATCGAACCCCGCCAATGGTATCTACGACTCGGTGCAGTCTTCGAAGGTGAATTTCGTCTTTAGTACGGCAGCGCTACAGCCCCAGTCGGCGCTCAAGATTACGAACACCCCGCTGACCGGTACGGTCGGCACGCCCATCAACCTGACTACCTCCGGTGGCTCGGGCACTATCGCGGTGATCTTCAGTGTGACCGGTAGCGGCTGTTCAACCAGCGGATCGTCGTTGTCAGCTTCGGTAGCGGCGAGTTGCGTTGTCACCGCGAAGAATGCGGCCAATGGTATCTATACGGCGGCAACGTCGACGGCGGTGACTTTCAAATTTTCACTCGCGACGCAAGCGACGCTCGTACTCGCGACGTCGCCACTCTCGTACGCTCGTCCCGCCACGGCCATTCTCAAGGTCACTGGTGGTAGCGGGACCGGTTCGGTTACGTACGCCATCTCAACGAAGTATTCGAATACGGCGTCGGCGACAATTTCGGGCACAACCTTGACTGGTACGAAGGCGGGGTACTGCTACGTGGTGGCAACGAAAGCAGCGAGTGGCAGTTACGCTGCGGCGACCTCGGCGCCGGTAAAAATCACCTTCACATGAAGGAAGGGTCGACTGTTCCGGATGGGGCAGTAAGACTTTGAAGTGAGTGCTTCGCCACTGGATTCGCGAAATGCCTTGCTACCATCGATACCAGTCTGAGTGCTCGTCAGGGGAACTGTGATTTCCAGCAAAATTCGCGTTGTCTCCTCTGTCGCACTAGCGCTCGTCACCCTGGTTGGCGCCACGCCCGCCGGCGCCGACGCGTCGCCGTGGTACGACGAGCCACTCACACAGGCCACCGCGTCCCAATTCACCTCGATGGCGGCGATTTCTTGCCCGACGTCGGTGTTTTGTGCTGCCGGCGGTAGCTACAGCATCACCCATGGCCGACTCGCCTTCGTGACCACGTTCAATGGAACGTCGTGGACGTCGCACATTGTGGGAGCACCCCTCGACACCACGAACGCCGTCATCACCGCGGTGTCGTGCGCAACACCGTCTTTTTGCATGGCCGGAGGTCGGTACCAATCGTCGGCCGGCACCACGCTGGGGTTCGTGACCCAGTGGAACGGTACGCGGTGGGCTGATCAGACACTGCCGGGTTTCGCTCAGGCGCCAGCATCAGACGCGGTCGACACCATTTCGTGTGTTGAGGGACCCTTCTGCGTCGTCGGAGGTTCCTACCTTGCGCAAGGGACGCGATCGACCCTTCCATTCGTGAACGTCTTCGACGGTACGCAGTGGATTGGGCAGACGTTTGACCTCAATGCCACACCGGTTGCGTCAAACGTTCAATTGGTCGCGGGGGCAATTAAGGCGGTGACGTGTCTGTCTCGTGTGTTCTGCGTGGCCGGTGGTGGCTACGGCGACGGCACGAACTACGGTGGCGGACCGGCTTCTGAACCAATGGTGGCGACGTGGGATGGGGCGAAGTGGAGTGCCACTGAGATTGCGGCCAACGTCAACTCGGGCCATTCGGGAAGTGTTACCGCCTTGTCGTGCGGAACACCGACGTTTTGCATGGCTGCGGGGGTTGACGCCGAGCATTCAGGGAGTCGCGGCATTTTTCTTTCGCGATTTGACGGGGGGCAGTGGCTCAGTTCGGACGGTCGTACCCCAGCGGCGATGACGCAAAGCATCATTGATCCGTCACTCGCTGCCGTTTCGTGCACTGTGACAGGGTTCTGCGTTGTTGTTGGTTCGTACCGCCACGCCGAAGGCACGGGGACCCGACGGGCCTCTTTTGCGGAAATGGTGCACGGGGACGGGAGCTTCGATTTGCCCCTTGAGTCGGCACTGCCCTCCACCGCGAGCGCCGAGGTCACCAGTGTGTCCTGCGCGAGTTCGGTCTTCTGTGTCGCGGGAGGTAACGACACGCCGGTCGATCAATCCTTCTCATCGGTTCCGTCGTCAACATTCGCCTTCGTCAGTGTGTGGAACGGCGGCCAGTGGCACGACATGCCCGTGGCAACGTCGTTGAATGCATCCAAGGCGGGGGTTGACGCGGTCAGTTGCACCGCTACGTACTCGTGCCATGCGGTCGGTAACTATGTGGATCAGGGCAATAATCAGCAGGACTTTGACAGTGTCAACGGACTTCTCGCCCAATCACCGCTCGCTATCACGGGACCGCCGAAGGGCGTGGTCGGACGGCAATTATTTTTGACCACTTCGGGAGGGTCGGGTACAGTCGCGCCTTCGTTTCAGGTCCTCGGCAATCACTGCATCCTCCACGGTGCACTTCTTTCTGCTTCGCAGGTCACGAAGTGTGAGGTAAGCGCTCGCAACCAGGCCAACGGTCCCTACGCCGCAGTGGTGGCGCCACCAGTTGTCTTCTCCTTTACCTCGCAAGCCCAGCGGATCTTGCGCATCGTGGCTCCGCTGTTCGGGCGGGTTGCTCGACCACTCCCGATAGCCATCACTGGAGGTAGCGGTAGCGGAACGGTCCGACTGAGTGTGGTCGGCGAGGGCTGCTCCTTTCGTGGTCGCTTCGTGGTCGCCCAGAAGCCAACGCTCTGTACCGTGCGAGCGAGCAAAGAGGCGAGTGCGTCGTTCGCCTCGGCCACCTCGACACCATTGACCATTTCTTTTCAGTAGCGCCGCTCACCGTGTCGGGTGTCACATTCGCTCTCTATGGTGGAGGGGTGAAGACGACAACTGCCCCCACCCTGCCCACCACCCTCGGCGCCCTCGTTGCCTCCGGCTACCAGTCCCGCTCTATTCGCGAAGAGCTACGTGGCAACCTCGAAACGCGGATCAAGGAGGGCCGCCCATTGTCGTCGGCGGTACTGGGCTACGAAGACACCGTGCTGCCACAGCTCGAAACGGCAATCCTGGCTGGCCACGACGTTATCTTGTTGGGCGAGCGAGGCCAAGCCAAGACGCGCATGATTCGTTCGCTCACCGAACTGCTCGACGAATGGTTGCCGATTGTGGCCGGCTCGGACGTGCGAGACAATCCTTTTGCGCCAATTTCGGTCTACGCACAAGAACTTATTACTGCCGAGGGCGACGCGACGCCTATTGCCTGGGTCCACCGTGATCAGCGTTTCGCCGAGAAGCTGGCGTCGCCCGATACGTCGATGGCCGACCTCATCGGTGAAGTCGACCCGATCAAGGTAGCGGGGGGTCTCTACCTCGACGACCCGCGCGCGCTGTCCTTCGGCCTGGTGCCGAAATCGAACCGCGGTATTTTCGCCATCAACGAGCTACCTGACCTCTCGGAACGCATCCAAGTCGGCCTGCTAAACGTGCTCGAGGAGCGCGACGTACAGATTCGCGGTCACCTCGTGCGCTTAGATCTGGACATACTGGTGGTCGCCACCGCGAACCCCGAGGATTACACCAATCGCGGCCGCCTGATCACCCCACTAAAAGACCGCTTCGGCAGTCAGATTCGCACGCACTACCCACTCGACGTGGCCACCGAGATCGCCATCGTCAAGCAAGAAGCTGCGGTGCCAACGGCCGATCGCCCGGTCACTATTCCGTGGTTCATTGACGACATCGTGGCGCGAGTGAGCCACGTGGCTCGACAGAGCAGTGCCATCTCGCAAAAGAGCGGCGTGTCAGTGCGTTTGTCGATCGCCAATTACGAGACCGTGGTAGCCAGTGCGTTGCGACGCGCCCTGCGCACAGGTGACCAAACGGTGACACCCCGCATCAGTGACCTCGCCGCCATGGTGCAGTCCACGCAGGGCAAGATTGAATTTGACACCCTCGATGACGCCGACGGCGAACACATCATCGCGGCCCTCGTCTCGCTCGCGGTGCGACAGGCCTTCATGGAGTACGTCATTCTCGACGACGTCGTCGGCATTCTTACTTCCTTTGACGGGGAGGCGGTTATCCACGTTGGTGACGATTTGGCCGACTCGGCGTATGTGGAGATTCTCGAGACCATGCCGGCGCTGCGTGCAGCGGCGCGTGCCTTGTTTGTGGACGAACCGACGGACGGGGAGTTGGCGTCAGCGGCTGAGTTCATTCTGGAGGGCCTGTACTTGACCAAGCGGCTCGCGAAAGATGCGTCGGGGGCCAGAGCCCTCTACCGAACGAGGAACCGTTAGATGGCCATTCGTTACGGATTTCGCCATCTCGGTGATGACGATCATGATGACGTCGACGTTGAGGAGTTACTGCGCCTGTTGAGCGAAGACTTTCTCGAAAATGGGGACTTGGACGCCGCGATGGAACGGCTTCTCCGTGATGGGTACACCACGAGGGACGGGAAGCGCATCGAGGGTATTGAATCACTCCTCGAAAAGGCTCGTGAGAAAAGGCGGGCCCTCGAGCGAGGTCTCGATCCCGAAGGGGAACTACTTCGCTATCACCAACGTCTCGACGACATTGAGGACAAGGAAGCCGCGGCCGCGCAGGAACTCCTGGAGGAGGCCATCGCGTCGCAAGACGAACGTCGAATCGACGTCACTCGCTCACTGGTTGATGAGCGGGCACTTCAACGTGACCTGATCGGCAACGACCTCAATGAACGTATTGCTGGGTACCAGCAGTACGAGTTCATTTCCAGCGAGGCCCGGGAGGCCTTTGAAGGGCTGGTCGAGCAGCTTCGCCAAGACCTGCTCACCACCTACTTCGAGAAAACGAAGGAACTGGCACAAAATCCTTCGGGTGAGGAGTTTCAAGAACTTCGGGCCATGATGGACGCCCTTTCGACGATGATTGAGCAAGATCGTCGTGGCGAAACACTGGACCCGAGCTTCGATGACTTCATGGGCCGCTTTGGTGACTACTTTCCCGGCGCCACCTCCCTTGAGGACGTCGTGCGCATGATGGCCGAGCGTGCGGCGGCAGCCGACGCCATGTTCAACTCCCTTCCCGCCGAGCAACAGCGAGAGTTACGGAATCTGTTTTCACAGATGCTGTCCGATTTGAGCCT
>Ga0136642_1000924_pt1 | contig 13708 bp, 13 predicted proteins | sample LowCatLa1302831Y_FD_115313 | JGI IMG/M metagenome (GOLD analysis project Ga0136642, IMG submission 115313) | Freshwater microbial communities from Lower Cathedral Lake, Yosemite National Park, California, USA - 13028-31Y | ecosystem: Environmental > Aquatic > Freshwater > Lake ... | reverse complement strand
TGCGATGGGCATTGAGTGGTTGCTCCATCTTCATCGCTTCAAGAACGATGATGAGTTCGCCGGCTTCGACGCTCTGTCCTTCTTCTACTGCAATCTTGACGACAGTTCCTTGCATTGGGCTGGCAAGACCAGTACCCACTGCACCGCCGACAGATGCCTGCTTTGCCCGGTGGCGTTTTACAACAGGTTCAGGTGCGTGCACAAGGATTTCAAAACGCTTTCCATTGACTTCAGCAACGAGTTTTTCTGCCGCAACATGTGTTTGAATGTCGGCCGTACTGGATTCAAATGCAGGGATAAGGTTCTTGAATTCATTCTCGATGTAACTTGTGTAAACCTTAAATTCGTCCGTAAAGGCTGGATCTTCAAGGATTGCACAGTGGAAGGTAAGAGCGGTTGCTAAACCGCCAATCTCAAATTCTGCCAAGGCGCGACGTGCACGTTGGATAGCTTCTTTACGAGTTGCTCCTGTGACAATTAGTTTGGCAAGTAGTGAATCAAAGTTTCCACCAATGACATCGCCATTGCGGAAACCTGCATCTACACGCACGCCCGGACCTGTTGGGATATTCCACTCAGTGATGCGCCCTGGTGCAGGTAAGAATGAACGTCCTGGATCTTCACCGTTGATGCGGAATTCAATCGAATGTCCACGTACGACAGGATCATCGAAGCCAAGGCTCTCACCCATTGCGATTCTGAATTGTTCGCGGACTAAGTCAATGCCCGTTACTTCCTCAGAGACTGGGTGTTCAACCTGTAAGCGAGTATTTACTTCCAGGAATGAAATGGTTCCATCAACGCCCACCAGAAATTCGCAGGTACCAGCGCCGATGTAACCAGCTTCTTTCATGATTGCTTTACTGGAGCGGTAGAGCTCTTCATTCTGAGAATCAGTTAAGAAAGGTGCAGGCGCTTCTTCCACAAGTTTCTGGTGGCGACGCTGTAGCGAACAATCTCGTGTTGAAACCACAACTGCATGGCCATGCTTATCTACTAGTACTTGAGTCTCTACGTGGCGAGGTTTATCGAGATAACGCTCAACGAAACATTCGCCACGACCAAATCCCGCAATGGCTTCACGCACCGCTGATGCATAGAGTTCGGGAATTTCCTCCATGGTGCGCGCAACTTTGAGTCCGCGTCCACCGCCACCGAATGCCGCCTTGATTGCAACGGGCAATCCGTGTTCTTTTGCAAAGGCGAGAACCTCTTCATGACCTGTAACAGGATCTTTTGTGCCTGCAACGAGAGGCGCTCCTGCACGTGCTGCGATACGACGAGCAGAAACTTTATCTCCGAGCGCGCTAATTGCAGCCGGTGGGGGCCCGATCCAAATAAGTCCGGCATCAACAACTGCTTGTGCAAAGTTTGCATTTTCCGAGAGAAATCCATAACCAGGGTGCACAGCATCCGCGCCGGATACTTTTGCAAGAGCAATAATCCTCGGAATATTGAGATAGGTATCTTTTGCAACAATTCCATTGAGTGAGTACGCAAAGTCGGCGCTCTGAGTGTGGAGCGCATCGCGATCTTCTTCTGAGTACATCGCAACGGATTCAAGTCCATGGTCTTTACAGGCGCGAATGACGCGAAGAGCGATCTCTCCTCGGTTTGCAATCAGCACACGCTTCATGACATCTCCTTCACCTGCGGCCAAGAGTAGCCAAGTTGTTTCATAGCGCTACGAAGGAAAGGCATGGATATTCCAACAACGTTGGTGTAATCGCCTTCAATCACTGGAATGAAGGGGCTACCAAATCCATCCAATGTGAAGCCACCTGCAACGTGTAATGGCTCTTCGGAAGCGACATAATCTGCAATCTCTTCATCGGTCATCACTGTAAAAGTAACCTTTGTAGTGACGCGATCTGAGATCTCAACTCCCTTTTCAGTATCGATAACACAGTGCCCTGTGTGAAGCAGTCCTGTGCGGCCACTGATTCTCTTTGCTCGTTCAATTGCAACTTCAGGAGTACCAGGTTTACCGAAGGAGACCCCATCAACATCAAAGGTAGAGTCGCACCCGATAATAATTGCGGGGTAATTTATAAGTTCGCGCACTGTATGAGCCTTTGAAATCGCAAGAGCAATCACCATATCCGCAGGTGTCATTGCGTTAAAGAAATCCGTCTCCTCATCCACATGGCTGATAATAATTGTTGGTTTCAACCCAGCGTCCTCCAATAAGCGGCGACGAGATTGTGATTGTGAAGCTAAGACAATACGTGGCATTTATTTGTGCTTTCGTGCGCCGAAGGTCATTTGGCGTGGCATAGGTTGTCGAAGCTGTGGAAGCGCAAAGATGCTTCGTTTAATAACTGGCTTGATATCAACTGATTTATGGTTGGCCAGAACTGCTTGCAGCGCGAGAAGTTCTTCAGGCGTTGGATTGCCTGCAGTGACCGTAAATTTCATTGTTATAGAGGAATATTTCCATGCTTACGAGCTGGCAAGGTATCGCGCTTTGTCTTCAAAGTGCGAAATGCTTTGGTGATGTATTGACGTGAATCTTCAGGTTCAATCACGCTATCAATTGTTCCGCGCTCCGCCGCAAGGTATGGATTTGAGAACTTCTCGGTGTACTCAGTGATTAGCTCTGCCCTCTTTGCATCTTGATCTTTCGCTTCTGCTAAATCCTTGCGATAGAGAATATTGACTGCACCTTGTGCGCCCATTACCGCAATTTCAGCAGTTGGCCAGGCAAAGTTGATATCGCTACCCAGGTATTTAGAACCCATCACGATAAATGCTCCGCCATACGCCTTACGAGTAATGAGAGTGACGAGTGGGACCGAGGCTTCTGCATAGGCATACAGAAGCTTTGCGCCGCGGCGAATAATCCCGTTCCACTCTTGTTCGGTACCTGGCATAAATCCAGGGACATCTACAAGGGTGAGAATTGGAATATTAAATGCATCGCAGAAGCGTAGGAAACGCGCTGCCTTTTCAGATGAATTGATATCAAGTGTGCCGGCCAGTTGTGAAGGCTGGTTGGCTATAATTCCAACTGATTGACCTTCAATACGCGCAAATCCCACAACAATGTTTGGCGCATAGAGGGCATGCACTTCTAGAAATTCAGACTCATCAACGAGTGCCTGAATCAAATTCTTCATGTCGTATGGCTGATTTGGACTATCTGGAATCAATGTGTTGAGCGCTGTATCAGATGCGCTCTTATCCAGAGTCTCGGTTGGAGGAAGAACGGGAGATCCGTCCATATTGTTGGATGGAAGATAAGACAAGAGGGCCTTTACATAGTCAATTGCATCAGCCTCTGAATCTGCCATGTAATGAGCATTTCCCGACTTCGTATTGTGAGTGAAAGCTCCACCGAGTTCCTCCATTCCGACATCTTCACCAGTGACAGTTTTAATGACATCCGGACCGGTAATAAACATGTTGGACGTTTCCTTCACCATGACAGTAAAGTCAGTGAGCGCTGGTGAATATGCTGATCCACCTGCACATGGTCCAAGGATCAATGAGATTTGAGGAATAACCCCAGAAGATCGAGTATTGAGTCGGAAGATTCTGCCGTAGCCATTAAGGGAAGCAACGCCTTCTTGAATACGTGCTCCACCTGAGTCATTTATTCCAATGAGTGGAATTCCAGATTTAAGAGCAAATTCTGCAATCTTCACAATTTTCTCTGCATGCACTTCACCGAGCGATCCACCAAAGACCGTAAAGTCTTGTGAGTAGAGTGCAATTGGTCGACCATCTACAGTCGCTGTTCCGATGATGACTCCATCACCGTATGGACGGTTCTTCTCCATGCCGAAGTTCTGTGCACGGTGGCGGGCAAATTCATCAATCTCAGTAAAAGAATCAGCATCTACCAGCATCTCGATGCGTTCGCGAGCGGTGCCTTTACCTTTAGCGTGTTGCTTCTCTTCGGCGCGAGCAGAACCAGCAAGGACAGCTTCATCAATTCTCTCGCGAAGGTCTTCAATTTTTCCCGCGGTTGTGTGCAGATCTGGACTCATGACCATAAGGTACTAGTCGTGAGCATAGTTACGCCAAGACCTCCGCTCGAAGTTTCATTGATCTCGGAAAAAATCTCGCGGTACTGGCGAGTAAGCGTGGTTGAAGTCACGGGCTCTACACAAGATGATCTTGCTCAATTAGTGGCAGATAAAAAAGCACACACCGGAGATGTCATCGTCACGGAATTTCAATCAGCAGGTCGTGGCAGACTCGATAGAAAATTCGATGCACCAAAGTCTTCGGCTCTCATGTTCTCCTTCTATATCGAACCACAACGCGATAAATCTGATTGGTCATTTCTTACATTACTCACTGGACTAAGTGCAGTATTTGCACTTACCGCTCTAGATCCTGAAAGTTCACCAACGCTTAAGTGGCCTAACGATATTCTCATAAGTGATGGAAAAGTTGGTGGAATTATTGCGCATGCAAGTGGAGAAGGAATCATCATTGGAGTGGGAATCAACGTGGGAATGACTCAGGAAGAACTTCCTGTTACACATGCAACCTCTCTCGCGCTTAATAAATTTTCAGTACTTGATCGCAATATCATTCTTTTTTCATTCTTAAATACATTCGAGGAACTCCTTGAGCGCTGGCAAAGCGGTGAAGATGTTCGTCACCTTTATTGTGAACACTCGGCAACAGTTGGCCGCGATATTCGAATTGAGCATCCAGATGGAAGTTATAAACTTGGAAAAGCGGTAGACATTACGCCTACTGGAGAACTCATTCTTGAGGATGGTTCTCGGGTTTCAGTCGGGGACATCGTTCATCTACGATAGCCTCGTGAACGAAAGATTCCCTCGCGTTGGCGTCATAGGTGCAGGGCAGTTAGCGCGCATGATGGCTGCACCGGCAACTGCTCTCGGAATCGATCTCGTGCTCTTTGCGCAAAGCCCCGAAGACTCTGGCGCACAAATCACCAACCATGTTGTTGGTGATTACACCGACCTCGAAGCGCTTAAAAAATTTGCCTTGACCTGTGATGTCATCACCTTCGAACACGAACTTGTTCCACTATCGGTAATCAACGGCCTTGAGGCGATGGGCGTAAAGGTCTATCCACCATCATCTGCATTTATCTATTCTCAAGATAAGGCCGAGATGCGTCGGAAGTTAAGTGCTTTTCCATCGCCAGCCTGGAAGATTGCGACTTCAACTGCTGATATTGAGCGGTACCCACTTATTGCAAAGGCAATCTCTGGCGGATACGACGGCCGCGGTGTCTGGAAAATTAATTCGCAGGATGAACTCACAGAAGTATTGAAGACAACTCCTCGTCTCTTGATTGAAGAGCTCATCTCATTCGATTCTGAGATTGCAGTGATGGTCGCACGTTCACCGCATGGGCAGGCAACATCATGGGCGCCGACAGAGACTGTGCAAGAAGATGGCATCTGTACACGCACTATCTCTCCGGCACAGAGTATTTCTCCAGAACTTGCTGAAATGGCGCAGAAGCTAGCTCTCGATATTGCACAAGAAGTTGGTGTTGTAGGTGTTATGGCAGTTGAAATGTTTGTAAAGGGTGATCACCTCTTCATCAACGAACTTGCGATGCGACCACATAACTCAGGTCATTGGACAATTGATGCATCGCGCACTAGCCAATTTGAACAACATCTGCGTGCAATTCTCGACCTTCCTCTCGGTGATCCAGCAATGACTGCTGAGATTGCGGTGATGGGAAATATCTTGGGGGGCGAGAAGACAGATATGTATCGTCCCTACCTTCACCTCATGGCACGTAATCCTGACCTCAAGTTCCATCAGTACAAGAAGGAAGTCCGCGTTGGGCGCAAGATTGGACATGTCACCGCGGTTGGTTCTGACCTTCTACAATTAACCACTGATGTGCAACATGCATGTGACTATATGAGCGGAGCAATCTATGAGTGATCGTAAAGATGTAGCAATCATCATGGGTTCTGATTCTGATTGGCCAGTGATGGAAGAAGCTGCCAAGGCGCTTGATTCGTTTGGTATCAGTTACACCGCCGATGTTGTCTCGGCACATCGCATGCCAGAAGAGATGGTTGAGTTTGCAAAGAGTGCTGCTTCAAAGGGATATAAAGTGATCATCGCAGGTGCTGGTGGAGCAGCACACCTTCCTGGAATGGTGGCAGCGCTTACAACACTTCCAGTTATCGGTGTTCCAGTCTCGCTTAAGAATTTAGATGGAATGGATTCGCTACTTTCTATTGTTCAGATGCCTGGGGGAGTACCGGTTGCAACAGTTGGCATTGATAGCGCCAAGAATGCAGGAATCTTGGCAGCGCGCATCATTGGTTCTGCGGATGCTGCGGTATCCAAGAAGATTCAGACTCAACTATCTGAACTAACGGATGAAGCAAAGGCGAAGGGCGCCCAATTAAGCGCCCGCCGTAACACTAAAACTGGTTTCTAATCAGTTCTGCCCAACGCATGAAAGCGCCAGCCAGCCGCGCGCCATTTGTTGCGATCTAACATATTGCGACCATCGATGAGCAACTTTGACTTTACCAATTGACCAATGACTGAAGGATCCAATTCGCGATATTCCTTCCACTCAGTCAGGTGCAAGATTGCATCGGCGCCTTTGACAGCATCAACAACTTTTTCTTGGTAGTCAAGATTGGGAAAGCGCTTACGCGCAGGTTCAATACCTTTGGGGTCATGAACGACTACCTGCGCACCCGCTGCTTGAAGTTGCACTGCGATATCCAGAGCCGGTGAGTCGCGCACATCATCGCTGTCAGGTTTAAATGTCGCACCGAGTACGGCAATCTTATATTGAGTCAGATCATCTGATAAATCTGCACGGACAATATCTATCATGCGTAGACGCGCGCGCATATTGATGGCATCGATTTCGCGAAGGAATTCGAGCGCTTGATCTGCTCCAAGTTCTTGCGCGCGCGCCATAAATGCACGAATGTCTTTAGGAAGGCAGCCTCCACCAAATCCGATACCAGCCTGGAGGAATCGACTTCCAATGCGCGGGTCATAACCGATTGCTTTTGCAAGAACCGTAACATCACCGCCTGCTGCTTCACACACTTCGGCCATAGCATTGATAAATGAAATCTTTGTCGCAAGAAACGAGTTAGCGGCAACCTTGACGAGTTCGGCAGTGGGAAGGTCTGCACGAATCCAAGGTGTGCCAAGATCGATAATTGGCTTATATACATCTTTAAGAATCTCTTCTGCGCGATCATTTGTCACTCCGACGACGAGACGATTTGGTGTCAGCGTGTCCTCGACTGCAAAACCTTCGCGGAGGAACTCAGGATTCCAGGCAAGATCTGCCTGTGGAGCTGAAGTCAAAAGTTGTTCTCGAATAATTTGTGCAGTTCCTACGGGGACGGTTGATTTTCCAACAATAAGAGATCCGTCTTTAAGGTGAGGAGCGAGTGCGGTAACCGATGCCATGACATAGGTGAGATCGGCTGCAAGCCCATCTTTACTTTGCGGAGTTCCGACGCAGATAAAGTGCACATCAGCTTCGGCTATTGCAGAGAAATCGGTTGTGAAAGAGAGGCGACCTGTCTTTATCTGAGCGGCAAGAAGAGTGTCCAGACCTGGTTCATAGAAAGGAAGCTCGCCCTTAGACAGGAGATCGACCTTGCTCTGATCTGTATCGACACCGATGACTTCAAATCCCAATGAGGACATACATGCTGCGTGAGTTGCACCCAGATAGCCACAACCAATGACAGATAACTTCAGAGTCATAGCGGTGAGTGTATTGCAGAGCTAAATGAATATCTTAATTCTTAACGATTTTCAGGTGTGGCTCTTATTTTGCTGCTGCGCAGGGATTTTCAGCGCCAGTTTTTGTCTTGAATTTGTCGACCGTCACAGCTTTCGTAGTTGCCTTTGCGCTTGGCTTAATGGTCTCAATGAGCGCCTCGTCATTGCGGATTCGAGTCCAGAGATCTGTAGCCAAGGTCGGATCCCAGATAACTACTGAACCAACACCTGGATAGCTGGCATTGGGATCTGAAAGTGGAACTGTAAGAGTACGTAGATTTCCAGCAGAGAGATTGCGCATCTGCTTTGCAAGAGTTAAGAGATCGCTCTTATTTACCGATGTATCCAACTTTACCGTTGAAATAGTTGCATTGAAAAAATTAGTTAATTTGATGGGATTGAGCAAGATTCCATTGCTGGTGGCCTTGCGCACAACAGCGCTGACAAATTGTTGTTGGCGCTCCATGCGACCTATATCTCCCCGCCCATCAAAATCTCGCGTGCGCACATACTTAAGAGCCTCAATGCCATCGAGGATATGAGTTCCAGCGCTCATGACGAGGTGGCTCTTAGGGTCATTAATGGCGACCTTGGAGCAGACTTGAATTCCACCTAGGGCATCAACAACGCCAGTAAACCCTGCGAAACTGATTTCTACATAGTGGTCAATCTTTAGGTTTGTCTTTGCTTCAATAGTTTGAATCAGTAAAGGTGCTCCTCCAAATGAGAAGGCTGCATTCATCTTTCCAGGTGCTGCGGGAATATCGAACTTTCCATCCAGACTCTTATGTGCCGGAATAGTTACCAATGTGTCGCGTGGGATAGATACAACATAGGCAGTATCTCGACTCTTACTAATATGAACGAGCAGTATGGTGTCTGATCGGCCACCGGCTGCAGATTTAGTACTTCCAACTCGTAGCAATTTAAGCTGGGCCTTAGTCAGCCCTTCGCGGCTATCGGAACCAACAACGAGATAATTAAGCGCAGTTGAAGTTTTTTGAGGACGATTCTTCAGCGCACCGAAAACATCGATACGAGAAATCTGACCACTTACTTGGCCTAATCCGACCCACGCAAGGGATGCAATAAGGACGACACCCACAGAGAGTGATGTAATTATCCGGATTGCGCGAGAAGATTTCACATCCGTAGGGTACTTGGACGATAGCGTGGAGGGGTTATGGCGACACCGACACATGAGTTAATTGGCTCACCGCATCCATCTATTAGCGTGATTCTTCCTGTTCTTAATGAAGAATCTCATCTTGCCGGCGCCATCAGTTCAATTCTTTCTCAGAAATATCTCGGCTCCATTGAAATCATTCTCGCACTGGGCCCTTCGCGTGATCGCACCAATGAAATCGCACGACACATTTCCCAGCAAGAATCTCGAGTCATACTTGTAGAAAATCCCACAGGCCGCACTGCAGCAGGACTTAATCTGGCGTTGCGCGCTTCACATAATCCAGTGGTAGTTCGCGTAGATGGGCATGCTCAGATTCCCGATGACTATCTTGCATTGGTTGTAGAAATTCTCAATGCAACAGGAGCAGTCAATGTTGGCGGAGTAATGGCTGCAATCGGAACAACACGATTTGAGAGAGCTGTTGCGGCAGCTATGCGAAGTCCACTAGGTGTCGGTGCTTCACGTTTTCACACCGGAGGGAAAGCAGGTGCAGTAGATACTGTTTATCTTGGTGCCTTTAGACGCGAAGCACTTCTTGCTATTGGAGGATTCGACGAGCGATTTACTCGGGCACAGGATTGGGAACTGAACTTTCGATTGCGAGAAAATGGTGGCCTTGTCTACTTTGATCCGCGTCTGCATGTGACATATCGGCCACGTTCTACTGTCAAGGCACTTGCAAAGCAGTATTTTGAATATGGACGTTGGCGCAGAGTTGTTTCTCGCAGACATATCGGAACAATTAATTTCCGCTATCTTGCTCCGCCAACCGCTCTAGTTGGAATTACCCTCTCGCTTGTACTTGGAATAACTGTGGCTCCAATTTTCTATCTTCCGACTGCGATCTATCTTGCTTTCGTGCTACTTGCATCTATCAGAATTGCATCCTCAACTATTGAGTTTCTCACTCTTTTACTAGTTATTCCCACCATGCATTTCTCGTGGGGAGCCGGCTTTATCACTTCCCCTAAGACTCTCGTACCTTCATCTGATTAACCTAGAGCGCTCTGCGGTAGCCTTTCGCACGTGGAGAAGCCAGTTGTTGTATACGAGCCATTTCGCGCCGGCCTGCCGCCGATGCGCGAATATCTTCGTTCGCTCTGGGCTCGTCGCACATTTATTGCGGCCTTTTCACGCTCAGAGCTACGTGAACAGAATTTTGATTCACTCTTTGGGCAGCTTTGGCTAGTCCTCAACCCGCTTCTTCTCTCAGGTGTCTACTTCTTACTTATTGATGTCATTGGCGGAAAGAGTGACTCTTCTCGATTCGCCCATCTGACTGCCAGCCTATTCCTCTTCTATCTCATCGCTAATAGTTTGAGCGGCGGAGTAAAGGCAATCACGTCAGGTCAACGCCTCATTCTTAATACTTCTTTCCCACGCATCATGTTGCCGATATCTGCAGCCGTGGTTGCTCTCTTTAGATTTTTACCAACGCTCGTAGTCTTTCTCGGCATACATACACTGCTAAGTCTGCCCTTTTCATGGCAGATGTTCTGGGCTTTCCCGGTAGCGCTGATAGCAATTGTGATGTCACTTGGAATGGCAATTTTAATTTCATGTATCAATGTCTACTTCCGTGACATCTCAAGCATGTTGCCATATCTCACGCGAAGCCTTCTGTACTTATCGCCAATCCTGTATGAAGCCGCGAATATGTCGCACCGCATCAAGAAGTTTGAAGTCGCAAACCCAATCTTTTATCTTCTTGATTCTTGGTCACGCGTTATGGTGCATGGGCAAGCCCCCACGGCTGCTGGGCTTTTGTATTCATCCCTATGGGCGCTGGGCATCTTTATCGTCGGAACATATTTCTTCCTGTCGAGGGAGCGTGATTTCGCTGTCAGACTATAACCACGATCATTCACAGCACAGCCTCGCTGTCTCTGTGAAGAACTTAGGACTTACCTACACAACTTCTATCGATAAGAGACCGACGCTTAAAGCTCGTTTAAAAACTCTCGGACGCGGTAAGAAACATACTCGAACAGTTCGCGCGCTCAACGATGTAAATATCGATGTCCACTACGGCACCGTGCTCGGCATCATTGGATCTAACGGTGCCGGTAAATCCTCACTCATGCGCGTGATTTCAGGAATTGTGCCACCAACACAAGGGCGCGTTGAAGTATATGGATCAGTCAGCACGCTTCTTGCGCTTGGAGTTGGATTTAATCCTGCGATGACGGGGCGTGACAATGTCTATCTCGGTGGCCTTGCCGCGGGCATGTCACGGGAAGAGATCGATAAGAACTTCGATGCGATTGCTGCCTTCTCTGAACTCGGCGATGCCATTGATACTCCAATGCGCACGTATTCATCGGGCATGTTTGCACGGTTAGCATTCTCTGTGGCCGCGGTAGTTGAGCCAGATATTCTGATTATCGATGAAGCGCTCAGTACTGGCGATGCCAAATTTAAAGAGAAGAGCCTTAACAGAATTAAAGAATTACGCACATCCGATCGTGCCTTAATCCTGGTAAGCCATGCTCTTGCCACCATTGAAGATATTTGTAATGAGGTCGTATGGCTCGACCGTGGAAAATTAATGGCGCGTGGAAAGCCAGCAGAGGTAATCGCTGCATATCGTGAATTTGTAGATGCTAGAAAGAGCGCATCATCAGATGAGGATGTATAAATCTTTCTTCGTTGTTCTGCTCTTATCTTTCTCTCTTAGCTCTGCAGCACATGCCGATATCCCAGCTTCCTTTTCATTCACAGGTTCTGGCTATGGACATGGTGTTGGTATGAGCCAGATTGGCGCAAAGTCACATGCACTTGCCGGCGAAAGTGCAACTGCAATTCTGAATTACTACTATAAAGATGTCGCTATCATGCCAGTTGTAGATACTCACACCATACGAGTCAACATTGGTCACCAACTAACGGCAATCTCACTTCAAGCGAATTCATTAGGTGCAGCTATAATTATCTATCCTGGCGATATCGGAAATTCGCAGGATATTCAGCCAGTGGCATCGTATGGACCACGTCAAAAATTAACAGTGAGTGTGCAAGGCAATAATCTTCTTGTCGGTACCATCGCAGCAAAGGCCCTGACCGTGCGATGGAGTGGTCCAAACTCAGTTATCTCGATGACATCACAAGGAAAAGCTGTGCAATATCGGTATGGCCAGATTCAACTCAAAGTTGTTGCAGGCGCTCTGGAAGTTACCAATTCGCTCAGCATCCACGATGAGTATTTGTGGGGGATTAGTGAGATGTCATCTGCCTGGCCTGCCGCAGCTCTTGAGGCACAAGTAATCGCCTCACGGTCGTATGCGCTTTCAAAGGTAGGAACGGTAAAAACTTCCTGCGATTGCAATGTGTATGCAAATATTGCAGATCAAAATTTTGTCGGTTACTCCAAAGAGATAGAACCCAAAGTTGGTGCGCTCTGGAAAGCTGCAGTTATTCGAACAAATATCGATTCCACAACTAGCTTGGCGATTATCGCGAATGGCAAACCGATTCAGGCATATTACTTCTCATCATCAGGGGGTGCGACTCAAACGACTCGCGATGCATGGGGAGAGGTAAGTTCCTATACGCAATCGGTTGCAGATCCGGCCAGTGTGGATAGCAAACTCAATCCACGCTTTGCATCGTGGAGCGCCACAGTCAGTCAGCCACTTATCGCATCAGCATTTCTGCTGCCAGATATCGTCACACTCGAAATTATCTCCCGAAACACCGCCGGTGCTGTTACCTATATCGAAGGCACATCGAGTACTGGATCAACAAAGCTACTGCGCGGAGATACCTTTAGAAGTCGCGTAAAGCTGGCATCCCCGTACTTTCAGTTGCAACCTTAATTTGCGTGTAGCACTGAGTTAAGCCCGCCCCATGTGCCGGTGCGCATAACGACTTCGAGTCCGCCTGTGAGCGAATTTCGTCGGAACAGCAGATTGCTTGCACCAGAGAGCGTTGCAGCTTTGACAACTTCTCCATCAGGAAGAGATACCTTTGCCGCAGCAGTGATGTATGTACCTGCCTCAATGACGCAATTGTTACCGAGTGAAATTCCAAGCCCAGAGTTGGCGCCGAGCAAGCACTTTTCTCCAATCGAGATGACTTCTTTACCGCCGCCGCTGAGAGTCCCCATGATGGAGGCGCCTCCGCCCACATCAGTTCCATCGCCGACTACAACTCCTGAAGAAATCCGTCCCTCGACCATAGAAGTCCCAAGAGTTCCTGCATTGAAGTTGATAAATCCTTCATGCATCACAGTTGTTCCTGTTGCAAGATAGGCACCTAAACGGACGCGATCTGCATCGGCAATTCGAACTCCAGATGGAACAACGTAATCCACCATGCGCGGAAACTTATCGACACTCAAGACAGTGACATGTCCGTACTTCGCCTTGAGTCGTGCACGCGTTACTTCGAAACCTTCAAGGGAACATGGACCATGTGAAGTCCAGACAACATTTGTCAGCAACCCAAAGATTCCATCCAGTGATTGTCCGTGAGGTTTGACAAGTCGATGCGATAAGAGATGCAGACGCAGGTAGGCATCTCTGGCATCTTTTGGCGCTTCTGTGAGATTGATTTCGAGAGAAACAATTTCGCGAGTGATACCGCGCGCTTCATCTGAACCTACAAGTGAAGTCAGTGTCGCATCAGGAGATCCAGTAAGCGCACCCAGAGCTGGGCTAGGAAACCAGACATCAAGAACTGTAGATCCTGCCATTGTTGCAATTCCATGGCCATGCGCTAGAGAAGACATGTTCTAAGCCTAACCCCTATCCTGTGCCTCATGCGTATTGCAGTCTTCTGTTCATCATCACC
>Ga0136642_1000923_pt1 | contig 13712 bp, 9 predicted proteins | sample LowCatLa1302831Y_FD_115313 | JGI IMG/M metagenome (GOLD analysis project Ga0136642, IMG submission 115313) | Freshwater microbial communities from Lower Cathedral Lake, Yosemite National Park, California, USA - 13028-31Y | ecosystem: Environmental > Aquatic > Freshwater > Lake ... | reverse complement strand
GTGCAGACATCGCAGTTGATGATGATGGTGTTGTTGGAACCGTAACTATTGGTGCCAAGGACGGACGCGCTGTTGAAGAGGCACGTCGTCGCATCTCACTAATCCTTGACCCACCAGTTGCAGAAGTTGGCGCGGTGTACCCCGGACGCGTTGTAAACATCGCGAAGTTCGGTGCATTCATTTCAATCATGCCTGGCCGTGACGGACTGCTTCACATCTCGAAGATGGCTCCACTAAATAATGGAAAGCGCATTGGACAGGTTGAAGATGTTGTTGAACTTGGTCAAACTCTTGAAGTGAAGGTTGATGACATTGACCCACAGGGCAAGGTTTCACTTTCACTCGCGGGTGAATACGCCAACATGGCGGTAGATGAAGAGCCACGCGCTCCTCGTCCACCACGCGAAGACCGCGGTCCTCGTGAAGAGCGTGCTCCTCGTGAAGACAAGCCAAAGGCCCCATCATCTTCTTTTGAAGCATCGTTCGAAGCTGAGCTTGCAGACGAAATTGGTGACTTGGGTCCTGGTGGTCCTTCATTCGACAACGGAGATGGTGGAAACCGTCGAGGACCACGTCCACGTCGTCGCTAAAACATTTAAAACCCCCTGTGAATCACTGCAAAGTTGATTCACAGGGGGTTTTTCTTTTGTAGCGTAGAGGGAATGAATAGCACCGCTTTATCTCCATCAGTTTCTTGGTGGAGACCGCTGGCGAAAGTTGATCGCTGGGCCATTGTGGTAACCGCCATAATCCCAACTTTGCTCTTCACGATTCCTGCATTGCTGGGTCATCCAGCAATTACTGCTGACAATTTAATTCAAAACTTCCCACTACGTGCACTAGTTGGAAAAATTATGGCAACGGGCCACCTGCCTCTAATGAATGTGTTCATCAACTCCGGTTCACCGTTACTTGGTGGAATGAACGCTGGTGCTTTTTACCCCCTAACGATGCTCTTTATTTTCCTACCAGCACAGATAGCTTGGGCAATAAATCTGATTGCGATCTACGTCACAAGCGCGCTTGGAATGTACGCATTGCTTCGCTGGCACCGCCTAAGCCCAGTCGCCTCACTCGCAGCAGCATTTAGTTTCACCTACACCGGAGCCATGCTGGGGCAACTGGTCCACCTGGCAGTCGTGCAAGGCTCCGCACTCATTCCTTGGTTTGTGCTGGTGTTTCTCTCGCTGGCTCGTCGCCTTCGCGACCTCCCAGAAACTGCGACGCTGCGAGAGACTGTTCATCGAGTTAGAACTTCAGTCGTTTGGTTCGCTGTACTGCTCGGTCTTACGTTTTTGACCGGTGAACCAAGATCCATTGCTGAAATTGAATTATTAGGACTGATAGTTGTTCCATCAATCCTTCTGATTAGATCTTCTTATTTCCTTGTTACCTGGAAGAAGCGCATCAGTTATTTACTAACGCTTGGCGTTGGAGGGGTACTTGGTATTGGTATTGGCATGTGTCAGTTGCTTCCTGGCTGGGCGTTCATTGGGTCGTCTAACCGAGCGTCTCTTTCGTACTGGTTCTTTGGCTCAGGCTCGCTGTCGGTGAAGTGGAGTGCGCTGTTCTTAATTCCAGACATTTTTGGCGGCAATGGCGCGGTTGGTGGCCCTAGATATTTTGTCAACTACGACTTGGCTGAAGCAACCAGCTATGCAGGAATTCTCGCCGTCATTGGTTTCTTCGCATTTCTCTCACGCCTGAAACGAAAGGGATGGCAAGGTGAAGACAAAGACTTCATCCTCTACCTTGTTGTTGCGGTAGTTGGTTTATTCGCAACGTGGGGCTCATTCACACCGCTCGGTCACATCTTCCATGGCATTCCACTACTAAAGAGCACTCGACTCCAAAGTCGCAACGTGATTCTGGTGGACTTCGCGCTATCAGTATTTCTCGCGTTATGGATACATCACATTGAAAAGAAGGACTTCAAGAGAGCGGGGCTTGTTGGTAAACCGAGGTGGTTCACTTTCGCTCCCGCAGCCTTTACTGCACTGCTTTCTCTTGGAATGATGTTCAGGGGTCCTCAGATCATTGATTTTCTTGGAACTGGAATCGCCGACTCGTACATGGCGAACAATGAAAAACTCACACTGACACTGCACCTACTTATCGCGCTAGCGATTTTGGCCGTGTGCACAGTTTTCATTACAAAAAAGTGGGCGTTGAAGTCTCTCCTAGTGATCTTGACAATTGATGTGTTGATCTTCTGTCTCTACTGCGGCACTGGAATCATTGGTGGGAACGTAGAGACGCAGCCATCAAGACAACAAGCACTTTCACTCTTTGGGCCTACTGGTCGGACATTGATGATTGACCACGCAGGAGCAAACGCCGATGCTATTCAAAATCTTGGAATTGTCGATTCAAACGTGTTCACAGGAATACCAAGTGCGCAGGGCTACGGTTCTCTGGTTTCAGCGCAGTATGCAGAAATTACCGGAACTCACTCCGAGGCCCTTGCTGACCCGTGCAACCTTGGACGCGGGGAATTTAAGCAGTTAAATCTGAGCTCGGTTGTTGTGGCATCACAGCAACTCATGACAGCACTAAACCCTGGCATCATTCTTAGCCCTATCTGCTTGCCTCAAAAATGGAATGTAGGAACCACCAAGCGCTACTTCGGTCGGGAGATGAGTGTTAAGTCGATTGAGATTCAGGTGCTTTCGAAAAATTTATCTGCAAATAGTTCGTTAAGGCTTCAGATGATAAATACAGAAGGAAAGCCAACCGGAACCTTTACGACTCCAACTGCTTCCACCGCTAAATATGTTTCCTTCAAATTCGAGGGTACTGGGGCAGTTGGCGCTGGTTTCGTGCTTTCATCACCAGGTGTCTTCAAACTTAAAAGCACGCTAGTAACTAGTGCAACTACACCTTCAGTTATTTACGAATTAAACAATTCATTCCAGCTCGCCATGGACTCTGCTCCATGGGTAATGACGAAGACCATCGGGACGCTTGCTGTCTTCAGGTCTTTCGCTAAAGACATTGAATACAGATTCTCTGCTGATGCCTGTGATTGCAAAATTACGAACATTAACAATGTGATTTATGGAGACAGCTGGGTGTACGTTGACGATTCAACTTCAGCAGACTTGATACGAAGCATGGCTTATTTGCCGGGGTGGCACGCGACTGCAATTAACCCAGCATCTGGAAAGTCTCGTGTGCTCATGATTGAGAAGTATGGATTAGTTCAAAAAGTACATCTTCCGAGTGGCAAGTGGATTGTGCATTTCCACTATCACGCGCCGTACATTGAAAAGTCATTACTCATCTCATTGTTTAGTGGTCTAAGCGTCGGAGGCATTGCTCTTTGGCCGGTGTTCAACAGGCGCAGAAGTCGAAACGCTAAGGTTTAGTTATGAAATCAGTCGCAATCATTGGTGGCGCAGGCCGAATGGGACAGGCCATGGCTGCCGGCCTTGGTGTACGTGGCGATTTCAAAATCACTGCTCTAGTTGACGTGAACACTCCAAGGGAACTATTTGGTGCCACATATTTCTCAAAAATCTCAGACATTGATCCATCAAGCGTTGATGTTGTCATTGAATTCGCAAATCCCGAAAGCGTCGTGAGCTCGGCGCAGTGGTGTGCTGCCAATAAGGTTGGCCTCGTCATTGGAGCCACGGGTCTGAGCCCTGCCCAGCGAAGTTCGATTGAAGAAGCTGGGAAGAAGACGGGTGTACTCATTGCTTCAAACTTTTCACTCGGCGCTGTTCTTTCCGAACGTTTTGCTGCAATGGCCGCTCCATACTTTGACCGTGTTGAAATCATTGAACTTCATCATGACAAGAAAGTTGACGCTCCATCCGGAACATCAATTACTACCGCAGAGGGCATTGCGAAGTCGCGTAAGTCTGCTGGAAAAGCTTCAATTGCAGATGTGACAGAACGAGAAACCTTCGCTGGATCTCGTGGAGCAGATGTTGTCGATGGAGTTCGAATCCACTCGGTTCGACTACCTGGACTCGTTGCGCATCAAGAAGTACTTTTTGGAGGACCGGGTGAAGGTCTCACTATTCGCCACGACTCCTTTGATCGAACCAGTTTCGTTGCGGGAGTTGCAGTCGCTGCAAAAGCAATCGGTGCGACCCCATGCTTCTTAAGTGGCATTGAATCATTGCTCTAGGCATTTCTAGAAGCCTCAGACTGGTAACTTCTTATTCATGACTTCACCGCAATTTGGCCGCCTACTTACCGCCATGGTGACCCCTTTCGCTGCAGATGGCACAATCGATCACGCTGTTGCTCGCGATCTTGCAAGGTTCTTGGTCTCTGAGGGCAGTGACGGACTCGTTATTGCTGGCTCAACCGGTGAAGGAACATCACTTTCTGACGAAGAAAAACTTGAACTCTTCGCCACTGTTGCCAGTGCCGTAACAGTGCCCGTTATTGCTGGTTCCACCTCATCAGACACTGCTCGCTCAGTTGAACTGACGAGCAAGGTAAGGGCAACTGGTGTTGCAGGGGTGCTCGCAACCACTCCTGCCTATGCTCGCCCAAGTCAAAAGGGAATCGAACTTCACTTGGCAGCGGTGGCAGCGTCAACGCAGCTACCAGTGATGCTCTATGACATTCCCACTCGAACGGGACGAAAGATTGAATCAGAGACGACAATTACTCTCGTGAAGAGTAATAAGAACATTGTTGCGCTCAAAGACGCATCTTCTGACTTAGAGCAGGCGAAGAAGACAAAGTCAGTCCTTGGATCCGCGCTCGATCTCTACAGCGGCGATGACTCACTTGTTCTTGATTTCATGGAACTTGGGGGAGTGGGAGTTGTGTCGGTTGCGTCTCACTGGGCTAGTCCTGAGTTTTCTCAAATGATTTCGTCGTACATTGCTGGTGACGTGGCGCTCGCGAATGAATTTAAAGCACGCCTCAGCGACAGTTGTGCGTTTGAAGGAACACTGATGTATCCAAATCCAATGCCATCGAAAGCAGCTATGAGATATTTAGGTTTTAATGTGGGCCAGTGCCGTCTTCCGCACGCGCCTAGTGATGCAGCGCTCGACACGAAAGCAGTTGAAGTCGTGACCGCTCTGCGAGCAACTCGTGTCTAAAGACTCCGTTCGCGTAACGTTCCTCGGTGGCCTCGGTGAAATTGGTCGAAACTGCTGTGCCATTGAACAAGATGGTCGGATTGTCGTCGTTGATGCAGGCCTCATGTTCCCTGAGCCGAACATGTACGGCGTGGATCTCATCCTTCCGGACTTTCGCTGGCTAATTGAGCGAAAGGACCGTGTAGACGCGATTGTTCTAACGCACGGTCACGAAGACCACACTGGTGCACTTCGTTACCTCGTTAAAGACATCAACGTTCCGATCTACGGAGCGGCACTGACTCTCGGATTCGCTAAGCATCGACTGACTGAAGCACGCGTTGGCCATGACCTCGCATTTATTGAAGTGGCTGATGGTGAGAAGCGAAAGATTGGACCATTCGAAATTGAATTCATTCCAGTTACGCACTCTGTGCCAAGCGCACACGCGCTGGCTTTTCACACAAAGATTGGAATCATTGTTCACTCGGGTGACTTCAAACTTGACCTCACTCCAATTGATGGTCGACGTACCGACATTTCGCGACTTGCTGCTCTGGGTGACGAGGGCGTTGCGCTACTTCTCTGTGACTCAACCAATGCCGAAGAGCCAGGTTTCACAGCTTCTGAGCGTTCGGTTGGTGGGGCGCTTCGAAGACTCTTTCTCGAAAGGCCAAAGAAGCGCATTGTTGTTGCCTGTTTTGCGAGCCACATTCACCGTGTTCAACAAATCATCGATGTCGCCCTCGAGCAGAATCGAAAGATCGCTCTTTTAGGTCGCTCAATGGACGTAAACGTGAAGTTGGCTCGAAAGCTGAATTTATTGCATGTTGATACTGCAGACTTCGTCGACATTGCCAACATTGACCGCTACGAGCCGGGAGAAGTCTGCGTTATCTGTACTGGCAGCCAAGGAGAGCCTCTAGCCGCACTCTCAAAGCTGTCACGCGGGGACGCACGTGACTTCACCGTCGGAGCAGAAGACACAATCATCCTGAGCTCACACCCGATTCCTGGAAATGAGTGGTCCGTTGGAAGGCTTATTGACGACCTTCACCGTGCTGGAACCGAAGTAATTCATTCGGGTCATGAGCCGGTCCATGCATCGGGTCATGCTCGCCAAGGCGAACTGCGCACATTTCACCAGCTGCTTCGTCCAAGAAACTTTGTTCCAGTGCATGGTGAGTTCCGTCACCTTGTGCATCACGCCGACCTCGCAGAATCAATGGGGATGTCACATGAGCACATTCTTATTTGTGAAGACGGCGACCAGGTGGAAGTTTCTGAAGACGGTATTCGTCTTTCCGGCCAGATTCCCGCAGGCTTTCACTACATTGATGGCAGCGCCGGAGACCTTGATGAGAAACCACTAGAAGAGCGACGAATGCTTGCTGAATACGGTGTCCTTCAGATCTCTGCCGGCATTGACCGTGAGCGTGGTGTGATTGTTCAGCCTGTTCGAATTACTACTCGTGGCTGGTTTGAAGGTGAGCACGACAAGAAACTTCTTGATGCCGTAGCTGACACTGTTCGAGATTCAATCCAGAATGCTCTAAGTGAGGGCGACCGTGACGAGGGATCGATTAATAAAGTTGCGCAACGGGCAGCGGGAAGAATTCTTGGACAGAAGTATCGCCGCCAGCCCGTTCTGCTGCCAGCGGTTGTTGTTCTTTAGTCCTGCTTATTAGGTTCGCCGTTTTCGGCATTCTTTTCACCGTGGCGCCAGAAAGCCTTGCGACTGATTTGCTCATCTTTTAGACCTCGGTCTAGCAATGCTGCGCGGAGCACTTTTGTGATTGTGAATTCACCAAAGAGATACGCGTGACCTTCGTCGGGTGGGAATGCAAACGCGCTTAGACCACTAAGAAGCCCTGCTGGGTCATTCTCTGCCCGTCCATTTTTCTCAACAAAGATTCCAGTAACTCCGAGACCCTCTTCGAATGCTGTGGTGATGGCATCGTCATCATGATTAGTTTCAATAATGAAAATTGCCTTGCCTGGGATTTCGATACTTTCAGCCATCCGATAGAAAGCGGCGAGGCCAGAAACGTCTCCCATAAAGAGGTACCAATCAGCAAGAGGATCCAGAGGTATTTTTCCTCGAGGACCAACAAGGTCAACTTCGTCTCCAGGCTTGGCATCTTTTGCCCATTGGCTACCTGGACCCTCATGATCAGTACTGACCCAAAGGGTGAACTGGTCGTTTTGTGCATCAACAGAGCGAACGCTGTAGCGCCTGCGACCGAAGGCTCCACTGTTGTCGGCCATACGCACCATTACGTCGTTACCGGGCACACCAGCGAGCTTCTCAGCGTTCCCTGAGAGAATTACCTCATACAGCGAAGTGCTCATCTGCCTAGACGAGACAACGGAGCCTACGAAAGCATTGACTCCCAGACGCTCGGCAAGTTTTATGGAAGAGCTATCTGGTTGCGACATGAAACCACACTAGATGGATTGGCACTAAAAATGGGCATAAGTTCAGTAAGTTAGATGGTTGTGGCACAAGCACGACACAAGAAAAAGCCTGCCAAAAAGGCTTCCGCTCGTTCAACGAAGCGTTCATCACCTACGGACGCGCCGTCGGCCTGGAAACGTCATGAGCGAGACATCTGGATTGTCCTGCTTGTAGTTATTGGCCTCTTCTCACTTCTAGCTGAAGCTGGTGCCCTCGGGCCAGTGGGGCACAGTATTTCCAAAGGGCTTTCCTCTTTATTCGGTGATGGTCGATTCGCAATTCCACCAATTCTCATTGGCCTTGGTGCAGGTCTCATCTGGGGCAACCTCGAAGTTGACCGCACAAGATTTGGCTGGGGCGTTGGCCTAGGTCTTATTGGTGCTTGCGGACTCGGCCACCTGTTTGGTGGACGACCAACACTGGGTGCTGCAACATCTGAACTCGCACATGCGGGTGGATGGCTAGGCGTACTTATTGGTGGGGGGCTGCACCGAACAATTGGAATCGCTGGGGCACTGGTTGTTTTGCTCGCAGTGATAATCGTCGCGATCATGGTTACAACTGGAATTGGACTACGAGCTCTCGTGTTCGCCTTCGGGGCATTGATGCGCGCACTTGGTGGCCGACTTGCCGCATGGTGGAACTCACGTCCTCAAACTGATGAAAACTATGAAGCCGAAGAAGAGGTAGAAGAAAAACCTCGACGACGCAAAAAGAAAGAAGTGGCTGAGGTCGAACCACTTCCTGAACCCTTCATCTATGAAGAAGAGTTCCCAGAAGAAGTCATTGTTGACTATGAAGAAGACATCCCACCGCCTGCATTACCAGCAGAGCCCGCTCCACAGAAGCCAGCTAAGCCAGCTGCGAAGGCCGCTCCAATGCACAGCGACTGGGTCCTTCCTCCAATGTCGATGCTTGGTCGAACTAAAGAGCAAAAGCAAGATCGCAGTGCAATAGACCTGGCTGGCGCAGAACTAGTTACAGCTCTCGCAGCGCACGGCGTTGACACAACGCTCGTTGGCTACACCGTTGGGCCAACAGTTACTCGTTATGAGTTAGAACTTGGACCTGGAGTCAAGGTTGCGCGAGTTACCTCGCTCAACAAAGACATTGCGTACGCCATGGCCTCTCCGGACGTTCGAATTCTGGCCCCGATTCCTGGACGCTCGGCGATTGGTGTGGAAGTTCCAAATCGTCAGCGCACGCTTGTGGCACTTGGTGACCTCCTCGCGTCTGATGAAGCAGCAGGAGCACACCACGCGCTCGACGTTCCAATCGGAAAAGATATTTCAGGAAAGACAGTGGTTGTCAATCTTGGAGAAATGCCGCACGTTCTAATTTCTGGTGCCACTGGTGCTGGTAAGAGTTCTTGCATCAACTCACTAGTTACTTCGCTGGTGATGTGCACTACGCCTGATCAACTTCGCCTAGTGCTCATTGATCCCAAGCGAGTTGAAATGGGCCAGTACAACGACCTTCCTCACCTCATTGCTCCCGTAGTTGTTGATCCCAAGAAGGCCGCAGGAATGCTTGCGTGGGCCGTGAAAGAAATGGAACGTCGCTACGACATTCTCGCCGCTAGCGGTGCACGAGACATTACGAGCTATCAAGAAATGATTGCGCGTGGAGAGCTTCAGCCAGAGCCTTCAGTTCGTGAACAGGTAGCAGAAGCTATTGAGCGTGGATCTGGACTTGAGTCAGACATCGAAGAACAACCTGGCCCGGAGAAGTTCCCCTACATAGTGATTGTCGTTGATGAGCTCAATGATCTCATGATGGTTGCTGCACGAGACGTAGAAGAGTCTGTGGTTCGTATTGCACAAATGGCTCGAGCTGTTGGCATCCACTTGGTGCTCGCAACCCAGCGTCCGAGTGTTGACGTTATTACTGGAGTTATTAAGGCCAACGTTCCAAGTCGCATGGCGTTCGCAGTTTCGTCATTGGCTGATAGTCGTGTGATTTTGGACCAAGGTGGCGCTGAGCGACTTATTGGAAAAGGTGACATGTTGCTCGTAACCGCTTCAAGCAACATTGCCCGTCGACTGCAGTCGCCATGGGTCTCTGAAGACGAGGTTCGAAAGATTGTTGAGAACTGGAAGGCCCAAGGTGGTCGGGCAGAAACAATCCTGGCCCAAGACATTCCCATTGGTCGCACAGGAAATGGCTCGCTGAATGCGTCTGCTGGCGATGATGATGACATGGTGCTTCATGAAGCACGCAGATTGGTTCTCTCAACGCAGCAGGGCTCTACATCAATGTTGCAGCGTAAGCTTCGTGTTGGATTTGCTCGTGCTGGTCGCCTAATGGACCAGCTCGAAGAAGAGGGCATTGTTGCGGCTGGTGATGGCTCGAAGGCTCGCCGAGTGCTGATGACTCAAGAACAGTACGACGAGAAAACTTCGCTGTAAGCCGTGTCAGTAAAGCATCCAGCACTCAGCGGTCTATTCGTACGTTTTGTATCAGTCCTTATAGGAATTTCTATTTCAGTTGCACTCATTGTGGCAATGCAACTGCCGCTCCTTCATGCGCCCGCGAAGGCATCTCATGTAATCAGCTCAGTAACGGTTGACGCAACTTCGCAGCCGGCTACGTATGCGTGGCCAAGTGTTGGTAGTGCATCGATAAGTGTTCCGGCGCTGGGACTCTTGAAGTCAAATAATGATGTGACTCGCCCAATCGCGAGTCTGACAAAAATGATGACTGCGTACGTTGTTCTTTCAAAGCTTCCACTGGGTTACCCCGCGAAGTCTTCTACTGACAATGGTCCTTGCGTGGTTATTACTGCTCAAGACGTTTCGACGTACAACGTCATGAAGTCTCAGGGTGAGTCGAATGCCTATGTAACTGAGGGTGAAAAGATTTGTGAGAGAGATTTGCTCGGGGGACTCTTGGTTCACTCTTCGAATAACTATGCATCACTGCTTGCAGTAATGACATCTGGTTCTGTGGAGAATTTTGTTAACGAGATGAATGCTCAGGCGCAGCTAATAGGAATTGTAAGTACCCATTACGTCGATCCTTCTGGATTCTTGCCGAGCACTGTGTCAACCGCACAAGATCAGGTGCAATTAGCTTCATTGCTTATGCAGTCTGCATTTGTGCGATCAATAGTGATCAAGCCAAGTGTTGTTCTCCCAGTTGCGGGCAAAGTTAATTCGTATACGCCGTTTGTGGGAACTAACGATGTGATTGGTGTCAAGTCCGGCAGAACAACTGAAGCTGGTGGATGTAATGCAATGGCCATGACATTTATGATTAATGGGATTCCTCAAACTGCATACGCCGTTGTTCTTGGGGCACAAGGTCGCGATTTACTCAGAAATGCTGGAGATGCAACGCTCGCACTTGAGAGGTCAGTTGTTTCAACAATTGCCCAAGACGCAAGCTTCACGTTTTTAGCCAATGTCTCGCTCGGAAAAATTGGGTGGGGAAGCAACACCACTACGTTCGGGGTTAGCGAAAATGCCCAAGTTTCGTGGTCCTCAGTTGCTCATGGATTGCCAGTCAGATTTATGTCAAAACACATATCGTCACGCATTCACAAAGGTGACATTGTTGGTTGGCTAGTAATAAATGGTTCAAAGAAGTACCGACTTGCAGTCGTCGCTCAAAAGAGTGCAGTTCCACTGACGCTCTGGCAACGCCTACGCTAGTTACATGCTTGTACGCGTCCCAGCTTCATCTGCCAATCTTGGACCGGGATTTGACGCGCTTGCAGTAGCTCTTGAGCTCTACATCGAGGTTTCACTCGAACTAAGCGACTCCTTCTCAATTAGCTCTGAAGGCTACGGAGCTGGACTCTTTGACGATGAGAATCACATGGCTGCCAGAATTGCCACACAAGTTCTTGGACACTCCAACTACAAGATGCACGTCAAGTCTGGTATCCCGCTCTCTAGAGGTCTTGGATCTTCTGCATCGCTCGCACTCGCTGCAGCTGGGGCGGCTGGGTCAAACGATGTTCTTGGAATAGCAACAAAGATTGATGGACACGCTGAAAATGCTGCTGCCTCGTTGCTAGGTGGACTTGTTGTTGCAAATGTTGAAAAAGATGGATCAATTATCGCAAGACCATTGCAACTCGATAATGAGTGGCGATTCGTTGTTGTTATTCCAGATGAAGAATTAGCAACAGCTGATGCACGCCGGGTGCTTCCTAAGCAGGTTCCGTTTGCAGATGCTGTCCACAACCTCAACTCACTAGGTCTACTTATTGCTGGCCTTGCTAATCATCAAGACTTTGTTCCTTCAGCAATGGATGACTATCTCCATCAGCCGTACCGTATGCCCTTGCTTGCTTTCGCAGCTCCTCTTCTTCAAACACTTCGAGATGCTGGAGCTGCTGCTTCGTGCTGGTCGGGTGCAGGATCAACGATGCTTGGCCTCAGTTCGCAGAAGAACGCTCCGGGAATCGCTAAGGCAGCAACAGAATTTCTACAAAAGAATTCAATAGCGGGACAAGTACTGACTCTCAATTCGGACCGAACTGGTTTGGAAACTCGTTGAGCCCAGATAGAAAGCTTCAAAAGAAAAACACCTTTGAAGGTCTTGCACTTCTGGTCACTGCTGCAACTCTGATTCCATGGTCAGTTGCAATCATTCAGCCACTGTTTAAATCCATTGGTCCAGCGGCATCAAGTACATGGCGATTCGCCTTCGGGGCAGCAGTGCTGCTTCTCATCTCACGACCTAATTTGAGAAAGTGGACTAAGCAGCAGTGGATTACTGCTTTGATTTTCGGCTTCGTTACTGCTTTTATGAACCAATCCTTCTACCAAGCAATCGAACGCATCCCTCTCGGTAGTGCGGTTTGTATTGAATTCATTTCAGGTCCATTTCTTGTCGCTGCGCTTGGAAAGAGAACATGGAATCAGTTCTTCCTGATTCTCCTTGGAGCAATGGGTGTTGTGTTCTTGTCTCATCCTGGTGGTGGAGTGACTGTTACTGGCGCAATTTTCTCAGTGGGCGCCGGCTTTGGCTGGGCGTCGTACATTCTGGCGTCTCACCGCATGGGTGGGCAATCTCTGGGCTTTGAGGGCCTGGCGGTATCAATGACGTTCTCAACAATTTTCTGTATTCCATTTGCGATTGAGTCGTCTCACATTTTTCTGTCGCACCCTTATTTGATGGGTCGAATGTTGATCATCTCTGTGATGTCAATTGTTCTTGGCTTTGGGGCAGAACTTCTCGCGTTCAGAAGAGTTAAGCCCTCCGTCGCCGGGGTGATGATGTCTCTCGACCCAGCACTTGCATTCATGATTGGTGTGATCCTTCTTGCCGAGCAAATAACTCCATTGGACGTCCTTGGCCTGAGCCTTATTGTCGCTGCTGGCGTTGGCGTTACGTATAGGGAAGCTCGAAAAGAATTATTTGAGGCTGAGTAGGCTGGAGGGCGTGGGAACGCCCAAAACTTTCGCAATTCGAACATTTGGTTGTCAAATGAATGAGCACGACTCAGAACGTCTTGCTGGCCTTATGGTCGCTGATGGTTTGGTACCAGCAGAAAAAGATGTCGTAGCCGACGTGGTTATTTTCAATACCTGCACAATTCGTGAGAACGCCGATCTTCGTCTCTACAGCGCTCTCGGAGAATTAAAGGACTATAAAAAAGCACATCCCGAAATGCAAATTGCGGTTGGTGGATGTATGGCCCAAAAAGATCGTGATGACATTCTTCGCCGTGCGAACTGGGTTGATGTTGTCTTTGGTACTCATAACCTCACCTCAGCACCTGGTCTCTTGAAGAAAGCTATTACCGACGGTCCCCAGATTCAAATTCTTGATGCACCAGATCCTGAAGCTCATAAAGATATGGCTCCAGCCCTGTACGCAGTTCGTGAACTTCCATTTGCTGCCTGGATAACTATTCAAACAGGTTGCGACAATACCTGCGCGTACTGCATTGTGCCTTCAGTTCGTGGTGGTGAAGTGAGCCGTTCAGTTGAAGACATCATGCAAGAAGCAACAATGCTGGCTGCGTCAGGTGTCACAGAGATAACAGTGCTCGGACAAAACGTGAACTCGTATGGACGTGACATCACTGGTCGAAGTCCTTTGTTCTCTGACCTGCTGCGCGAGATTGGAACCGTTGAGGGGATTGAGCGAATCAGGTTCACGAGTCCTCACCCCAAGGACTTCCGAGACGACACCATTCAGGCAATGCTTGAAACGAAGGCGGTTTGCAATCAGCTTCACCTACCGCT
>Ga0136642_1000922_pt1 | contig 13728 bp, 17 predicted proteins | sample LowCatLa1302831Y_FD_115313 | JGI IMG/M metagenome (GOLD analysis project Ga0136642, IMG submission 115313) | Freshwater microbial communities from Lower Cathedral Lake, Yosemite National Park, California, USA - 13028-31Y | ecosystem: Environmental > Aquatic > Freshwater > Lake ... | reverse complement strand
ATATATAGTATATTGTCGACCTTTTTGGGGGTCCGCGCCGAAGGCGAGGATTCCCCCCAAAAAAAAGGTCGGCAATATACAAAATCGTCCATTCGGAACGGATGGACGATTTATACAAAAATAATATCGGTCCCATATTGGGACATAAAAAAAAATCTCCATCCGCCCCGCGCGCCAGCCGTCCCCGCGCGCTACTACCATCCCCGCGCTCCGCGCGTAGGAGCAGACAATAGAGAACTGTTCTCAAATCTTTATATCATTTATTTAGACACGGACTTGTATGTCTCCGGATCTGACATCATGGATTAGGACCTGATCGATCATCGCTATGACATACATCGTATGCGAGTTGGTAGGAGCAGCCGACAAGTTCATTTCGACGAATATGGGCGCGCTGGTGCAGTTGAGACCAGACAGGAGACCGCGTCGAGCGCAGACTTCGACATTTTCTCCAAAAATAAATAGACTTTGAGCATTCGGAGCATCAGCAACTTGTCCAGTAGTAACTCCAGGAGGATTCCACGAATATTCTTGTGTTCCGCCAGCAAGCAGTGATTGTACAGTTCCTCCAGCAGTCAATCTACAATATTGAGATGGAATAATTGAACTTTGGAACATAGCATTGTTAAATGATCCAATTGCCATCTGCGTCTCACGGAAAGCTTGTGACGGTAAGAGCAGCGGGTTGATAGGCGCTTGAGGATACTTCACACCTCCAACATTGAAGTTGATATTATTGAGCAGGGGATTAAAACTATTATATTTTCCATGCAATCCGTTTGTCGTGCTGGCGGCTCCACCAGATACGAACCGACAGAAGAGACTCTTGACAGACGATGCGCGAATACCAGCGAGCAGAGACGTGAAACCTGTCGACGATGCGAGGGTAGCAGAAGTCGTTCTGTAAGTCACACCATGAATATAACTTTTTCCATCGACAAGTGTCTGATCGAGCATCTGCAGAGCATTGATTCCGATGTCAACATACTCCAACTGCAAGGAGAAATTCGACAACGTAACTTGTGCAGTCGCGCCAGCAGTCCACGCCGCGTTGGTCCCGTACGTAATAGGCAGGATGCTGGATGTTTGTAAGATGATCTGCAATTTGCTTGTTCTACCGACATTAAGAAATTTATCTGAGAGTACACCAATAACAGCCGAGCTAAGAGGAATCGAGTAGGAGTGAGTCTCAATTTGTGTAGTAGCAGGAGCAAGAGTTCCAGAAAGAAGTGCCCATTGATGTCCTTGTGAAAGCCCATCAGCCATCGAAGGGTTGAAACCGTATTGGTTCGCCACTCCAGACCGCGCGGAGTGATTCATTTGAAGGTTTACAAGAGTGTCATTAACCATTCCAAATTCAACAATGTCTTCGATAATCTGACCATTTTGACTCGTAACATACATACGATCGAACCAAGAATAACCTCCACCTCTTTGATAAGCATTGAATAGAGTACCAGAAGCGACCGTTCCAATTGCAGTAATCGCACACGATGCTTGAAAATTCAGAGTAGTAAATCGTGTGTCCATGAACTGAGATGGAGATCCGCCACAGGGAATATCGAATATAATGTTCTGGGATGGGATGCTGACATCACCAGCATAAGTAGTTGCAGAAGCACCACCAACAGTAAAACCAGAAGTTTGGTAAGTATTGATATTTGAAGGAAGCACCTTGATGGACATCGAGCGCGAATCGGGGGGAAGAGAATAATCCAGATGCCCGAGCATCATCTCTTGGGGGAGACCGACAGAGGATGGAAGTTCAGCCATTGTGTTTTTGAAAGCGTGTTATATACTACCGCTCAGATAATAATTTGGGACTAAACTTCCATATCCGCGTTCTCGTCTTCTTGTTCTTGTAAGAATCGTTTATCATTCACATCTTTGACTAATGTCCTAAATGTAGGAGGCTTTGGGATGTAGCGCCGATGGATATCGAACTGAAAAGTAAAGAACGACGAGATTCCATTAAAATCAATCAAGTTTCCATCGTCATCAGTTAGCTTTAGTTCGAAGCGTGTAAGTTCATAGTTCCTAAATGCAAACTTCATGTGAGAACTATTTATGTAGTAGATCTGTCCATTCGGTTTGGCGTTATTCGGAACGGTAATGATCGTATTCGACTTCACATTTCCAACCATAGTCGAGTGTGCAATTTCATGACATCGAATACAAATACGTGGTAAAGGCAGGAAGTTACAAGGTCGCGGAAGATTGAGTCGATACAGCGGCTGCGTTGCATATGTTGTAGAACTGATATCATCGCTAAACCCCACGACAAAGTCAATGCTCGAGGTTCCTAAAAGCGAGAAAGCATAACTCGTATTTGTTATTGTAAAAGAACTGTTGAAAGTATTAAGCACCATATTGAATCCGCTAAATCCTCCAGCCGTCATGAAAGCGAGAAACTGAGTAATGAACAAGGTCGCATTGTAATTCCCGTACGGAAACACAAAGCTATGTGCAGCTCCAAGAAAGAACATATCGAGCTGACAGTTATAGCTATTAACTCCATAGAACGAGACGGGTATCTGTGCATCAGGTATGCTAAACATAACAAATTCTATCGACTCGTCGCGCGGAATTAAATTGGGTATATCGAATGCACAATACGACTTATATTCAGTATTTTCATTCAATACTGTACATGCACTGCTTCGTGTACTCAGTTGATATATCAACGTTTCTACGACAAGGTTCTCACCACTCATTTTCTCTATATGGATATTTTATGATTGCCCGGTATATCTAATGGATGTTTATCGAGTACCTTGGTCTTTAGATTGCCATCATGTTTTTGTGTAACAGACAATAGACTAAAAACATCATTCCTGTTGCGATAATCCATTTGATGTTTTGGGATAGTCTTTCCGATATCTCCTAAACCAGTTGCCTTGTTGTCCGTATATATGTGACCGCGCGCGCCGCTCTCTTCCGCAAGCTTGCCGCCCAGGCTATGACCAAAGACATTTGCAGCCTTACCATATTTATCTTCTACAAGCTTTGTCAAGTGCTTGGCTTCTTTGAAACGTGTATCATAATTATGCAGTCCTAAGCCTACAGCAAAATCACTACCCAAATCTTTCGCTATCCATGGTCGTGTACCGCGGAAGGCAATATTTGGATTTCCTTTCTTATCTACAAAGACCTTACTTTCATTAGTGCTCAGCTCTGGATCATAAGTATATCCATGCTTACTCAATTTTTTGCTCGCCTCCGCCTGGTTTAGGTAAGACGTCTGGAGTATTTTCTTTACCCGCTTTTCTTTCATCTATATCAGTAGCCAACACAATTTCTCCAGCGCTATCATATGTCAGTGAATATTCTTGTTGGATAAGCTCATGTTCTTTCAGATTCGCATTACGTATCTTCTGCAATATTTGTGTCATCTCATCTTCATCAACAAAACCCTGAGCATTAAGCAGCGACATTTTGTATATCGTATTTAGATTAATGTCAGCATTGCCAACAAGACTATTGACTTGCTGCGCGATACTTTTTTCGATGGTGGATTCGACCGGAAACCTTTCTGTCATTTTCGCTAAATAGATTAGTTGGAGAAAATTATTTTCTCGAACAATCCTATAGATGCAAGAACAACATTTAGAGGAAGTTGAGGAGGAGCGCGAACAAGCGATCCTTCAGAAACCGAAGGCAAAGAAAGTCCTGACCGAGGTGCAGAAAGAGCGCGGGCGCGCGAACCTGGAAAAAGGGCGCGAAGCGCTTGCGAAGAAGCGCGCCGAACAGCGCGCCGCCGCAGCTTTAGCAAAAGAGGAGAAGGAGAAAAAGACGGAAGAAATCATTATCAAGAAAGCGACCCAGATCAAAAAGAAGGAGGAGCGCTTGAAGAAAGCAGTTGGTCTCGATGATGATGTAGACGAAGTCGAGGAGCATATCACCAGGAAACCGAAGAAGAAGCGAATCATTTACAAGGAAGAAAGCGATAGCGAAGAAGAGGAAGTAGTGGTACGACGAAGACGGAAAAAAGATCTTCCCGCGGCGGAGACAGCGCCGGAGGAAATGCCAGTCCCCGCGCCGAAGAAAGATCCACCGAAGTTCCGAATTAATTTTGTATAGCTATTGTATAAATCCAAAAATGCGAGTCTACTCTGTATACCTATCAACTCTTACAGGCTCGAGCATAAAATCGACCTTCAATGCTATCACTTATAGCCAAGCTCTCGTAACGAGCGCGACTGCATCGACTACATCAACGATAACATTATCAGCCGCAGCAACAATAACAGTAGGTAGTATCGTCTACTTCCAGTCCGATGGATATGCAAACCAAAGCTTCGTCGTTGTCAGCGGTGCTTCGGCGGCAACAAGCTTTGTCATTGATCGCGCAGTCAACATTCCAGCATCGACGAATCTATACGTCCTTGTACAAACACCTTCAGCGTCTACAACGTCTATGTTTGTTACCAGCATTATCTCTGGAGCACTTCCACTGGCAAATCAGTTCTTGGTTGTGAATGGTATTGTTAATAAAGTTTCAAGTGTTAGTGGAAATGTGATTACATTGTCATTATCCACAACACAAGAAATGGCATCGATATATTTATCATATACACAGTCATCAGTTCCGCCGAAATATGCTCCCTCGAATAAGAATCTCGGACAAGCGCTATCCAACATGAAATTTACGATCAACTGGAACGAGATATTCGGCAACAGATCGCGCGGAGAGATGCGAGTGCGCGCGGTTCTCATATCGGCTCCATCAACGCTACTATCATGGGCGAACAACATTGGTAGTCTGCGCATCTCGCTATCATCGAACACCAGCAACATGACCAATGGTCTCAACGTTGGTTTCGTTCGTCCACAAAGTGATTACACGAGTCAATATAGCTCATCCAGCTACTCGACATCATCTTCATATATATCACTCGATACATTGCAAGCGAACGGTATCAGCACGATCATTCCAAATACCAACGGAGATTTCTACATCAATATACTGGACAACGCGGAAGCTAATATGGCAAGCATTCCCGAGTACAATCTGTTTCTATACTTCGATGCTGACGACGAGATACCATATATTCCAACAGTACTCGATGGTGCATATGACTTTACCAATCCCCGATAAATTTTCTCCCGCGCCGCGCGCTTCCCCATCCCGCGCCGCGCGCCGCCCCCATTTCTGTAATAAATATCTTTTGTATTATATATTACAGAAAAATGCAAAACATCAGATCACTACCATTTAGAGAAGCCGGGATTCCGAACACAAGACTATTATCATATGCTTCTCCGGCGACCCCATCTCTGAATACTTTAGCCTTTAATGGTTATTTATTAATGCCAGGAGATGATCTGCACAGGTATCAATTTTATAATAACATCCCATCGAAAATCGAATCCGATCCGCGCTATACGCAGAACAGCGATGAGTTCAATCACTTTCTTGCGAGCAAGGGAGGAGCATGGTCAGAAAGTCTTATCAATGGAAACTACATCACACCAGTTGCGAAGGGTGGAATATTACCGCTGCTGACACACAGCGAAATAAAAGCAGGAAATTTTAACAGCAACGCGCCTGTCCCAGTACCCCAGTCGTTCGCTGAATTCCCAGTCAACCAACGAGTCTCTGCATTTGTTGATAAGCCTTTACCGCAACAAGTCAATCCAATTGCACTTCCCGAGAAGCAGATACACAGTCATACAAAACTTTTATCTCCTAATCAGTTAATACGATAAAATGTCTTCTTTAACAAATGACGACAGTGATGAATTTAGCCAGTCTCTTACAGGCATAGGAAATGGCGCAACGGCAGTACCTGTATTCACCATAGGCAGCGTTGCCGCGGTTCCATACGGTACTCCGCCTACAGTCAGCATTACAGGCACAAATTCGAATCCCACCCTTAATTTTACCCTCGAAACAGGGGCATCGTCATCATCATTGCCAAGCTTTCAGATAGGAACCGTAACAAGCACTCCGTTTCCGAATAATCCATCAGTCATGCTTACGGGTACGGCAGCTAATCCCGTCCTTAATTTCGTTCTCGAGACTGGTCAAGTAGGAACGAGCTTTATATACAAGGGTACATACAGTGCAGCAACGACATATCAAATAAACGATGTCGTAACATACCAGAACTCGTCATATATAGCAATCGCAACGACACTGAATCATTTACCAACATCAACAAGCTACTGGAGTCTGATGGCATTGGCGGGGACAAACGGGACAAACATTACATTTGTTGGAAATTATGCATCAGGAGTTATTTATAATATTCAAGAATGTGTATTTTATTTAGGATCTTCGTACATCGCATTATTGCAAAATCAGAATATTCTTCCAACAAATACGACTTACTGGAATCTGATAGCGTCGCAAGGTCAACAAGGAATACAAGGAACTGCAGGTGCGAACGGTGCGAATGGTAGTAATGGAGCTCAGGGTCCAAGGGGAGAGCGTGGACCAGAAGGTCCACAAGGACCGGCGGGAGACTCGACCGCAGCAACAGCCGCAGCAGTAGCCGCAGGAGTTTCAGCAGCCGCAGCAGCAGGAGCAGCCGTCGCAGCAGCAACATCAGCATCATCAGCGTCAACCGCAGCCACAGCTTCAGCAACATCGGCAGCTGCAGCCGAAAATTCAGCAGCAGATGCTGCCTCATTTGCAAGACATTTTGTAGCAACTGATGCTCCGAGTCGTGAGACATGCGTTGGACAGTTCGCTGTCAGCGATACATTCGGTGATACTGTATTATATTGTGATCGAACAGGATCTCTTACAATCGCAAGTCAGTTTAATATTTTACCGATAGGAACTGATGCATCAGTTTTCGTTGTACATGCCACAGGAGATTGCTCAGCTCACTCGTTAACTACTAATACAATCGATTATACCACTCATGCAGGAGGTACTACTATGAATATTGGTACAAATGCTATATTTGGCCAGTTTAATACAATGAATCTTGCAACAGTAAATGACCAAATTTTTTTGAATGGATTAGTAACTATTAATAATGTACTTGTATCCAGTGCTATTGATTATCCCAATCATACTGGGGGTAGTACGTTAAGCATTGGTACTAATACTGATACAGGTCAAACTAATATATTGAATCTTGGATCGTCTGAAGATATAATTGATTTATTTGGCTCGCAATTCAATGTCGATGCTGTTCTTAGATTAAATTCAATAGAACCATTGGATTTAACTGAACCCGTAACCATCAACATCAACGGCTCTTTAACACAGATTTACGGTGCTCTTGTCGTAAGCCGAATACAACCATTTGATGGGACTGTTGGAATCTCTATCGACTATGATCATGTAACTCATGGAGGTAGTTTTATCCAAATTGGCCGTAATCAAACAACAGTAACAGATAAGAATTTCGTGCTTATAGGTAGTAGATATGATGAGGTTCAAGTCGCCGAAACCGTCATAACAAGTTTTGGAATTTCACAACTTCTCGGAATTTAATTTCCTAATATACACTAAATGTCCGGAAACGTATATCTCAACAAGTTTACGCATACTACTGTCTATGGAAATCTTATCAATTCTGATAACGTGAGTCAAGCCACGACAGCAAACGCACGCTTTAACGGGACTCTTGTAGTAACCGGCAATAGTACTTTAGGGAACGTGACAGCAACAACTCCTGATACAGCAGATTCCAGCACTGCAGTTGCAACGACCGCTTTCTGCAACGCTGCATTCATTAAAGCATCGCAAGCTATAGACTTTACAAAACAAATAACATTTAACTCTTTTCTGCCTACCAGTACGATAACGACTACTTCATCTGGGTCTCAATTCATTACGAAAACAATAATCGATAGTTTATATACAAGTCTCACAGCAACGCAAAGCATAAGTGGAGTCAAGACATTTAGCTCCAGTCCGATCGTTCCTCTTACTCCTACAACGAGTGCCCAAGCTGCGAGTAAGGCTTACGTGGATACAGCAATTTCTGGAATTTCTACTGTTTCTTTATCAGGAACCAACGCATGGACGGGAACGAACAGCTTCAATACCAATTTGCCAACTTCGACACAGAGCGTGACATCGAGTACACAACTGACTACTAAGAGCTATGTGGATACAGCGATTTCTGGAATTTCTACTGTTTCTTTATCAGGAACCAACGCATGGACAGGTACCAATAGCTTTAATACCAATTTGCCCACCAGCACTCAAAGCGTAACAAGTGCATCACAATTAACTACTAAGAGTTATGTGGACACGAAGGCAGCGCTACTTGCTGCAGCTACAAATGCTTTTTTGGGAAATTGCTCATTTAACAGTTACCTCCCTACGAGTACTGTGACACCAGCTGGAGCAACAGACCTTATCACGAAAACATTTGCTGATACTACATACCTCGCAAGCGGGGGAACAGCCGCAGTCGCAACAAACGTTGTCGTTGGTATTAATAATTCGAGTACAGCAACAGCTGGCATCGCATTTGCTCTCAATACAGGTGGAACAGCAGCCGGCAATTACAATTTAAAAACTACACCTTTCCTAACTTTTGTACCGAGTAGCGGTCTTCTTACTACTAAAAAAATAGTTGCGGATACGATCAATGCTACCGATGTGACGATAACAGGTGCGTTTATAGCAGGTTCTCTATTACTGAACTCCTTGACGGTAACTGGCAGTTTGTCTGCGACAAATGTATCGGCAACAGCTACCTCAAGTGCTTATGATGTGACCGCAACTAACAACGTCACTGCGAGTAACAATATAACTGCGAGCAATGAGATAACAGGATACATTCTGACATCAACAAATCTGACGCAGACACAATGGTTCACTTGTGCAAACACAGCATCGACAACCAATCTTACTGTCAGCAGTAATACCACATCGGGCGATCTGACATTGCTTACAGGGCGGATAAATCCGCATTTATCAGCAAATATCGGGATCACTACAGCGACAGTGGCTGGATTTACAGTGCCATTGTGTGGCTGCAATACGCAGGACGGAAAATACATATACTTGATCGCTGGTGGTGGTCCATACAATTTATTTGGGTCGAACGACTATGGAAAGAATTTGTATTTAATTAATGCGACGAATCTATCGCAGATCACGTGTATATGTTGCTCAAGCAATGGACAATACATTTACGCTGCGAATGGGGGTACTACTGCTCAGATGAAGGTATCAAATAATTACGGTATTAGTTTTTCATCACAGACACTCGGATCCAACGGATTCGTATCCATTGCGTGTAACGATTCTGGCTTTGCTATTGCGGTATCGTCAACAAGTATTTTCTGGTTTACTCAGAACGCTGGCGGATATTGGAACAACATGTCAACTTTTTCTGCGAATCCTATCAGTCAAATTGCATATAATTGGGGAAACTACAATTTCTTTTTTAACGGTAGTCCTGGACGGATGACCTCTTTTTCTATTGCGTACACCGCATCGACGATCATGTATCTGAATCAGACCATCACTTTAGTAAATGGATCTTCTTATACTTTGTACGGGACGAACACTAACGGTATTTCGCCGTTTTCTCCATATCCTGTGATAACAGGTACGGGAGCGGTTCTCGATAAGTACACCATACCATCAAATGCATTTTCTGCAACGAACATTATTTTTGCATTAACATCGAATATTAACACTCGTACGGGATCGTCAACCACCACAACGTTGACTGTGACCGCCACGATGACTTTACAAAATGCGGTAGTTTATTTTCTAATCGGAGCGGGTATAGTTACAAATACAACGGTAACAGGGACGGGGGTCGCTTCGACTACGTACACTATGTCGATTTCACAAGCGCTAACCGCTGTGAGCATAAAGTTTTACCCAACAAGCGGATCGGGCAACTTTACTGGAATACCGGCTGGCTCGCTACAAGGTTACACGGACCCGTTATCAAATACTACGATCTTTACAAATGCACCCTATGCTAACAACACAGGATTATCGTGTAATAATAACACGTATTCGAATACGCAAAGCACGAATGGCATTTCTTTCTCATCAGATAATGGAGCGACATGGACCAACTTCGCTTCTGGCAATTTTGTAGGGTCTTATATTCCTCCTTCTGTTTTCCCGCTGTATTTTTACGATACGACGCAAATAATTATCAGTCTTACAGGGGCTACCTATCAGACGCTTGCCGCGACCACAACTTGTAAGTATCTCGGCGGCTCTGCGGACGGACACTATGTCTATTACGCCGACTCGAGCGGACTAAATGCTCTAAGAAACAATCTGCCTCTTTCTTTTAACGGTCCTGCTGAATTTGGCGGCACGTTGGCTGTGCAAAACTATCTCCCCTTCCAAGCTTCGAGCATTGCAGTTACACCATGGACGCTGAAAATGCCACTCTATAACACCTATATGATGATGTTGACGTCAGCTATGACGGTAAATTTACCAAGTATCAATTTCTCGTCCTCTGGATTAACCGTCAATTTCGTACGGTGCAGTACTACTGCAATTGCGATCACTCTCGTGCCGGCGAGTGGGAATGGGATCATGGACTTCGCAGCTGCGAGTATTGTGACTACTCTGACTCTTGCAACGACTGTATCATCTGTAGTGATAATGAGCGTGGCGCTGAACAGTACGTCATTTGCATATGGGTGGATCGTTATTTCCAAAGCTTAGTTGCGCGGGAGACGGCGCGCGGGAGACGGCGCGCGGGAGGCGGCGCGCGGGAGGCGGCGCGCGGGAGACGGCGCGCGGGAGACGGCGCGGGACTTAGTTGCGCAACAAGATATCATATGTTACATCTGCTGGCTCGAAAACATCGCACAGGATCTGATGAAAGCGCATAGTATCGAAGTTACCGCCGCATGTAAATGCATCAATGAAAAAACTCCCATGCTCTGGGTACGTATGGATTGTGCAGTGACTCTCACTAAGAAGGAACATAGCGGTCATGCCGCCGTTTGGAAAAATATGTTCTTTACAATCGATAATCGTTGCGCCGCATTCCTGCAGTGTTTTTGCAATCAGATTGGTTATGCTAAACTTACCGTCTCCCGAATGGATGAAGAAGCGGATACGTTTGAAGTTGGCGATGTAGTGGGTTCCTTCGAATGCGAAATTCATTTTATTTTATGTAACAAGATAATAAAATGCTATCAGAAGTTTTTTGGTCTTTCTTCCTCACCAGTACAATCGGCTGTCTATTAGGCATTATGAAGATGTTGTATAAGTCGAAATGCAAAACGGTGGATTGTTGTGGAATGAAAGTCGAGCGCGATGTCGAGATCGAAGAAAAAGAGGACGAACTCGAAATGAGAAATCGAAGCAGAAATAATATAGACCTTTAGTAAAATGGATCCCGTTCTCGAAAGTTGTCTAAAGCAACAAGCCGCCGATATCGCGCGAATTATGGAGGATATAAAGAAACGATATCCGCGCGTGGTAACGGTAGGCGCGGGGGCGGGAGAAAATAATATCAACGATTATATCAAAGAGGCGTCGCAAAAGTAATGTACCATATTACGGACTATACATTTAGGAAAGCACAAGAGAATGGTGTACAAGTAAAACCATCTAAAAACAAAAAGAAAAAGATCGATGTTTTTCGTGATGGGAAGAAACTTGCATCCGTCGGCGCGGCGGGGATGGGTGACTTCGGCACGTTCATGAAAATCGAGGGCAAGGATTATGCAGAGAAAAGACGGCGACTGTATCGCATGCGCCATGCAAAAGATGGGAATATACCGAACACGCCAGGATATTGGGCATGGCACTTGCTCTGGTAAAATAATATCTGTATACTATAAAATGCCTTATAAGATTGTAAAAACGACTGGTGGATTCCTTGTCGAAGGTCCGCGCGGGAAGAGCTATTCCAAACATCCGCTTGCAAAAGAAATGGCGATACGACAGCGGGAAGCAATCGCATTGAGCGAAAGCGCGCGAAGCAAGAAACCGGCTTCATTTTATTTTGTGAAGTAAGTATAAATGTCGCGCCATAAAGCAACTGTTCGGATTCGTCATCTGGACAAGCCAGACATGAAAGAAACAAAGATGAACTGCGACGATGTTATACACGAGAAGCTTACCAAGTATCCTATGATCAATGAAGCGTGGAGCACAACAAGTTTCAATGTCGTTTGTGGGAAGATGGGTCAGGGCAAAACGTCTTTGGTTGTTGCTCTTATCAAGAATGTTTTTAAAAAGTGCTTTGAAACCATCTATGTTTTCATGCCGCATAATAGCAGAGCATCGATCGAAAACGATATATTTGGTAAGCATCTTCCTCCAGAGCAACTGTTCGATGAATTGACGGTTGAGAATCTTTCTCAAGTATACGCAGAGATACAAGAGCATAGCAAGGAGAAATATAATAGCTTGCTGATTATAGATGACTTCCAGGTCGCGCTAAAGGACAAAGCAGTCGTGTCTGTTCTACAGAAGATCATTACAAAGCAGAGACATCTTCGTACCACGACATTTCTGCTCCAGCAAAATTTCCAGGCTTTAGCAAAACCGCTACGAGAACTTGTATCCAATCTGTTGCTGTTCAATTTGGGTAAGTCGCAGCTGGAAAAGGTGTTCGAGGAGGTCATCCAAATGGACAAAGATACTTATGAGAAAATTATCGATGTGACGTTTCAAGAACCTCATGACTGGATGCTGGTTAACTTACATAAGTCGAGAAAAATTTATCGAATGTTTGACCAGATCGAAGTTTGCGAAGGTTTAGAAAAATAAAAGAAGGTTTAGAAAAATAAAATCTATACATCTATATCATGTTCGGGAAAAACAGCTACAGCGGCTTCGGCAAGAACCTCGGTCACAAACTCATTGGAGCAGCGAAAGGGATGGCGCACATCCTTGACGAGCCACTCGTCCATTCAGCAATCAGCTTTGCAGCGCCAGAGGTGGGTGCTGCGATAGCCGGCGCTAAGAAATTCGGCTTGTTGGAAAGAGTCAAGCGCATATAAAAATATATTTGCATTATATAAATGCCACCCAAGAAAGATAAGAAACCTCGCCGTCCTCGCGCGCGCGCGACTGGCGGAGGTAGAGCGAGAGCACCTGTGAAGCATGAGCATGTGCACCATTACGAGCCGATGATGCATGCGCGGCAACCTGCTCTTTTTATGAATACACCTTCTGTCGAAGAGCAAAATCCTCTTCTCCGTGAAATCGAACTTATTCGAAAACAGATAACCGAACGACATGTGGAACGTCCGCGCACCGCGCTGATGACAGCTGTTGGTCTTCCCGCGCCAGCACATGCGGTCATGAGCGTGGTAGCCGAACCAGCGCGCGCTGCTCGATCAGAGACTCCCCCGCCGATGGAAGCTGCGAGTGGTTATGACTCGGAAAAAGAAGAAAAACTTACAAGGTTCAGTGGCGAGAATCCTTTAGCGATTCATCATCGACAAGCTGGCGGCCGCGCTGCTGATGAGCTTACAGCTGCTGAGAGGAAACGCATATACCAGAGCAGTCCGGAAGCAAAAGAGAAGCGGCGGATACGCGATGCGCGGCGGAAGGGTATAGTCGGTCTCGAGCATTTGAAAGAAGGCGGCGTTTAAATGATTTAGAAAGAAATCTCCATAGGATAAAAGAATGCCAAGAATCCTTCTTACTGCTGAAGAAAAGAAAGTCCGTCTTGCGGTAGCGCGGAAGAAGTGGCGCGAGGGACATCGTGACAAGTACAACGAAAGCATGCGCCCAATCAGTCGTCGTTATTATAACGATAACCGGGAGCTGGAACGTCGAAGAGCTCTTGGTCGCTACTACTT
>Ga0136642_1000921_pt1 | contig 13755 bp, 11 predicted proteins | sample LowCatLa1302831Y_FD_115313 | JGI IMG/M metagenome (GOLD analysis project Ga0136642, IMG submission 115313) | Freshwater microbial communities from Lower Cathedral Lake, Yosemite National Park, California, USA - 13028-31Y | ecosystem: Environmental > Aquatic > Freshwater > Lake ... | reverse complement strand
TGTTGGCCTACAGGAGCCGGAAGAGGGAGAGAAGATTAACTCTTCATTGATGAAGCAGTTGTCTGGTGAAGATATGATTTCTGCTCGTGCTCTGTATCAGGATCTAGTCACCTTCGCGATTACTGCTCGTATCTTTCTGTGCTGTAACCGCTTCCCGCCAGTAAACAGCATTGACAATGGTACTTGGCGTCGTCTTCGTGTAGTGAAGTTTGAGTCGGAGTTCCGAGACCCCGAGAGGTTTAAGGATGCTGCTCAAATGAAGGAACTAGCAGAGAAGAATATTTATCCTAAGGAGCCAAGTGTGGAGAAGTCAACGGAGCATGGGTTTCCTGCTTGGCGTGAGGCCTTCCTTTCTATGCTGGTTCACTATTACGAGAATGTCTATCTTGTAAAGGGGCTGGTTGAGCCGGGCTGTGTCAAGGAAGAGTCTGATAAGTACAAGTCAGATAATGACTCTTTCGCATCTTTCATGCAGGAGCGTCTTATTAGTGAAATTGGCAGTGAAACTGATGTTAAGGATATTCGGAAAGAGTATAAGATTTGGCTTCAGTCGGAGCCAGATAAGAAGTCCCTTTCTCCAGCAGATGTCCGCCAGAAGTTGATTGACAAGTTCGGAAAGCCTATGCTGCGGAAGGCAGGTAAGGAGCTGTTCCAAGGTGTGCGGATTGCTGGTTTGCTAGAGGATGTCAGTGGAAACTTCATTGAGGAAGCGGTCGCAGCAGCAGAACCGGAAGAAGTAGAAGTAGAGGAAAAGCAAGAGACTATTGTTACTGAACAAGAGTCGCTAACCATTATCGAGCCTTTGCCAAAGCCACCGAAGAAGGCAAAGAAGGTCTAAGCAAAATTCTGTAATAAAAAGAGTAAAAAGAGTGGGATAGTAATCCAAATCATTATAAACAGCAACTGCTGCTGAGAACTAGTGATAGGTAAGCTAAAGACAGCTATACTAGTAGGCCCAAGAATCAATAAAACAGCAATCCAGTATGCTAGTAAAATCCAATTATCATAATTACTCCAGAAAGGATTGCCTTGATTTAAAAGTGGATTCGCAGATATGAAATCACGACGGTAAAATTTATCTTGATTTTTTAATTCCTTAATATTTTCACGAGCATCTTTAATTTTATTTTCCAAATATTTTTTATATTTTCCACGTGATGAAGTGGACTTTCCACCTTCATTCACAATACTGCTCAGAGTTTGTCCATTTGTAAAGAAAACATCAATCATTCCCTTTTCCTTATTGAACTCGTCTTCTTTGCGGTCAGCATCTTTTAAAAGTTTCTTTATTTTTTCAGAGTTATCCTTTGGTTTGGTTTCCTGTTTTGCTTCCCCTATTGCTTTATTTGCAGATTCTTGAATCTTTTGTGTTAGCCAATTAGACATTCCCTACATTTCCGTATTATTTTCCCTGTATCTATTTTTTAACAATTAGACTGTAAAAAAATGGATATTTTTTAATTCGTATTTACATATTTCCACCCGTGGTAGCATTCATATTAGTTCCCATACTGCGTACATCACCTGCTAGAGAGGTTAAATTACCCTGTAATAAATCACCACTAATCTGCTGAACACCCGCCGCCGCCGCTGTTGCTGCCTTACACGCATCGCCTGCCTTGAGTGCTCCAGGGCTGTCGGAGAACTTACGCTTGTTCCAGTAGCGTACATCGCGTGTGTACCGGGTGTAGTTAAAGCGATATATTGCTAGAATCGCCGCAGCAGAAGCAATGATAAAGACGACATACTTACCAAAAATCCACGGGAAAACATTCATCTTACCAAGCATGATAACAATCAAGGCTGAAACCATTGCCAGGAATGCCACCTGTAAGAAAAAGAGTGACTCCAACTTATTCTGAGCATACCACTCATTGACTAGGAACTGACGCTTCGTATTATCCAAATCATACTTGAGAGAACTCGTGTTGGCTTCCGCAATTTGTACAATGTTATTCTGGGCACTATTCAAATCAGTATTACGAACATCATAGTAACGAGCGTGGTGGTCCATGTCCATGTAGCGACCCATGTCATAGAAAGCCTTTTGGAAATTACCGCGCTTGATTTGAAGAGTCTCATCAGCTTGCTTATTCTGTCTATCCGCAGAATACTGTTGAGCCTTGACCGGGTCTCCCATCAACTCGGACTTAAACTCAATTTTTTCAATGTCGTCTAATGCCATAGACGCATTCACTAATTGGTCGTGATAGTCAGCCATCCTCTAATCTAATTAAACATAAGTTTTATTGGATTAGAAATAATAAAGTTCTTATACACTCTGGCTATAAGCAGTGTATACAACACCCAGGGCAACAACATTTAATATAGCAAAAACTGTGACCTGTACACGCAAGGCCCGATTTTTCTCCTCTGTATAGACCTGCATCTCACGCTGCGTGCTCAGACGGAGGTTATTTGAACTCAACTTCTTCTTAATATCCGCAAGACGAAGGATATTCTTATTGATTGAATCATTACCATCAACGTGGCGTTGGCGGAATGTATCAACACGCTTAGCCCTCTCATTTGCCACCGCATTCATGATTTCCAGGAGACTCTGAAGACGTTTGTTTAATTCTGTTGTGGAGTTATTTAGTGACATTGATAGAGTTATATCATCCTTATTATCAGACATAAGGAGTTTAAGATATTTGCGTAGTAAATAATTATACCGATTTTCATACCAGCAGTATTCAGTCTTTACTGACTTATAGAATTGCGAATCAACAGAAACTTGGTCATCTACGCTAGTCTTATTACTAGGGATTAGATTACTGTTCTGAAGAGTCATAATCTTAGCAGTCAAGATATCAGGAGGAATTCTCTGCTGGTCGTTCAGGTTAAATCCAGTAAAACTTACACCATTCGGAAACAATACCAGGGCTGTTGAATCATTAATTGTAACATCAGCCGCACATCCATCTACCGGTCCTGCTAATGTCGGTAGATCCTTGCGGAACGAAAAGTCTTGAACAGTCGGTTGTACAGTCGTCATCCTATTCTACCTCTGTAATTTTGTCTCATTAAAATTCTCCCAGTTATCGGAGGTGTTATCGTTGTGATACCTGCTGATTGTAAAAAACTTTGACTGTACTGGGAAAGTATATAGAATGCAAAGCAATATAATAAAGCAACAACTATAATCATATAATATGGATTACTCAGAGGCTTCATCATAAAAAAACTGATTGTGTGTGAATTCTTCTCACCCCGGCTGGTTAATGTAGAAACTTGCTCTTGCCGTGTATCTTTTTGATGCTTAAGTGTATTTTCTTCCATTTGTAATTTTTGTAATTCTCTTTCAAGTTGTAGTATCGGTTCTTCTAGAGTACCTGTCTTTTCCCGCAGATCTTCTAGAGCATCCTTAAGAACAATTCCAAGGCCAGAAAGTTCCTCTCGTGCTGATGTCATTTGTGATTCAAGGCCATTTATTGCAGTTATATCATCAGGATTTCGCTGTATTGTTTGAGTTAATAATTCTTTAAGGTAATTAAATTGGCCTTCTAAAGTGTCACGTTTCTGTTTCCAGGAATTTTCATTAATGGGTGTCCAGGACATCTCTACCGTTTACTACGGATTAAGATATACATAACCTATATCCCTCCGACTTACCAGCAGTTGGTGAAGGTCGCGTAATCTTAATGACTTCACCAGGAGTTAGACCCAGCCAACGAGCCTGCATGTCAATATGATACTTAATAAAAGGAAGACGGTTCAGAGTTACCAGATTTAGTTCTTTCTTGAGTTCCGGAATGGCATCTGCCGCTACTCGCTCATGCTTAGGAACTAACACATGCTTGCTAGGATTCAGAATGAGCTGCTTAATGTGAAAGAAACTGATCTTTACCTTCTTCTGCCACGCCAACATCGCAACTAAATCAAATGACTCATGATATGCTTCTCCTAGAATAAAGATGTAATCCGTATTTTCCGGACTCTTAATGTGCTCCCAACGGTCAGGACCATCAAATTCCTTGCGTTGAATCGTTGCCTTGATTTTTTCATTAAAGATGAGATAAATTACTTCACAAAACTCATACGGTGATTGAGGAGCATTTTCGCGACGCTTAACGCGAATCTTTAGAGGAGCCGCACCAGGCTGATTCTGTGAAGCAATTGCCAAACTATACACAGCAGATGGTGCTTGGTCAAGATAGGGGGTTGTATCATAACCGCGGGCCTCTAGCAGTTCAAGTACTATAGGCCTACTACGCAATACTAAATCCTTAATTTCGGGGTCCATGCCTTTCTATATTAAATACGTGTATTCAAATTTTAAGCCTCGTCGGGTTTTTCATCTGTATCCTCTTTGGTAACGCGGATAGTTGTAGGGCCCTTTTCGGCCGCTTTAGGTGGCTCAGGTTTTTCACCTCGTTCTTCTCTTTCTTGATTATCTACCATTCTAGCAAATGCGACACCCTTCTTCTTAGGAACATATCCCGACTTTAGACCAGTAGCGGGTCTTCCTGCTCCTTTTCCTTGAGATGGAAGGACAAGTGTGATGACGTTAGTAGACGATCCACGCCCTACTATCGGATGGCTCATGCTAGGAAGTGTTATCGGACCACCGCCACGCTGGCTTGGTGGACCTCCGCCTCCTCCATTAGGCTGCGGTGAGACAACTACGTTTCCAATGCTTTCACCACCAGCAGGAGCACCCGGTAGAGTAATTTGAACCGTCTCAGGCGGTGGTCCCGCCTCTTGTGATGTTGCCAAAGCGGCTTCAGCATCTTCGGCACGCTTCCGTTCCTGCTCCAATAAACTCGCATTTACGGCAGGTTGGACTTCAACACCGGGTTCCTTCTCAACCTGTACCTTTATCTCTTCTACTGCTATTCCACCCGAACTTGTGGCAGATGAGCTCGGCTGCTCCGGCGGTAAAAAGGGAGGCAGGTCAATCAACTGATTCGCCCCCTCTCCTGTAGTCGCCAGCCAATCTAACGATTCGTCCTTGAGACGAGCAGCTGAACCTGAATTTACGAATCGCATCCCCATATTCATAAATGTTCCCAACTCTTGGTTCAAGAGTTTAAATGTATACGGCATATTGACTTTTGTGAATGTTGTACGACTACGGGTAATTGGCTTTACCATCTGTATTGTATCAGCAGTATCACCCACGAATCGTACCGGTCCGTCACAGGAGGGGCACACGAAGATTCCTTCACCCTCATTATAAATTGGCATTTGACCGCAACTGTTACAGACATAGAATGTTGCTTCATCGGAGCATTTCATCATACGTTCCTGCATGAAATCACTTATGCCGTGACCAATCAACACATCGCGTTCCATCTCGCCAATACGCAAGCCGCCTTCATTACCGCGTCCACCCGTCGGCTGATGCGTACGCTGTTCTTTACGACCAGCAGCACGTGAATTGATTTTGTCCCGTGTTAAGTGACGAAGACGCATGAAGTAGAGTGGGCAAGTGAATACGGTGGATGTATATTGTTTTCCGCTGAATGGAGCATACATGATTTCTTCGCCGTTTCTATTGAAACCCGCCTCTTCAAGAGCATTGCCCATAATATCGTGGTGGCTTTCATCATTTGTAAATGAGGTTGCATTCATCTTTGCTCCATATTGAGCTCCCACTTTGCTGGTAATCATTTCCATAATCTGTGCCACCGTCATACGAGATGGAATACAATGGGGATTTACAATAATATCGGGCACAACTCCATTCTTACCCCGCGGCAAATCATAACAGGGCCGAATCATTCCAATCGTTCCCTTTTGTCCGTGTCTGCTGGAAAACTTGTCTCCCAGTTCCGGCACACGAACTTCAAAGATGCGGATATGTACTAGGCGATATCCATTCGCTTGATGTAAGACAGTTACCTTCTCAACACGGCCCTCAGTAAACACTGTCGGTAAAACACTGGCATCACGAACTAATCCACTATCGGGTAAAGTCATGTAGCGTCCTACCAGCACAGTTTTATCTGTAACCATTGTTCCTTCCTTGATGATTCCGTCATCATCCAGCATAGAATAATCATAGCCGGGCCGGATAGACATCCAGCTCGTTATTACATTAGGATTGCCAATACGGATAATCGCATCTGATTCCGCATCTTTCTCTTCAACTGCGTCATATGTCTTATAGGATAAATACCGGAAAAGACCGCGTTCAATTGAAGACTGATTAAAGAGAATACCGTCATCCATATTATATCCATCAAAAGACATGAGAGCCACGATACAATTGGTGCCATATGACATGTTTCCATCCGCAATTAAATCATAATAGAGTGTACGAGCAACCGGTGCCTCTCCATAACACATCTGTGTACCATAAGTGTCAAAACGATTCATGAACTGCGATGAATAGAAGCCGATACCCTGTTTACTCTGCGAACATGACAACTGATTACGAGGGGACTGGTTGTGATTAGCAAAGGGAATCATACTACCAACAAAACCAAACATTGTTGAGGGATGGATTTCACAATGTGTCGATTCATCACGGATGTCATTAGATCCGAACCAAGAGATAAAGGCTTCATTCTGTTCGTAAGGGTCTACGTATTCAATGGCTCCAGCAGAAGGACCAAGACGATCCACGTATTCTGAAATATCAAGAATACCGGGAAAAGGGTCTACAAATCCAGTCTCAAAGAATTCACGGTCGCGGGTTTCTGCTAGAACTCCCTTGACAAGTCCACGCCAACCTACTTCGGACATCCTTTCAGCAAGAGGAGATAAGGCCTTCTTCCGAAGAATCCACAGCGGTCTGCAGGGCCGGCCTTCATCCATATAAATACGAACCGTGCGGCTTGTTCGGTTGAAACTTATGGATGTTGTGGGGCTCATACAACCCGTTTGTTTACAGAGTTTGAGAACCGCAACTAGAAGTTCCGGGTCCTTAATAAAACCAATTGTTCCGCCATTAACTTGTACACGGCAGTACCATAGACGCTTGTAATTATCACCCTTCTCAGCCGGAACAACTCCACCCTTTGTTAGCAGCCAATTCATCATGCTTGCCGTATTTTCCGCCAATGAGAAAATCGTAAAAATACTGGCATTTTTCGTAATACCAATGCTAAAACCGGAAGGAACTTCAGAAATACAGAAGAACCCACACTGACTGGGATGAAGATGACGAGGACCGGGTGACTTAAGTTGAAAATCTAGTGAAACACGACGTACTTGACTCATCGCATCCATATAGCTGATTCGTGCTAGAGGCTGGATTACTCCCTTGCGGTCTCCCCACTTTCCTCTAAAGCCACGCATAATTCCTATGCTCAGCGATTCCTCGCCACTCAGCATTTTGGGCAGATTTCCTTCTGAGAAAAGATTTACGAAATTCAAGCCTTCATAGATTGTCTTGTTGTAGTTATACTCCTTGTCAATTGTTAAAACAAAAGATTTTCGCCATGTTGTCCAGCATTCAGTAAAAAGTTCACGTACGAGGGTTCCAGCAGTAAAATACCGTTTATTGCGAATATCATCGCGGTCAGTGTTTTGGTCAAGACCTGCTGTTACACGAAGAAGTTTACGTGCCATTTCACCCAAAAAGAGGGCCTTGGCCGCAAATGTATTAGGAACATGCATGAAAGTATTATTTAACAAAATATCAAGAACTGTCTCCTTTTGAAATCCCTTTGTAAGCGTTTTGAGGAATTCGTGAGACAGATATGTATCCAAGATAGGATATGCGTCATGGATACATGCTAGAAGCCACGGCTCCAATATCTTCATTTCCTGTCCAGTCATATCAGGCAGAATCATGTTGATAATATCTTCATCTGACTGGACACCGAGGGCACGGAATACAATAAATAGCGGAACTGCTCCACGGATAAAAGGCAGACTGACACGAACTGAATTGTCTTCACGGTCTACATGAAGAGCAGTTTGGCGAATCTGCTTATTCTTCGGATTTAGTGACGAGCAACGAGCAAAGGCTGCGACCTTTAAGTCGGTAAGCGGTTTCTTTCCAGCATAGATTGAGTTAAAAGCTGTTTCTTCACTTGTGATTAGAACTTTCTCGGAGCCATCAATTACGAAGTATCCACCTTGGTCATATTGGCATTCACCGAGTGACTTAAGACGTGGCATTTCGGGCGTATTTGTAGCACATAACATGGAACGTAGCATAATCGGTAAATTAAAAAGAGGATACCCCTTACGTTCCATATTGAGGATTTCAGTAGGCACAAAGACTGCTTGTATTCCACCGACACCTGTCCCAGGACTTAGGGCAGTCATTGTTACTTTAATCCGAATATCAACTAAGACAGAAACAGCATAGGTTAAATTACGAAGACGTGCTTCTTGTGGAAACATGCGACGAATCGTCTTTCCTTCATCAAGTGTGATAATCGGTTGAGCAAACTGAATACCCAAATTCTCGGCCTTGTCCACTTCTCCGCCGATGAAGATTTCGGTTTTATAGGCATATACTCCCGAATCTGCAGAACCCAGAGGCTCTTTTAGAATTGTAATCGGATTTTGATTAAAGATTAATTCCGGCAATTCTTTACTAACGAAATAATTATAACTATCAATAGCGTATCTTGACAAACTTGTGGTTGAATTTGTAAAATAAAGTGTTATAAGACTCGCTGCTAGATCGCTAATATTCGGTTGACTGGCTGCCATTACCTATTTTCGGAGTCTATAAATTTCAGGCAGTCTAACTGCGACAGAAATTCAAAGATTTACATTTAAAGAGTATTTATGTCTATGTAGTCGTCTTCCATACAAGCGGAAGTTGGCTTGTGATTTCCATAGATGAGTTATCAATTGTCCCCTTGAGAGGAACATATGTCTGACTGAAACCGGGGATAACAGGATTGCTAGTAGACATTCTAGGATTGATTATACCGATAGAAGTATTAATGCCCATCTCGGCCAGGTTCATGGGAACCGAGCCGGGGATGGAGAACGCGGCACCTCCACGTTGGCGTCTACGGGACCGTGCTACCTTATTATCACCCATACCGGCCTTAGGACCATAGCCATCCCACCCTCCCGCCGGAATACCGCGGTCTTGCGCAATGCTAAAATAGCTTACAGGGCTAGCTGCAGCAAACTGACTGCTCTGCGTGATATCAGCGGGCATCTTTAGCAGAGTCGGTGCCAGACTACCAGGGCCAAACGTATCTGTTAGCGGAGTACCAACTAAGGCCGCACCACCACGCTGCTTCTTCTGCTTACGCGTCTTGCCGCCAACCTTAACATGCGTGCTCGTCTGTAAGTGGGAAAAACGCTTTGCTATCTTCTTAGCCGTTGTAGCCGGAAGATATGATTTCGTCTTCTTCAACCACTCATCTTGAATGAATGCTACTAATTTCTCAGGTGCGGGGTTACTTCTCCGAATATGCCGTAAAACCGCAGTATCAAACTTAGTAACTTTAGCATTTACTGAGTTAGATTTTAATGAACCACGGGACTTGCGTCTAACTTTCTCTGTCGCCATCTCTAATGTATTAGGTCAAAAAAATGTTTTACGCAACGGTGGGGCCAGACATAGCAAAACTGGTTAATCCACGCGTGCCAGATGATACTGTATTCGCAGCCCGGCTAAACATGCCATCTGCTGCCGCCTTAGTTGCCGGGTCATTGTTATAGTAGAAGAATCCAAGTGACAGGAAGATAACCAACATCAGGATTGTTATACTTCCGTAAAACTGAAGATTATTTTGCCAGGTGCTTAATCTGTATTCCGCACCAAATTGATTTACGTGTAGATAGATACCAACGGCTAAAGCAACACTGCAAAGTAGAATCACAAAATTAGCAGGTGCTTTCGGGACCAGGGGAATCAAAACAAAAACAGTTACAATTGTTGTTAATGCTACCGACCAGACAGTAAAATAATTTAGAATATTGGCAAAACCTCCTGAGGTAGCCTTAACTGTCTGATTTGTTGGCGTTATGACGAAATCATCTAAAAACTTTAAGGGGTCCATTCTCTCTATGATAAGGTCTTTAAAATTTAGAAAGTAAATCTACAGTTGTAAGGAGCGTCTTTCGGCAACAATACCGGATAAGTTGAAGTTCTTCATAAATTTTCTTTTCAGGCGTATCTAGACTATTCTTTCCATCATAATACTTAGGCTTACCAAAAGCATCCCCCTTTTCTTCCTTTAGGCGACGCTGGTAGTACTCCCACTTGTTTGCTAGAAGCTTATTACAATGAAAGCAGCGGACAGGAATAAGCATTTTACCTTCTCATGTGTTTTAAAATACTTTCAAATTTATAGCCGCGTTAAATTACTCTGACACGTTTGTTTGGACTAATCAGAAATGAGTAGTGTCGGCCGCAATGCGAATCGTTTTAATGGTATCCGCTCTGCGATTCAGTCAGCAACGGCTGTTTCAACAACTACACAAGAACAACTCAAGGCGGTTGTTAATACCACATCTGACCAGCAGAAGGTTGTTAATAAGCGTGTGGAGGACTTGGAGAATGTAGTTCAAACTCTAAAGACGGAAGTTCAGGCACTCAAGGCTGATCTTGCTAGTGTTAAGGCGACGGCTGCTTCTGCTTCTTCTTCTCGTTAACAACTAAGACCTTTCCAGCAGAAGTCTCTTGCCATCCTATAATTTCAATTTGACCTGTGTGATGTTTTGTATGACACTCTTCACAGAGGACCGTTAAATTTCCAGCATGATTCTTTTTAATTCCAGGGGTAACAAAACCTTTTACAGCACTTTCTTGATGAAGTATGTGATGAACTTCTAACTCTTTAGAAATATCATTATCGCAGATTGAGCATATGCGACGGATGACACTTGAATTGTAACGACTCTGAGGTGCTTCAGTTGCTGCTGCCACACCCTGGAGCCGATGACGAAATGCCGTTGCCTTATCTAAAAATGTGGTGGGCATACGCAGAGCACGACAAACTTCCAATCCATAATTCATCTGCCCGCATCCTTCTTGCAGATCTCTGTCATAGATTAGTGTTCCGCTAACTTCATCAAAACGTACACGCAGATGGAGCCATTTGAGTTCTTTCAGAATCATAAGTTCAGGAAAACGCCGGAGTTCATGAAGATGAGTTGCAAAGAAAAAAGATGCTCGTTTTTCCAATAGACATTCTAAGCCTGCCGCAACTAGAGAAGCAGCAGATGATGTCTCAGTTCCGGCACAGAGTTCGTCACCTAATACCAGACTTCCAGCATCGGAATATTCTAAAATATTGCGGAATTCAGTCATTTCCACTACAAATGAACTCATTCCCGCCCAAAGATTATCATTTCCAAGAATTCGTGTAAATACAGAAGAATATGGTACAATTTTGAATTCTGTAGCAGGAACAGGGCATCCTGATTGAGCCATTAGGACAGAAAGGCCAATCGCTTTCATAAGACTGCTTTTTCCACTGCTATTCACACCAAATAATAAGATTCCGCCTTCTGCTTTTGCTATCGTCATATTTGAGTTATCTTTTGCTAGTGAACCAAGAGCTACATTATGTGGTACATAAACTACATCGCGACGAATTCGTTCCAGAATTCCGTGTCGTAGTCCTACAGCGTAGACACCAGAGTGGTCTCCTTCTTCGTACACAGGGGAACAGTATCCGTATTCTTGTGCTTGTGCAGCCAAGTTCAGATTTACGTCGGTCTCCGAAATAAATGTAACAATCTGCGGGAAAACTGCTAATAAATGAGCAACAAGATTTGTGATTTCTTGCTGCCAAACATTAACCCATTCTTTTTCCCATCCCTTAAGGATTGTTAGGCCCCGTTTATTAAGAGAATCAATCTCATCTGACCGTAAATAATAATGTCCTTTAACTTCTTCCATGCGTAACGTGGGCGTTAATACCTTTGCTTTCAAGACTTTGTCGCATCGGGTCTTTGTAGCATAGATAGCAAACGGTCGGTCATCTTCTCTTAATGGCTGAAAAGCATCCGGAACAATCGTACGACATTCTGCTAGAATGTTAGCGTATTCTGTTTTTGCTGCTGTCCATTGATTCTCGAGAGATTCTAGAATGGGTGAAATACCCGTTGACCAAGGATTCATGCATTCAACTTCTTTGGTATCACGCACAAGGGCCAGTGTGGTTAAATTCCATCTCTGCTGGATATCTTTGATAAGTTGGCGAATTGCTTTTCCATCTTCTGTTTCGGGAAATCCTGCCATTTCAGTTCCTTCTATAACTTCCTCAACCGCAAATAAAGAAGATAGTAGTTTCCAAATATCAGTAACCGTTGCTACTTTAAGTTGAAGACGCCGGTAGAGTTTTTCAATGTCATATACTTTCTTGAGTCCCGCAATAACTTCCGATTTACCAGCAGATGTTCGCCATTGGTCAATGATTGCTATGCGATTTCTAAGAACTGAGACATTCTTTAGGGGCTGTAAGAGACGCTGTCGCAGAGCCCGCCGACCACAGGCTGTTTGAACCTTATTAAAGTAATGAAAATAGCATTCATTCTGCTTATCTTTATTCTTATTAATCATTCCAACTTGCTCTAAAGTATGATTACCAAGACGAACAAATTCAGATGCTTGAAAATCGGTGGGTAATTTGAGATTTTTAATTAAACTCGGATTATGCTCTTCCACAAAAGCCAGTAGATGAGCTAGGACTCGACGACTGTCTGGTTTCCGGTCAATTTGTAGCTCCGACAAAAGCATGGCTCTTTCCATAGCAAAAGCCCGGATAAGAATATCCTCTTCTCGTTGGACGGCTCCTTTCTTCTGCTCGTACGGCCGAATATGGAGAGGAATTTCATAAGGAAGATGAAACATTTCCCGTAGTTGGTTAGCATTTAGTTTAGTCTCGGCCTCGCACCAGACAATCACTTCTGCTGGTTCATATGTAGACAAGGCTAAGTAAATATCATCATTACTGCTAGAACCTACCATTGTATTTCCCACAATAATTTTTCCAGTAGCACAACTGATAGCTGCTGAATGGACCAGAAGTTCATCTGCTTCTTCACAGAAAAAAGCCCATAGCCACCGATCTAGTACAGGTGGTTCTCCATAGTCTGTTTCTTCTTCTGCAAAGGTTCCAGCAGAAACAATATTAGTGACTTCACGTTTGTATACTTTGCCTTCTTTTTCCTGAGTTATGAAAACACCGCGATATCCTTGCCGTATCAAAATACGTTCATACTTTTTTACAACATAATCAGGAAATCCGGAGAAAAGTTTATTATGTGTAGGCTGGCCCTTTTTGACAGAGATTGGTGTTTCACTAACACTAATTTCCAACAAAGCGGATGCTTCACGGATATTTGTTTTACTTTCGCCGGTGCTAATGGGACATGAATCATACATCTCAAAAAACTTCCCCACTTGCATGAGAACAACAATTTTGTCTCCGTATTTTTCTTTAGCATCGTTGTAAAATCCTTGGTATAAATCAATCATGCCTTTTGCCTCCATCTCGTATAGTCTACTTTAGTTATATCTTCGCTTTTTGGCTTTAGGACCTTCTTATATGTATTTAAATATATAGTAAGACAAATAATTAATTATGAATACATTACCAATTTTTACAATTGGTGATTCGCACGCAGTATATTCTTTTTCAGTTAATGGAATTACATATCCTAGAGTAACACATAGTCTGCGTATAGCAACACCCAATTCATGGACAATGCATAGAGTTGGACGAGATAGTACAGATTTTACCAGTCTAGGATTTCCTAAAGAATCAATTATGCTTTTATCATTTGGGTGGATTGATATTAATTTTCAACATATTGATAAACAAATTGAACTAGGTCGTGATGTGGATGAAATTATTAATACTCTTGTAAATG
>Ga0136642_1000918_pt1 | contig 13764 bp, 15 predicted proteins | sample LowCatLa1302831Y_FD_115313 | JGI IMG/M metagenome (GOLD analysis project Ga0136642, IMG submission 115313) | Freshwater microbial communities from Lower Cathedral Lake, Yosemite National Park, California, USA - 13028-31Y | ecosystem: Environmental > Aquatic > Freshwater > Lake ... | reverse complement strand
TGATACTCAGAAATAAAGAAGCTCTTTGAGCTTCTTTATTGCAGAGTTTATCACCAGTTAGGTCCTGGGACTTATATTCTAACGAAGCTAAAGCTTCGTTAGAATAGAGTCAGGACGTTAGTCAGTATCAGATACTCGGTACAGTCACAATCGTTCTCTATCTACTTAATTCAGTCCTCAGCGGAACAACAATTGGTCTCTACTATCTGGACGATCGAACACCGAGCGCCTTCGCCACAAATATTCTCTTTATCGGCGGAAAACTGTTTGATGTCTATCTTCTTGTTCACACAGATAAGCATATTCTATTTTCTGCGTATAAGCGACAGAAAGTACAATATAATGATGTTCAGCCATCTAAGTGCGACGCTGTGTAGATCTGCGATTTTTGCTTTGCTTTGCTCTGCGTGTACCACCTTGGCGAAGCATAGTGCCAGCTGCAGCCCCCAGTGCCAGTCCTGCCACCCCTGTTGCTAGCGCCGCTGCAACTCCCTTTACCCGTGGATCTTTACATGCCGCCCCAACACAATTCGCGGCCCACTGAAACATTGTTCTATCTTCGTAATTCAAGTAGTCAAATATGTTCTTCATATATCCCGTAGAATGATTCGTTTCAAGATAGATTGATGTAAATACGCCGACAAATATATTATTCATTTCTGTTTTATATATTTCTCTAAATTTATAATCTGAATTTGGCTGTTTTGTAAAAAAATGGCCAATACTCTTTGTTTTCTTTGCCTTATCGTGTGCAGCTTGAACGTTTTTGTTCATTTTAAGGGCAGCATATCCTACACATTGCACAGGGTCTGCTACGAGGCCGCCAGTTTGTCTTATACCACAGGTAATTCGATCACTAAAAATATCACTTAAAAAACTTGTACAATTTATGTAATCGTGTGTTAAACCTGCACCCGCACTTACATATGAATATGTTTTATTCAATTTGATAGAAGAATAAAAATAATGAAAACCTGGCTCTGGTGCTGCTCCGCCTCTTTGAACGGGGCGAGGCGCAAAACTGTTGAGGTATCCTTTTTGTAGATAGTTCTTTAGCTGGTCGATAACATTCTCTTTCAGAACCTCCTCTTTTTCCTTCGCAACCTCTGAACGTTCTTCACTATTTATATATACATTGTTGCGTAAATTAATATTAACATCGCCGCCGCTTTTTAGATATAGATTTATCCTATCAATGTGTTTCTGTTTTAAGAATCCCATATCAATTAACTTATACTTACCACTTTCTGGCTTTACAAGAAAATCAGGAGAATATAGTTGTACTTGTCCTGTGATATAGCCTGTTGCTCCTGTAATTTCTTGAGAAGCCGCCGGCCCAGAGGGTTGACCAGATCCTTCACCACCGAATCCTAGGCCAAATGAAAAGAGTTTCGGACTACCAGTACTAGGTTGAGGAATATATATAATAAGAGATGCATGTCCTCCTGGAGTAATAAATATAAAAAAGAGGGGTATTGTCGACGGGTTATCTGTTTCCTTATAGTCCGCTTTTACACTATCTGTAATTTCTTTATGTAATTTTAGTGTACCAGGTTTTATGGGGACATCGGTATAAGATATATATGATTTTTTTTTATCATTATTACTTTTATCTACTTTGATAGAATCATACTCTATAGAGGATATTACCTTTTTAACCTCGCTAAGTACTCCAGGAGGTATGACCCGTGGAACGCCAAGTTTAAGAGGCTCTAACTCATAGACAATAGCAGATTGCAGTCTTGTAGTATCGGGTATAGCGCGATATGTAAGATAAAATAGTTCTTGAGAAATATTAACTGATAAACACCTATATAATTGCATTAATTTTGACTCGATTCCAACGGATACCGCCTCACCTGCTTTGGCAACCATTTCTTGTGTATAGATGGGGCTTAGGTCAAGTAAAGAAGTCCTGAATGTTCTTATTACTTGTATATCTGTATTGGTATCAGCTGCAAGCGCTTGTTGCGCCGCAACATATATTTCCTCACTCTTTAGGCCTGTTCCGAGTGCTTTCATATATGTTTTACCATATTCACGACGTAGAATTTCTGCATGTGCCCTCGCTGCATTAGCTATAGTGTCAAGTGTAAAATCATTCTCTATATAATATTGTATATCATCAGGCTGAGGCTCGGCTTCTAATGCTTGCTCTAGTTCTAATCTAGCCCTATCTGCCTCCTCCTCTGCCCTGTCTGCTTTATTTTTAGCCTCAATTTCAAGTCGACTTATTTCCCGTATTTCTTTTAGGGCAGTAGCGGCAGCCATCTACTTATAAGTTCGTTTATATTCTAAAAAAGAGTAGATGCCGCCGCATGCGACATTACGAATAAGAATACCTATAGAAAAAGAGGAGGTGCCGTCCCAGCGATTCTCTTATGTTCCCGTGTATTTGCATAATATTATACTTGGAAATCTTGTCTATACCCTTATAGATAATATATATATGGACTATGAAATTAATAAAGAACCCTATTCATTTACAAGTTCTTCCGGGGGCAAGACAACATTTATGTTTGGCTTCAAAGAACAACCTATTAAAATGATAGGGCTTCTGAATAATGGGTCGAATTATGTAAAAATATATGACGATATTTCTTATGTTTTTATACCCTTGTATAAAAGAGTTTATTATTAGGGCGCGGCTTAATCTAAAGTATCCGCACTATAAAATAGTAATGGGATCTTACATGAGTAAGAATATAGCCATGGTAAAAATAAATGGAATTGTTATTCGATCAAAGGCCTTTCGGGAGATAAAAACATACAAAGACGCTATACAGATTGCAGGAATCTATGTAAAAGATGATACTGAAATAATGATAATAGATAAAAAAAGACGTAGATTGGTGAGTGCAAACGAGAAGTTTACACTTGTGGAGGGCATGTTGGTTGGAGATAGATCAATTTTCATTGAGCAACTTTACCGTTAACGTAACGTCGTGACTAAAAGGTAAGGAAGTTTTAACTTCCTTACTTTTTATGTCCTACGACGAACTAACCGATGAATCTTAAAAATAAGGAAGCTCAGAGAGCTTCCTTATTTTTAAGTTCATATGGTAGTAAGTGCTGGCTGTGTCGGCCATCCCTTAGGGTAACGTCCTGACTCTATTCTAACGAAGCCTTGGCTTCGTTAGAATATAAGTCCCAGGACCTAACTGGTGATAAACTCTGCAATAAAGAAGCTCTTTGAGCTTCTTTATTTCTGAGTATCACCGGTAGCACATAAAAGTTAGGCCTCAAGTATCTTCAATCGAACATCCTCGTTCGCATGCTTATAAATAGTATACGTGGTATTTGGTTTTCTCTTTATCGTTGGACTGTCGATATACGCGTGCACACGTATACAGTCTTTTTCATAGGAAGATCCCGCGTGTACAAGATCTCCTCGAAAGAGGATGGCATCTCCCACGGACATCTGGACCTCTTCACAGGAAACAGCGCGTCGTAGTCCGTCTCGGAATAGTCGATGGGAACGCGGCCATACGCACAGTCGGGTCCCCTCCTCGAGGGCAAGTAAGAACAAGAGAGGAATCTCTTCATCTGTGGCATCTACAATCTCCTCCGTCGGAACGTAATCCGTGTGAGCAGCTTGACGTTGGCATCCCGCCTTGCTTTTTAGAATAACAAAATCATTGATCTTTTTATCTGGGAATGCCAGTCGTAGCCGATCCTCGAGGGGCGCCGAGAGTCTCTTGGGCATTTTTTCCTGTACTCGTTTCTTGTCCTCTTTTTGCTCAGGATTACTATTAAAAATATGAGTCGCCCCTTCGACGACGGGCCTACATCCTTCAAGAAGCTCCTCCGCATCGCGCCGACTCATCCACTTTTCAAGCCGCATATATCCTCGTTCATGCAGTCTCTCCATTAGGTACAATACGGATTGACTCGTTTAGATGAATCACCTGCAACTTCTTCTGAACGGGGTCCAGCGACCACCCCTGCTGCGCCTCAGCCCAGCGCTCTTTTCCAGAAGAATAGGCCTCTTCAAAGCTGGCAAAGTCCCACTTGCATCCGCGAATTGCCTCCTGTGTAAAGACTACGAGGCCAAAGGACGGCTTGTTCCAGAAGAGAGAGTTCCAGTACTTCGCTTGACTGTCCCCCGCGATGCGGTGGCCATGGCTCTTCGCCCTCTCCTCTAACGACCATTCATCCGGAATATCATCTGGAAAGTAGAGTTCATAGAATGTTTCACGCACCGCGCTATTCTTCTTGATTTTATCCCATCCACCCATATCCTTCGCAACCTCTTCCCAGTAGGTCGATCCCTGAAGTGCCGGCTCAATATCCAAGAGCTCGGCTTCGCTCGACTCTGTGCATCCCCAGGGGATACGCGTTGTAAACTTACGACGAGCACGCCGCCCTTCCAGAGCTATCCAATCGTCTCGACAATACACAGGCTTCTGAGGTATACCCTTTTCCTTCTTTGAAGAACATGCGTAAATCATGGCAGCAGCCCTGGCCTCCCAGGTATCCTCCGCACGAAGGGCGGCTATATATTCATCCTCTTCAAACAAGGCCCAGGTCCACCGGGTTCGCAAAAGACACAGGGCAAGTAGGGGTTTCCTCTGTGAGATGGCCCTCCATGCAGCCCTATCCACTTTATCAAGGCCCGCCCTAACAATGCAGGGTTTTCGGCACAGTCGATCGGGCTGCGACTCACAGGAGGCGCCTCGAACCAGAAGTGTAAAGACTGAAGCATCTTTTGGAAGGGACATGAAGTTCTGGAGGGCCTGATAGACCTCGGCCTCTTCCTCAAGCCCAACTACCTCAAGAAATCCCTTTCTATACTCTGGTCCCACGGAGAACAACCATGCCTTCTTGAAGATGGGTAAGATCTCCTCTCCGAGGAACGAATCAAAGAGTTCAGTGGCCCAGAAGAGACTCTCCTCTACACGTCGATTTATAAGGCAGTTGAAGAAAGAGACTTTTACTTCATCTTCCCTGTAGAAATGACGGGTGAGTCCCATCCGTTGGTACTAGGCCACCCTAAAACTGACTGTATCAAATTTAACTAGGCTAGGTAGATGTTCGTCGTACCCGTAGGCGATCCTGCAAATGAAATACTTCCTGGGCTTTGGCTTGGTAATGGAAAGGCCGCTCTGGACAAACCCTTTTTAGAAAAGAATTCGATAGTAACCGTATTCAATTGTACGAAAGATATCTTATTCGCCGATACAATTCGTAGACAGTATAGAGTACCGGTCGACGATAACCTGCAAACGGCCGAAATTCGCAATATGGAACTCTGGTCGTTTGAAATTGTTGGAAAACTTGCAAAGGAACTGAATGCGGGGCACAAGACCCTTGTTCATTGCGCCGCTGGAATGCAACGCTCTGCTGCCGTGACGGCAATGTACTTGATTGCCACAAAGAAGATGACAACGGATCAAGCGATAGCCTATATTCGTGAAAAGAGACCGATTGCCTTCATGCCGATGGCGAATTTTGAGAAGGCCATACGGGGATTTGAAAGTACACTCGCGAAAAATTGATACTCTAGAGAAAGAGCTATCTTCGCAATGAATGCGCTGTGGTTAACATTACTTCATATTCTAGCAGTCTCATCTACTCTTTTGAGCGACACGGGTTGCCCCTGTAGTGTAACGAGGCCACCAAATGCTTCTTCCACTGTAACGTCGTTGGACTTCTATTTTAAGGAAGCCAAGGCTTCCTTAAAATAGAGTCACGACGTTACGGTGTAACAAAACAGGAAAAGGGCTCGTATGTGATGTATCAAAGCCGCCCGCGCCCTTCAACTCGTAAATAAATTGATCGACTCCGTAGGATACGGTCCCACATGTGTAAACCCTTTTTTATAGAGTTCTGGATCAATCCGAAGAACAGCCTCCTTGCGAAACTCGTTCAAGTCCTCTGGAAATCCACGGGGATTGCTAGTTAAAAAGACCTCTGAAGTGTGTCCCGTGGCCCCACTCCAGGAGTAGACGTGTTCAACAGTTCGGTGGCAGTGACCAAAGACCCATGCAACCATCGGTTCTCTCATTAATTGTTCAAGTTCCGGGATGGATGTGGCAAACTCTGGGTTCTGTACCCACTCCTCCTCTAGAGTCCAAGAAAGAGGCCCGTAGTAACTGAGAACTACGATGGGTGTGGACCGAACACTCTGTATCTTTTCTTTTAGCCAGTTCACATTTGCCTCGTAGCATCGGAGAAGTACATCTGGGTCTGTGGGAGGAGGTTCCGCTTTTACCCAGACCTTTCCATGGTAATGTAACATAAGGTTCTTGACTGGCCGGTACCAAAGAGGACACGCAAGAATCATAACTCCGTCTTCGGACATCATAGCCTCGCGATCCAAGACATGGACATTTGCAAAGGAACTGGCGATCTGTTTCATGCGGCCTACTGCTGCGTTGTACCCTACCTCTCCAGAGTTCCAGACTTCTGCATTTCCGGGAATCCAGAGGATCGTCTCCCATCGTTCGGAGCACCATTCGAAAAAGGAAAGAAGATTGGGCTGAGTGAGCGGGGCTACATCTCCGAGAAGTGCAAGAATGGGTGCAACGGGCTGGAGAGTTTCATCGGGGGTTGTTTTGGGCCATTTTTCAAGATGTAGATCGCTTGCGAACTGTATTCGCATGCCCTTACCATATGAACTTAAAAATAAGGAAGCTCAAAGAGCTTCCTTAGTCATCGGTTAGTTCGTCGTATGACATAAAAATCAAGGAAGTTTTAACTTCCTTGATTTTTAGTCACGATGTTACCTTTTACACCCAAAATTTGATGCTATATTTTTGCGCCTACATCGTAGACACGAAAATATAGATGTACACTCGTTGCAGCCTTTGTGGAGAGGCCGGTCATACCATGATGCGGTGCCCGATGCTCACGGATCCTCTGCAGCCAGGATTTAGTGGAGCGGGAGGAGGTGGAGGTGGCGACGATCACTTAGATCTGTTGCGCCAAAAGTTCCACCTTCCCCGTCCGTTCCTTGTCGAACGTAAGCTTGAAGACCGGGGCACCCGCCACATCAATATAGGGCCCATCAAACGATGCGGGGATGATATTCCACGTGCCGTGCTTCACTAGAATGGTATGAGTAATGGGCTGAATAGCGGGCACCTTAATTCCAAGAGGATACCACTCCAACTCTTCAGATCCACTAATCACAAAGCGAATGCCGGTCCACGTGAACCCAGGGAGGCACTTTGGCAAGACAATCTCAATATCTATCTTATTTACGAAGAACTCGTGATAGACTTCACTATGAGCAAGATCTTGAACGCAATCCTGTTCGCGCTTCTGGTTCCAAGGCCAGTGATTGAAGAAACTGGGATCCATTCTACTAAGCATTCGTAGTAAATTAAGCCCAGTAGCACCCTCCTTCAATTTTTCTCGCACCACGGGGTGTCTCCTCTTCTGTTGGCCACACCCACGCATCATTCCAGAATTTTGAAATAACGGAATGGTTTACCCACCGACTCCCCATAATACCGAAGAGAACTTGGATGGCTCCTCCGAGAACAACACAGGGAAGGCCGAGCTCTTTTAAACGCGCGGCCATCGGTACACCGAGGCCGCCGCATCCGATTAGCGCAATATCTACCCCTGCCTCTGTTACTTTCTCTACGCAGTTGTCTATTGCAACCTGCCATGTCTTGCAAGGAGGGTTCCATTCAGCGCGACCGGCCGCGAGGCGAGGGGAGTAGCCAGTCTGAATCGGGATCCAGGTGGCAGGAGGCAGAAGGCTTTCCCAGTGGGGTCCCCAGATCTCTGCCGCCTTCGCCGTCTGTGAAACACAGGTGTTCGCAAAACTAGAAATAATCGCAACCCGTTTCCCCTTCAGAAGGGAGGTCCACCGGAGCGCGGGATCTACGTAGTAGGGTTCTAGGCTCCGAAGGGGTATATGAGGAGCAACTGGACAAAGCGTGTTTAGCATATACTTTTCAACGGTTGCTGTGGGCTCGTACCATCCTGCAACAATTGGTTCTTCTTCAATTGATGAAAGCGCCTTTTTATATGCAGTGCACCACTCCTGTACAGAGGATGCGGTTGGAGGAAAAATACCCGCATGAAGTTCAAGAACCGATTCAATTCCCTGAGCACCGGATAGAACCTGTATCTCGATAGTCCCATTGCGGCCGATAAGGCATCCTTTTTTCATTGAAAAAGCCGATATGAGTGCATTTTTTATTTTCTCTGCACCCTGTTCGATGGGGGTCATATAAGACTATGGATGCGTATTTTTATGCCCTTGAAGCTCACGCTCTCCAAGGATTCCAGGCCTTTCCATCTGCAGTTCTCCGAACGGTCCCGCCGAGTACATTTCCCTGCGAGAAATTATGCTGCACCATCTCTGAGGGCATTGGTGTCGCAGGACGCCCATCAAACTGATCCACTGCCTCTTCAAACTCGATGGCAATCTCCTCTCCATCCAGAAGAACAATATCTGCGGGCATCAGCGAGCTGATATAGAAAGACACCTCGTATCCTCCAAGGGCCGTCATCTGCAGAGTGATCTGATCACCTTGCTGGAGAACTCCCATCGCACTCAGAGAGGCCTCGAGCTCCTCTTTCGCATCCACATTATAGAACGCACTGTCAACAGGTCGAAGCGTAATCTTGAGGGCAGAGGGGAAGGAATCCTTTCCAATGAACTGAATTTCATAGTCATTTCCGCATACCTCATCATGAGGAAACATCCACTGTGGCAGATAGATGGCCTTTGGGTGCACCTGGCCCGCGGGGAGATCAAATGAATTCACCGAGCAAATTCGCCGAGACCCATTGCGAAATGTAATGCTCGCAAAGAGGCGAGGCGTATCAATCTCTTCAGTAATGCGTTCCCAGTAGATAAATGGAATCACTGCGCTCGTTGCAGGGACCGGCTTATCCAGATAGTCCGTTGAGAGGATCATGTATGTATCGGTAAACGCCATAGTACTTGGATACTACCTAAAGCCCGCTTTCAAATTTTAGGCTGCTCATAAAGTAGTATGTGGCCCTGCGCGCGTAAAAAAAATACCTATTTGAAAACAATCGAAGGTCTTCTTCTAACAGACTTTCAAAAACAGATCCTTCGTGATCGGTATGTCGCGCTTGTTAATCGAACAGAAGAACGTGCCACCCGATTCACATTTTTCTTTTATACAAGTCGCACAATTGTAACAGTGGGTTCACTGTTTGTTCCAGCCCTTCTTTCCATTCAATCCCCCAGCTCCTCTTCAGGAGAGTTTACATTTCAGTTCTATTGGTCAACATGGGCCCTTTCCCTTCTCGTCTCTGTTTTTAACGCATTACTAACACTTTTCAAAATTGAGAAGAAGTTCTTGTACCTGCATACAGATCTTGAGCGCCTAAATAGTGAGGGCTGGCAGTACGCAGAACTGTCTGGAAGGTACAGTGGTTTTTATACACAGACACAGGTACCAACTCATACAAACCAATTCATTTTCTTTTGCCATATGATTGAGAAGATACGTCTGAAAGAGATCGAGATTGAATATTCCCAGGCTTCACAGGATTCACCACCAACGAATCAACCTCAACAGAAATCTTCGCTAGGAGAACTCCTTTCGCCAACACCTCTTGATCCTTTGAAGTCTGGACGAAAGGTGTTTGATGAGACAGATGAAGCTCCTCCTTCTCCCACTATTGAAGTAACTACACAAAGAGGTTCCAAAGTAGAATAGGTAGAATGCCTTCGGCCTCCGAGTTAGCTAGCCTCTATGACAAGGAAACACATATCCACACCTTTATCGAACTAACTATTCATGATATAGAAGTCGCTGCAAGACAGGGATCAAAAGAGTTCGTTGTAGAAGTTCCAACTGGACTAAAACGCGCAGAGATTGATACACCTTTAAGAGAGGCATTTCCTGGCTGTAAGATTATATGGGCATGGTTCATACAATGTTATAGAGTATCTTGGTCATAATATCTTATTCTATTGCAGGGGATGCCAGCAGTTCAAAAAAAACTACGGTGTCAATGTGATCCAAAATGTCCTCTTCTACCTGAAAAAGGATCTGCATTCTGTAAGAATCATCAAGGTCCCTGTGCACGGGTCTCTCCTTTATCAGGGTTCGAGCCCTCCTTTACACGCGACCTTGCGCTCTGGAATAAACATAGAGAGGGCAATAACTGTTTCTCGTACGCGATGAATATTCTGGATACTGTCCGCGAAAAGGCCTTCCCGCAACCTGGGAAAGCTGCGGGCTATTCCGACAAGTTCCCAGATGAGAAATCGTGTGATAATATGATCGCTCGGCTTTTTGGAGATAATGGAAAGAATCCTGTTGTTGATAGGGTAACGGATAAGATTAAGAAAGCAAGTTTTGAGGAAAAGTGCCCGCACAAGATGTCTAAGATCGCCCTGATTATTGATGCCGATGAAGATTATCATTTTCTTCGGCAGGATTCATCGGGCTGGTGGTCTCAGAAGGGGGGTGCACAAAAGGTTACAAATCTAGATGCAAGTGATCGCCCGATCTGGGATCCTCAGCTCTGCGACAATAATTGGATGAATAGGAATGGGTATTTAAATTACAATGTGTTTTGCTCGTACATGTGCGTGAGCCGCGTGGAGCCGTTGTATGTGCAGGGTGGCGGTAGCTTACGATACCGTAAGCGTCGTCTAACTAAACGCGCCGCTGCGCGGCCTTCTTGTCTATCCAAGAGACGCCGTACTCAGAGAACCAAGCGTTCGTAGGATCATAGATGTGCAGTGCCTCGATCGCATCAATACGTTTACGCGGACTTGCTTGTAGAAGCCCACGTAGCAGCTCATAGATGCGACCCGATTTGTCTTTCCATTCTTTACTCTCGGTAAAGGAAGGGATCATGATAAAACGGTACATAGACTGGATTATATTTGCCCCAATCATAAATCCATCAAACCCGGGCCAGTACAACTTGAAAAATTCCACAAAGTCCTTGTTTCTTAGGGAATGGCTCGTTTTCCAGAAGGTTTGCAGATCTTGTTCCTGGTCTTTTGCACGTAGCCCAAGAAGAGAATCGGCGAGCTGCAAGGAAGGCTTTGCTTTGATTAGATCTCGGATAGCAACCTTTGCGGGAACTCCATCTAGAATACCGCTGATCACGGTGGATTCGGGTGCCTCTCCATTGTATTCGGGTATATACACTTTTATTTTCATCGCAAGATTCTCTTTTGTGAATGTTTTGATGTGAAAACTCTGGCCAAAATCAATGAGGCGAATATGATTATTTTCATCCAGGACCAAGTTCGTATTTTGAATATCATAATGAACGAAAGATTTTGCCGCCATGTAGGCACCCGCTTCAAGAAGTTCCTGGACAAGTTGAAAAAAGGCGGCAGGTGTCTTGAAGCTGCTATCAGACATACGCTGATAGAGTGTATTCCCGCCATAAGGCATTTCAAACTGCACGAACGACTCGAGCGGTTTTACTTTGATCGGTTTGCAAAGGGACAGCTGTGGCTCTGTTTGTTTCTTTGTTGGGTAGCAGATACTTGAGAGATCCGGTAGAATGTAGTATTTTTTTGCTAGGGGGAGGGTTCCCAGAACCTCGGCAGCCTCTTTTTCTGCTAGGAAATCAACTGGCTCTGTGATTTTTCCAAGAGTTCCTTTTGTATAGGGATGTACAATTTTCTTTCCATTGCACCGAAGGGGTGGATCAAAGACACACCCATATGTTCCTTGGGCAAGAAGGCGCCCTCCTTCTAAGGTATAGGCCCTTTCCATCTTCTACCATATGAACTTAAAAATACCAAGAAGATAAGCTCGTCGTCCTTTCTTAAATTTGAGTCTAAGCGGTAGATAGATGCCCGGAGCAGTCTTTATAGGACTTATCCTCTTAATGGGAGTATTAATTTTAGAACTAATATTTCCAGAAAAACTAAAAGAAGGATTTGATTCACTTGTACCGGTTGTTCCAAAGAATTCCTATTTTGCGACGAAATTTCCTAGGCGAGGCGATATCACCTACAACAAGGATGCCCCTGGATACACACGGGACAGACGGTATTTTGGAGACTATGCAGATGTACAGCGCCTCGGTGCGAAACAGGACTTTTGTCGTATGATTGTTCCGAAAGGAACGGCTGAAGAAGATATGTTCTTTGCATGCGCCCTCGGTGGCTCAGACAATATCTCCTCTGTTATCTTTAAAACAAAGCCGGTGGGTGACAGAGACAACCCGTTCAAGGTGAGCCGCGATGATTATATGGTTCTGAGTAAATCGGATGGATATTCTTCGTACTGTCGTATCTTGAAGGGAAATGAGGGTGTCTATCTTCCGTATTGTCTACGTGCGAATGACACAGGGTTCTCAACCAAAGAGATCGTAGATTCGGATCCTCCCGACTCTATTGTGAGGCTATTATCGTATTATGATGGGTGTGTTATGTGGCTACGATTTAGAGATGATATGCTCGATTATGTGAAGAACATTACAGTCTACACACAGAATGCCTATATCGAGGGACCGAAGGAACCCACGCTTGCAGACATTGCTGCAGAGAATGCGGCCACCAAAACCCTTCAGACGGGGGCGATTGCGATCGAGGCGGCGGAGAAGAAGTCTGCGGATGCGTCTGCCGCAGCAGACGCATCGCCTACCCGCGAAACGAAGCTGGCGGCGGCGACTGCAGTGGCTTCACTAAAGAGGTTGCATTCACAGATCGATCATATCATTAATGAGACTCCCAACCAACAGACTACAGAGGGTGTGAGGTTCGACGGTGTTCGCCAGTTTATCCGGATTGGAGATATTGCAGATTTAACCCTCGGCACCATTGTGCCGCTGCGGAGTGTAAGATCCTTTTCCGTCTGGGTCTACTTCGATCAGTTCACGAACAACGCCCATTTCTTCGACTTTGGAGATGGACCCGGCAAGAACAATGTGTTTCTTGGACTTCTGGGTAAGGGAGACCCGCAGATTGGAGGGGGTGGTGAGCTGCGGCCTCTTCTCTGCGGTGGAGACAACACACTTCCTAACGGGCCTTCGGGAGCTCAGGCCGTCCCCGAGATGTCTCCGCAAGAACTCATGAGAACAACATCTGGAAATGTGGATGAATGCGATAGTGTGATGCCCGAGGTTGTGGCACGACGCCTTTCCCCGAGTTCAGTAGAGCTTCCACAGCCAACGGGTCCGTCCAATGTGGGTACTCTCATCTATGAGGTCTGGGATAGTCGGCAGAGAAAGATGTCCATTAAGATTAACGGGGTTCTTCCGGTGAAAAAGTGGACACATATCGCTGTAACGGCACTTACGGGAGATGCCACTCGTCCGGATATCGGTGTGTTCGTGAACGGAAAGCAGGTCTTCACTCAGACCTCTGGTTTCTTGCCGCAGGCCACGATGACCTCGAAGAATTATTTCGCAAAGTCCAACTGGACAAATGATACGAGCACATACGAACTCCGAGATGATCTCTTCGCTGGTCGTCTTTTCGATTTCCGCATGTACAAAAAGCAGATGTCTCAAGATATGATAATCGATATGATTTCTTGGGGCAAGGATCTGCTTGGCATTTAGATATATTTGTTATAAGGACAGCCTCCATCTACGCGACAGGCTCCAGATTTACAGTACTCGGGTGAGCTGCATTGACTATTATTTCTACAGGGCTTCATTGTGCACGACTGTATTTTATAACAATATTTATCATCACAGGTGGCGCCCGACGGGCATACGGTATACCGGTGATACTCAGAAATAAAGAAGCTCAAAGAGCTTCTTTATTGCAGAGTTTATCACCAGTTAGGTCCTGGGACTTATATTCTAACGAAGCTAAAGCTTCGTTAGAATAGAGTCAGG
>Ga0136642_1000917_pt1 | contig 13770 bp, 11 predicted proteins | sample LowCatLa1302831Y_FD_115313 | JGI IMG/M metagenome (GOLD analysis project Ga0136642, IMG submission 115313) | Freshwater microbial communities from Lower Cathedral Lake, Yosemite National Park, California, USA - 13028-31Y | ecosystem: Environmental > Aquatic > Freshwater > Lake ... | reverse complement strand
GTCGTTGATTTTGGTGCCCAATATGCCCAATTAATTGCGCGACGTGTCCGCCAAGCACAGGTTTATTCGGAGATCGTTCCATCATCAATGCCGATTGCAGAGATGCTGGCAAAATCTCCGAAAGCAATTATTTTATCTGGTGGTCCATCTAGTGTTTATGAGAATGGCGCACCAACTTTAGATAGCGAATTATTTAAGCAAGGAATTCCAATTTTTGGAATCTGTTACGGTTTTCAAGTCATGGCTGCCGCACTTGGTGGGGTAGTAACACAAACCGGAAAATCAGAATTTGGTCGCACGCCGCTAGCTCTCAAGGAAAAATCTAAGTTATTTGCTGGACTGCCATCTGAATTCAAAGTATGGATGAGCCACGGCGACAGCGTTACCCAAGCACCTACCGGCTTTACGTCAACCGCAAATACTTCGGTGACTCCGATCGTGGCCTTTGAAAATAGTGATGCGAGTCTGGCCGGCGTGCAGTTTCATCCCGAAGTATTGCATTCGGAAAATGGCCAAGAAATTTTGCGCCGTTGGTTGATCGACATTGTCGGATGTAAACCAACTTGGAACCCAGAAAATATTGTGGCCGCTGAAATCGAAAAGGTTAAGGCGTTAGTGGGAGCTGGTCGAGTACTTTGTGGTTTATCCGGTGGCGTTGACTCCGCAGTCGCAGCAGCCATAGTTCAAAAAGCGGTCGGCGCCCAACTCACTTGTGTCTTTGTGGATCACGGTTTACTGCGTGCTGGTGAAGCAGAACAAGTCGAGCGAGATTTTGTGGCATCCACGGGCGTTAAGTTAAAAGTTGTCGATGCTAAGGAACGCTTCCTCTCCGCACTTTCCGGTGTGACCGATCCCGAAGCCAAGCGAAAAATTATTGGTACTGAATTCATCAGAGTCTTTGAAGAAGCAGCCCGCGAAATTTGCGCAGATGAGCCGATTGATTTTCTAGTACAAGGAACTCTTTATCCTGATGTAGTGGAATCGGGTGGCGGAACTGGAACGGCAAACATTAAATCTCACCACAACGTGGGTGGGCTGCCTGATGATTTGAAATTCACCTTAGTAGAGCCGCTGCGGACCTTATTTAAAGATGAAGTGCGATTTGCTGGTCTTTCACTTGGCTTGCCAGAGGAAATAATTTGGCGACAGCCATTCCCAGGTCCTGGATTAGCGATTCGGATAGTTGGCGAAGTCACTGAGAAGAACCTTAGAATTTTACGCAGTGCTGATTTAATTGCGCGTGAAGAATTACGTTTAGCCGAACTTGACCGGGTGATTTGGCAATGTCCAGTCGTACTTCTCGCCGATGTCCGCAGCGTTGGGGTCCAAGGTGATGGCCGGACGTATGGTCACCCCATAGTTCTCAGGCCCGTCTCATCTGAGGATGCTATGACTGCTGATTGGAGCCGCATTCCTTATGATGTGTTGGAGAAGATTTCGACACGAATAACTAATGAGGTTCGTGAAGTAAATCGGGTAGTTTTAGATGTTACATCGAAGCCACCGGGAACTATTGAGTGGGAGTAAGAAATGAAAGTTAGAGTCGTTTTGATCGCGGTAGTTAGTTCACTACTTTTTGCTGCGCCAAGTTTTGCGGCAGCGAATTTTCATTCGGCTGGCAAGAGTGGAACGGTCTCATGCAAAGGCACCTTTGCCGTTGGTCATCAGGCGAAAGATCTCGCCATCCCAAAGATTAAGAAACCAGTTAAGAATCAGAAATTTACTTTTTCGACAAACTGCGGAGATATCATCGTTTCAGCTGATGGCGCGAAGGCTCCACTAACAGTTCTTTCGATGGCTTACCTCGCGAATAATGGCTTCTTTGATCAGAGTCTCTGCCATCGGTTAACCACAAAAGGAATTTATGTTGTTCAGTGTGGAGACCCAACTGCTTCCGGTCGTGGCGGCCCAAAGTGGCAAGTTCCAGATGAGAATTTGCCGACAGGAGGTCCAGGTTCATATCCAGCAGGAACTGTTGCAATGGCAAACTCTGGACCCAATACAGGTGGTAGCCAATTCTTCTTCGTTTATGCTGATAACTCTGGCCTTGGGCCAAACTACACAATCTGGGGCCATGTGACTAAGGGCTTAGAAATCCTTAAGGCAATTGCAGCCGCAGGTTCAAATAACTCAAATGGCGATGGCGATGGTGGACCTAATCAAACATTCGCAATCGAAAAAGCGGCGGCTCGTTAAGCAGTATTAACGATTCGAAAAGCTTCGGCGATTCGCCCTTCTGGCAAATTAAAGTTAGTTGCGTTTCGCTCGCCCCATTCGCGGACCATTTTGGGCATCTCAGTGTTGTGTGCGGTCTGACTTACATGTGAATTTAGCGCTTTAATTTTGGCATCGAAGGTATCGGTTATATCAACGAAGTGATCTGGCGAGTTGTGGGACATAACCCAAACTTCAAGAACGCGCCATGGCTCTAGCCCTTCAACTTTCAATAAATCTTCGAAGGCAAAGGCGTTACGCGCATCGGGATAAACTGCCTGAATTGCTGCTTCACCAGCGGCCATATGATCTGGATGACTTGCAAATAATCGATCCCAGTTCCGCTCTGGACTCTGGATCACCAGGCGTTGTGGTTTTACCTTGCGAATCTCGCGCACAATCTCTTTACGTAATTCAATTGTTGGAACAAGCCAACCATCACGGTGATTTAAGAAGGTTATGTTGGTGACTCCAAGCGCTATTCCTGCTTCACGTTGTTCCCGCTGACGAATTTTGGGCATCTCTTCGCGCGGCACGTTCGGATCTTCGCCACCTTGATCACCATTTGTAGCAATGCAGTAGGAAACTTCAATGCCTTGGGCTGTCCATCCTGCGATGGTGCCACCAGCGCCGAAATCCAGATCATCTGGGTGGGCGGTAACGACTAGGACGCGTTGAATTTCGGAATCTGGGATTGGGCTCATATGGGACATTTTGGCAGAACTTTGAGTAGTTACACTCCACCTCGTGTCACTAATTGAGGGACTTAACCCACAGCAGCAGGCTGCTGTCACACATGCCGGTGCACCGTTATTGGTCGTTGCAGGAGCGGGTTCGGGAAAGACTCGAGTATTAACCAGACGAATCGCCTATTTACTCGGCGAGCGCCGCGTCGCACCCTTTGAAATCTTAGCAATTACCTTTACAAATAAGGCTGCTGCTGAGATGAAAGAACGAGTGGCCGAACTTGTTGGAGATCGCGCTCGCCAGATGTGGGTCTCCACCTTTCACTCTGCTTGTGTTCGCATTCTTCGCCAAGAATCTGAGAAATTGGGCTACTCAAATTCATTCACGATTTATGATTCTAGCGACAGCCTTCGACTTATAACTTTGATTATGAAAGATATGAATTTAGATCCCAAACGTTATGCACCTCGCGCAGTTGCTGGACTAATTTCACAGGCCAAGAATGAACTTCAAGGCCCGGCCGATTACATACAAACAACGGATACCCAATTTAGTGAAATTGTTTCAGAAGTGTTCACTCACTATCAAAAGCGCCTGGTAGCAGCTAACGCAATGGACTTTGATGATTTGATTGGCCGAACTGTCGAAGTTTTACAAAGATTTCCTGAGAGTAAGAACCGCTATCGTTCCAGATTCCGCCATGTCTTGGTTGATGAGTACCAAGATACGAACCACGCGCAATACATTTTAATTAAAGAATTAGTGGGTACGGAAGGCGATGGTTTGCCACCGGCAGAACTTTGTGTTGTTGGCGATGCTGATCAATCAATCTACGCTTTTCGTGGTGCGAATATTAGAAATATTCTCCAGTTTGAAGCTGATTATCCAAGTGCACAGACAATATTACTCGAGCAAAATTATCGATCGACCCAAAATATTTTAAGTGCCGCTAATGCAGTGATTTCAAATAATGAGGGCCGTAAGGCTAAGAACCTTTGGTCAGAGGCTGGGGCAGGAAATCCAATTAAAGGTTATGTGGCCGAGAGTGAACATGATGAAGCGGACTACATTGTGCAAGAGATCAACAAACTTCGAAGCGAATCGATATCAAACCCGGGCGATACCGCAATCTTCTATCGAACCAACGCACAATCTCGTGTCTTCGAAGAATCATTTTTAAGATCTGCAATTCCGTACAAGGTAGTTGGGGGAGTTCGATTTTACGAACGTAAAGAGGTAAAAGATTTCCTGGCCTATCTACGCGTCTTGGTTAATTCGCAAGACGAGGTGTCTCTGCGGCGAATTATCAATACGCCAAAGCGTGGAATTGGGGATCGTGCTCTTGACGCAGTAGATGCCCACGCACGTGCTACCGGATTGTCTTTTTGGAGCGCACTAAATGCCGTTTCGGCTATTACTGATATTCCAACCCGTGCCATCGCTGCGATTAATGAATTCACGCATTTAATAACCTCATTGCAATTTCTAGTAGAAGCTAAGACTCGGCCTTCGGTCATCGCAGGTGCAGTTCTAGAACAGTCGGGTTTACTGTCGGAATTAGCGAAGAGCGATGATCTGCAGGATGAGAGTCGAATAGAAAATTTGCAAGAACTTATCTCAGTTGCGGTTGAGTACGAAGAAGGTGAAGTCGAGGAAGGTGAAGAGATTTCCCTACTTGGATTTTTGGAGAACGTCTCACTTGTTGCAGACTCTGATCAAATTCCAGATGGTGAAGACCATGGTGGAGTTGTAACTTTAATGACGCTGCACACCGCAAAAGGCTTGGAGTTCCCAACTGTTTTCTTAACCGGAATGGAGGAGGGAATATTTCCCCACTCCAGAACGCTAGGAGATAAGGAAGAGATTGAAGAAGAGCGTCGACTGGCATACGTTGGCTTAACACGTGCCCGGTTGCGTCTTTATATTTCACGTTCTGAATATCGAAGTGCCTGGGGCTCACCCTCCTACAATCCGCAATCCCGTTTTATCTCTGAGATTCCAGAAGAATTAATTGAATGGAATGAGCATGCACCTGCACCATCAAGAAATAGCATTTTAAAAACTTCGCATTTCACGCCAGCTCCACGAGCTACTGGTCGCAAAAGTTCAACAACAATGGTCCTCGAAGTTGGTGATCGTGTGTCTCATGACACATTCGGATTGGGTACCGTAGTTGGCGTAGTTGGGGATGGGGATCGCGCCGAGGCAACCATCAATTTCGGCACACTCGGTGAGAAGCGACTGCTGTTGCGCTATGCGCCGGTAGAGAAGCTTTAAATAGCCACTAAGATTTGCGATGTTCGCCATCGATAGGAGTAACTAATGGATCTCTTTGAGTACCAAGCTAGAGATCTCTTTGAGGCACATTCGATTCCAGTTTTAGGCGGCGCTGTTGCCTTCACACCAGAAGAAGCAGAAGCCGCAGCCGCGAAAATAGGCGGCAAGGTTGTTGTTAAGGCACAAGTAAAAGTCGGTGGCCGCGGTAAAGCTGGCGGCGTAAAACTTGCCGAGTCACCAAGTGATGCCCGTGAAAAGGCTGCTGCAATTCTTGGGATGGATATCAAAGGTCACACCGTACATAAAGTAATGATTGCGCAAGCAGCGCCAATTGAAAGCGAATATTACTTAGCCATACTTTTGGATCGCGCGAATAGAAATTTCTTAGTTATGGCCTCGGTAGCCGGCGGCATGGAGATTGAAGATGTTGCGCATAATTCACCAGAAAAATTAGCAAGAGTCGGTATTGACCCAAATATTGGAATCTCAACAGCGAAGGCACGCGAGATCGTTCTTGCTGGTCAATTCCCAGAAGATGTTGTTGATCAAGTTGTTGATGTTCTTCTTAAGTTGTGGGCCGCATTTGTTGCTGAAGATGCAACTCTGATGGAGATCAATCCACTTGTAAAAACAAGTGATGGCAAAGTTGTTGCGCTAGATGGAAAAGTTACCTTGGATGAAAACGCAAGTTTCCGCCACGTAAACCATGAGTCACTTGTCGATCACGATGCAGCAAATCCACTTGAAGCCGCAGCAAAAGCGAAGAATTTAAACTATGTAAAACTCGATGGCCAAGTTGGAATTATTGGAAATGGGGCTGGACTTGTTATGAGCACACTAGATGTGGTTGCTTATGCGGGTGAAAAATTCGGTGTTAAACCAGCAAACTTCCTTGATATTGGTGGTGGCGCCTCAGCACAAATTATGGCTGATGGTCTTTCAATTATTTTGGGTGATAGCGATGTCAAGAGTGTATTTGTAAATGTATTTGGCGGCATCACCGCGTGTGATGCAGTTGCAAATGGCATCGTTCAAGCCCTTGAAATCTTGGGCGCTAAGGCAACCAAGCCAATAGTAGTAAGACTTGATGGAAATAACGTTTTAGAGGGGCGTCGCATTTTAAATGAAGCAGCGCACCCGCTTATTCAGCAACTCGACACCATGGATGGCGCTGCAGCGCGCGCCGCAGAATTGGCGGCAAAGTAATGGCGATTTTTGTAGATGAAAACACCAAGGTATTAGTTCAAGGAATGACTGGTTCTGAAGGAACCAAGCACACCGGACGCATGCTTAAGTCTGGAACACAGATTGTCGGTGGTGTCACCCCAGGTAAAGGCGGCCAGAGCGTTGAAATAGAAGGCGTAACACTTCCAGTGTTCAACACGGTTGCAGAAGCCGTTGCGGCGACTGGCGCAAATGCCTCAGTTGTATTTGTGCCACCCAAGTTTGCTAAAGCGGCGGTCATTGACGCGATCGATGCGAAGCTTCCGCTAGTAGTTGTTATTACTGAAGGAATTCCGGTTCACGATACCGCCGCGTTTTATGCCCACGCATTTGCAAGTGGAACGACACGGCTCCTTGGGCCGAACTGCCCGGGCTTAATATCACCAGGAAAAAGTAATTTAGGAATTATTCCATCTGACATTACGGGCCCGGGAAGAATCGGCCTGGTTTCAAAATCTGGAACTCTGACTTATCAAATGATGTATGAGCTTCGTGACTTTGGATTTAGTACTGCCGTGGGAATCGGTGGCGATCCAATTATCGGCACAACTCACATTGATTGCTTGCGGGCGTTCCAAGATGATCCGGACACTGATGCCATTGTCATGATCGGTGAAATCGGTGGTGATGCCGAGGAGCGCGCAGCAGCATTTATTGCCGAGTATGTGACAAAGCCAGTTGTTGGTTACGTTGCTGGCTTCACAGCGCCCGAAGGGAAAACTATGGGACATGCTGGTGCAATAGTTTCTGGATCCTCTGGTACTGCTGCTGCAAAGCAAGCAGCCCTGGAAGCTGTTGGGGTTAAAGTTGGCAAAACACCAAGTGAAACCGCAGCCTTAATGCGGGCCATTCTTAGTAACCATAAATAGTTCGGAGCAAAAAAATGCTCGGTCGAATCCTGCTGATAACTTTTCAACAGGCGATGCGCAGCGTTGTACTAACCCTCTTTCCAATTGGATTTATCTCATTACTTGCCTGGGCAACGGCTGGCAGTGCAACAGGCAATACATCTGATCCAATTCGCGCCGCACTCTGGCTCTGGCTTGCAGCTCACCTGGTTCCGTTTCATCTCTCACTTGCTCCCTCATTCACAAGCGGTGCCCTAACTTATCTACCACTTGCCGCAGCGATCTTTCCCGTTCTCGCTATCAGGAGTGGCTTTAAACGTAGCGCTGCATTCCTAGGAAATGTCCGAGCTGCCAGATCTTTTATAATTATTTGGTACCTTCTTTTTGCCACCATCGCAGCGGCGCTCTCGCAAAGTTCAGGCATAAAACCAGTCCTTTACTTGGCTCCAATTTATGCCGGGCTATTGGCCTTAGGTGCCACCGTTGAATCGAGTTTGCCAGTCTTCACTAACTCAAAATTTTTAATTCAGATATTTGGAGTTTTTCTAGGAGTGGCACTGGTACTTGATGCGGCAGCAATGGCAGCCCACTTTAAAGTGGTGCATGATCTGGCTATTGTGATTCAACCAGGTTGGGTCGGCGGGGTTCTCTTTTTAGCGATTCAACTTTTATATCTACCAAATATCGCAATTGCGACGTTGAGCTATTTGTTTGGAATTGGGTTCTCGATTGGAGCAGCGACTCAGATAAGCCCGTTCAATTTTGATTTGACTGCGCTTCCAGCAATTCCAGCCCTAGGTGCACTTCCTACCGGCAAACACCCACTCGTAATTATTTCTCTCTTGGCTCTTCTGCTGGCAACCTTCCTGCATCAATTGAAATCTCGCTCGTCCACCCTCTCGCTTCTTACAAACTCTAAAGTTATATTTTCCCAAGCTGTGCCGGCGGCCCTACTTTTAGCAGGTATCTCCTTCTTATCCGGGGGCGAGCTAATAACAAAAGATATGAATCCGGTTGGAGTTTCTTGGTGGAGTCTGCCGAGCGTCTTCCTCGGCGCCGAAATTCTCACAGCAATATTGGTGCTCTACCTTCCAGCACTCGTAAAATCTTTAAGTCGAAAGCGAACGAATATTTAAGATGCGCATTGTTATTTTGGCATCGGGTAGTGGATCTCTCGCACAAGAGATTTTTGAAGCAAATTTGGCGCTAGAAATCTTGCACGTGATTTCTGATAAACCATCGGAAGTATTAGATCGAGCAAAACGTGCCGGAATTCCAACAACTTACCTGCCTCTTGAAAGTGATAGAAATTCCTGGGACGCAAAACTATTTTCGCTAGTTGAAGGATTGAAGCCAGATTTAGTTGTAAGTGTCGGCTTCATGAGAATACTGGCACCAAAGTTCGTCGCAACCTTTCCAACCATAAACACTCATCCGGCCCTACTTCCAAATTTCCCAGGCGCGCATGCAGTTCGAGATGCGATTGCAGCTGGCGTACAAATGACGGGTGCAACCGTTCATTGGGTTGATGCGGGCGTGGATACCGGCAAGATAATCACACAGGTTGAAATCCCGGTTATCGAGGGTGATGACGCTGCTTCACTGCATGAACGCATTAAGATTGTGGAACGCCGCCTCATTGTCGAGACGCTAGCTAAATTTGTCGAAACTGGAATTGACGGTAAAAAATAATGGAACGTAAACCAATCACCAGAGCGCTAATAAGTGTTTACGATAAAACTGGTCTAATTGCACTTGGAAAATCCTTAAGTGCAGCTGGGATAGAAATTCTTTCCACGGGTTCGACTGCAAAAACTTTAAAAGGCGCTGGAATTTCGGTGATACCAGTTGAAAGTTATACCGGCTTCCCGGAAATGTTAGGCGGTCGGGTAAAAACTCTGCATCCAAGAATTCACGGCGGAATTCTTGCGGACCAAACTAATCGCAGCCACCTACAGGAGCTTGCCGAGCAAGGGATCGCACCATTTGATTTGATCGTTATCAATTTATATCCATTCACAGAAACAATTGCCTCGACGGCAAATTTTGAAGAGTGCATTGAGCAAATTGATATTGGTGGTCCGAGCATGTTGCGTGGTGCCGCTAAGAACCACAATTCGGTTGCCGTAATTTGCGATCCATCACAATATGCGCAGCTAACTACCGCAGTAACAGCTGGTGGATTTAGCCTGGCAGAGCGTCGCGAATTAGCGATGCGCACCTTTAGAAAGACTGCCGAATACGATACTGCGATTGCCACGTGGTTAGGCAGCGAGTTGGAGCAGAACGATTGGCGGGTAGCCGTCTGGGAGAAATTAGCTGATTTACGTTACGGTGAAAATCCACACCAAAGCGCTGCGGTATTTGCAGACAAACTTGGCTCCGGCGTTGGAATTACGAAAGCGAAACAACACCACGGTAAAGAGATGTCATTTAATAACTACACCGATGCTGATGCGGCCTTGCGAGCCGCTTATGATCATAGCGATCCCTGTGTCGCGATAATCAAACATGCCAACCCGTGTGGAATCGCTATCGCAACTCAAATTTCTGATGCCCACCTAGCGGCGCACGCTTGCGATCCCGTCTCAGCATTTGGGGGTGTGATCGCCGCGAATCGCAACATCAGCGTAAAAATGGCCAGGCAAATCTCTGAGATTTTTACCGAAGTTGTAGTTGCACCAGGTTATGAGGCTGGTGCCATTGAAATACTTGCAGCAAAACCATCTATAAGAATTTTAGAGATTTCTGGCTTTGAAACCGCGAGCGAGGAGTTGCGACCGATTTCAGGTGGCGTACTCATCCAAAGCTCAGATCTAATAGATGCGGCTGGTGATAGCGCAGCGAATTGGAATCAGGTTAGTGGCCCAAAGGTTGATGCCCAAACTATTAGAGATTTGGAATTTGCTTGGCGAAGTGTGCGCTCGGTAAAGAGCAATGCTATTTTATTGGCTAAGGCTGGTGCATCAATTGGTGTCGGAATGGGACAGGTCAACCGGGTTGATTCGGCCAAACTCGCAGTTGCTAGAGCGGCAGATAGAAGCGTTGGAAGTGTTGCGGCAAGTGATGCCTTCTTCCCATTTGCAGATGGTCTGGAAATTTTATTGGCCGCGGGAATTAAAGCGGTCGTGGCACCAGGAGGAAGTGTGCGAGATGGCGAAGTTATCGCAGCCGCCGAGCAGGCAAACGTTGCCTTGTTCTTCACTGGAGTGCGGCACTTTTCACACGCTTAATTTCTTTTCGCTTTCTTTTAGATAGTATTGCGGCATGAGCGCGCAAATTCTTGATGGTAAAGCAACTGCCGCAACTATCAAAAATGAGCTCCGCCAAATTGTCGCAAAGTTGGCGAAGAAGCCTGGACTTGGAACAGTTTTAGTTGGTGATGATCCTGGTTCGCATTCTTATGTTGGCGGTAAACATAAAGATTGTGCTGAGGTTGGAATTAACTCAATTCGAATAGACCTTCCAGGTGATGCAATGGAAGCTGACGTGCTTGCTGCGATAAAAGACTTAAATAGCAGCGATGATTGCACGGGTTATATTGTGCAATTACCTCTCCCTAATCCAATTAAGGCAAATCGAATCCTTGAAGCAATTGACCCCAAAAAAGATGCAGACGGATTACATCCCTTGAATTTAGGCAAACTCGTTTTAGGCGAGCCCGCACCTCTTCCCTGCACACCGCGCGGTATTCTGGAGCTTTTACATCGCTACAACATAACGACTAAGGGTGCGCAAGTTTTGGTCATGGGCCGCGGCATCACTGTTGGTCGGCCACTTGCTTTGCTTCTCTCTCGCAAGGGCGATGATGCAACCGTGACAATCACACATACGGGCACTAAGGATTTACCGCTTCACACTAAGCGTGCGGACATTATTATTGCCGCAATTGGGAGTGCACATTTTTTAACTGCCCAAATGATAAAGGCGGGTGCCGTCGTATTAGACGTTGGAATCACCAGAACTTCCACTGGGTTACTTGGTGATGTTCACCCAGATGTTTCGAATATTGCTTCTCATGTAGCTCCAATGCCTGGTGGTGTTGGTCCAATGACTCGAGCCATGTTGCTTACCAACGTTGTTGAGATGGCTCAAATCAAATAATGGCCACGATAAATTTCAGTAAATATTTCACGCAAATTCGTGCCGCTTCTTATGGATTAGTTCTCATCGGACTGGCCCTTGGAATCGCAGGTGCGGTGCGCTCGGCAGCAATATTGGTTGCAATAGGTGCTGCCACTTTTACCTCGAACCAATTTGTTTTCTCGAATAAGCGCAGGAAGATCGAATTCATTCTCCCCATGGCTTTGGCGCTACTTCTCTTTGTGGTGGCGCTCACATTGCCTCATGCCAAGTAATATTTGAACCCTGAAATATCACTTAAACTTGCCTAATTGAAGATACGTTAAATTTCAGTCGCCAGCCTTCATTAAAAGAGAGAAGACCAAATGAGCAGATCTGGGAAAGTCACAGTAGTCGGTGCCGGTTTCTATGGTTCAACAACCGCACTTCGACTTGCAGAGTATGACATTTTTGAAACCGTAGTACTCACCGACATCCTCGAAGGCAAACCTGAGGGTATCGCTCTTGATATGAATCAATCTCGTTCGATTGAAGGATTTGAAACGAAGATTATTGGCGCAACTACAACTGCTGATGGCGCAGGATATGAAGCAACTGCAAATTCCGAAGTTGTAGTTATTACCGCTGGCCTACCGCGCAAACCAGGCATGAGTCGAATGGATTTAATTGGCATCAACGCTGGAATTGTTCGTGGCGTTGCCGAGAACATTGCCAAGCACTCACCGAACGCCGTGATAATTGTGGTCTCTAACCCACTTGATGAAATGACTGCGTTAACTCAAATCGCAAGTAACTTTCCTAAAAACCGCGTGATGGGCCAAGCGGGAATGCTAGACACTGCGCGCTTTACAGATTTTGTTTCCGAAGAACTCAAGGTTCCAGTTTCTAGTGTTAAGACCCTAACACTCGGTTCCCATGGCGAGACCATGGTTCCAGTGCCAAGTCGTTGTACCGTTAATGGCAAACCATTAAATGAATTACTCGATCAGGCAAAGATTGATCAACTAGTAGATATGACACGAAATGGTGGCGCCCAAATTGTTGCGCTTCTTAAAACAGGTTCGGCTTACTACGCGCCTTCTGCAGCAGCGGCTCGAATGGCTAAAGCCGTTAAAGAAGATTCTGGCGCCATTATGCCAGTGTGCGCTTGGGTTGATGGCGAATACGGAATTTCTGGAGTTTATTTAGGAGTTGAAGCCGAGATTGGCAAAGTTGGTATCCGCAAAGTCGTTGAAAGCGCACTCACAGAATCAGAGATCTCTGATTTGAAGAACGCAGCCGAAGCGGTACGTGCAAAACAAGCTGATGTAAAAGACCTATAAGAACCAATTTAATCAAACTATCAGAGGGCGGCGAAGCGAAAAATGTCTAAGATAAAAGTTGAAGGAACAGTTGTCGAACTAGATGGCGATGAAATGACCAGAATTATCTGGCAATTCATCAAAGAGAAATTAATCCTTCCTTACCTCGATGTAAATCTTGATTATTACGACTTAGGAATTGAACATCGTGATGCTACAAATGATCAGGTAACAATTGATTCGGCCCACGCAATTCAAAAGCACGGCGTTGGTGTCAAGTGTGCAACTATCACGCCGGATGAAGCACGGGTTGAAGAATTCAAGTTAAAAAAGATGTGGAAGTCTCCAAACGGAACCATAAGAAATATCTTGGGTGGCGTGATTTTCCGAGAGCCAATCATCATTTCAAATGTTCCACGATTAGTTCCACATTGGACTAAGCCAATTGTTATTGGCCGTCATGCTTATGGCGATCAATACAAGGCCACAGACTTCCGGGTGCCAAGTGCTGGAAAGTTAACTATGACATTCACACCACAAGATGGTTCTGCGCCCATGGAATTTAACGTCTTTGATTTTCCATCCTCAGGCGTCGCGATGGGTATGTATAACCTTGATGAATCAATTCGCGACTTTGCAAGAGCGTCGATGAATTATGGTTTGAATCGTAACTACCCAGTGTTCCTATCAACAAAAAATACTATTTTGAAAGCTTATGACGGCCGATTCAAAGACATCTTCGAGGAAGTCTACATTTCAGAGTTCAAAGATAAATTTGTCTCTGCTGGCATCACATACGAGCATCGTTTGATTGATGACATGGTTGCAACCGCACTTCGTTGGGAAGGTGGCTATGTCTGGGCCTGTAAGAACTACGATGGCGATGTTCAATCCGACACCGTTGCACAAGGTTATGGCTCACTCGGCTTAATGACATCGGTTTTGATGTCACCAGATGGTCGCACTGTTGAATCAGAAGCAGCCCACGGAACCGTTACAAGGCACTTCCGTGATCACCAACAAGGAAAGCAAACATCAACAAATCCAATTGCTTCGATATTTGCTTGGACCCAAGGTTTATCTCATCGCGCGAAGTTAGATAACAACCCAAAGCTGGCAGAGTTTGCAACTACCCT
>Ga0136642_1000916_pt1 | contig 13793 bp, 7 predicted proteins | sample LowCatLa1302831Y_FD_115313 | JGI IMG/M metagenome (GOLD analysis project Ga0136642, IMG submission 115313) | Freshwater microbial communities from Lower Cathedral Lake, Yosemite National Park, California, USA - 13028-31Y | ecosystem: Environmental > Aquatic > Freshwater > Lake ... | reverse complement strand
TTAGTGTTTCGAGTAAGGCCCAGGTGGCGGAATTGGCAGACGCAGTAGACTCAAAATCTACCACCGCAAGGTTTGTGGGTTCGACCCCCACCCTGGGCACCAGTTTAATTCAGGGGGCGATCGGTTTAGGTCTAAAGCACTTAGCGGGAGTGGGGGCCGGCAAGGGGGACGCTGGCATCAGAGAGGCCGCAGCTTCTTGTCGCAGCGCCGTCGCAAATTCCCAATTGCGCGTTCACGGCCGGACGCATAGCACGAATTGGTAGCAAAACCGGCCGCTGGCTTGACCCCTTACTGCAAGGTCAACTCCGCCGAATCCCCCGCGTTGTTTAGTTCGGTCCCATCGCGCCGCAGTACTGTCTATTGGGGCCGACGATGACCGTTTAGGCCGGCTGGCCGGCGGTCGAAAGGTCGTGTGTTCCCGGCGCCAGCTTAGTGAATTTAAAAGACCCGACTGCGCCAACCGGCAACTTGACGGCAACTCCGCCGAGTTACTTGCTCCATCATGTTAACGGGGTGCATGAATTGAGCTTCGTTTGAACTCACGCCCCTCCGGAAATAATATTTTTAAGTAAATATGCAAACAATCCTATCCCTCCCCCATGCCGCTCCAGTTTCCTATGGGTTAGTGAGTTGGGGTATGAAAATGATCCAGCCTTCGACCCCAGTGGACGCGCCATGGCGATGGACGCGAGGACTCACCCGCGGCGCAGTCGCGCTGCTGAGCATAGTCGGCGCCGCGGCGGGCGAGGCGACGGGATGGAAACGGGCGGAGTTTGTGGAGCCGCCGGCGTTTTTTATCCAGCATGAGGGGACGCGGCAGTTTGTCGCGCCGGGGCTGTTTCGGCTGGGCAGCGGGGAGATTTTACTGGCGGCGCCGTGGGGGCGGCCGCCGGCAAATTTCGAGCAGATAGCGCAGCGATTCCCGGTGCCCCCGTTGTTTCGTAGCCGCGACGGTGGGCGGACATGGCGCGAAGAGGGAGTGTTAAAGATGGAGTGGAACCTCGCGGGAATGATCAGTGACGGGGGGATTTCGTTTCTAAAGCTGGCGGACGGGCGGCTGGCGATTTTGGCCCACCGGCATCTGCCCAACAATAAGGGCGGTGCCCTGCCCGTGATCGCATTTTCCGGGGACGACGGCGTAACGTGGTCGCCCGCGCGAATCGTGGGCGAGGGCGCGCGGGACGATGCCAACTACGTGATGAACGACCGGCTGATCCAGCTACGCAGCGGGCGACTGCTGGTCCCGGTGGCGCATGAGGCCCCTGGTAGCCGCGACGAAGGCGACGTGGACGAATCACTGTGTTTTTACAGCGACGACGGCGGGGCGACCTGGCGGCGCTCGCAGGCTGTGCCGTTGCCGGCGGGGCCGCGCGGAATGCCTGAGCCCTGTGTCGTGGAGCGGCGCGACGGCAGCGTGCTGATGGTCGCGCGCTCGGGCACGGGGTTTTTGTTGGAGTCGGAATCGAGGGACGGTGGGGCGACGTGGAGCGCGCCGCGCAACACGACGTTGGTCTCGCCTTGTAGTTCCTTGACGTTGCACCGGTTGCCGGACGGACGGTTGATTGTTTTCTACAACCATGCGGCGCCGTCGAAGCCGGGTTGGTTTTTTCCGCGGGCACCGCTGGTGTATGCGGTATCGGCGGATGATGGAGCGACGTGGGGCGCGCCAGTGATCGTCGATGATGAGGGTTTAAAACCGGGAGTAAACGGCGCGGCGACTACGGCGGACCGTGACCTAATTTACCCGGCAGTATGTTTTTTGGACGAAGGGATGCTGGTGGTGTGGTCGTCGCATTTTTCAAGCGGCGACTTCCGGCAAAAGACGGCGGCGGAGCGGTTGCTCGGCGGCGGCAAGCGGGCGATATTGAAATACCCTGCGCGGTGAGGTTTCGGTGGGAAGTGGAGGCGAACGGCTGCTGCATCTTCAGCGCCCTCCAGTACCTCTGCATACGTGACAGGTGATACCCAAAGGTCGGCGCCGGAATTTCGCGCTACCCAAGCATGCGCTGGCCCGCGCCGATTGGCGGCCACCTCGTTGAGTAGATCGATGACAAAAGAGGAATCGAGGAGGCATCGCTTCATTTGCGTGACGATATCCGCAGTCGCTCGTCACCCGCATGTCGGCTGGCCCATGCCAGCAAATCAGCTCCGCTCACGATTTCCTCGTCGCGAATCAACTTCCGCACAAAAGTAGCTTTTTTCATCCCAGCGCGCTTTGACCGCTTGGCGAGGATTCCTTGCTATTCTTTGCTTAAACGAACGGTAATGACGGCAGGTATAGTATCTTATTTGTATGCCATTCATTATGCCTGTCAACCTGGCTCCGTCGCGAACCATGGAAACCGACATGGTCAGCTCTTGGGGTCCTCTACCGAGAGCTTGTTTCTCACGCCATCCGTTTTGGAAACACGGCCATCGCAGCGAGCAATTACGCCTTCCGCATTAGCAACGCTTCAGCGTCGCTGAGCCCCGCCCTCGGTTAGGCGCGGCGCCTAAGGCAGTTCGTAAATCTCGATCAGGCTGATGCCAGTCGAGCCGTTGACGCCGCTCACCTGCGCGCTGTAGGTCCCGGGGTCGAGAGTGGCGAGGATGGCGGAGTCTTTGCCCCCCTCGGTCAGAGTGAATGCACCTACCGCGGCGGTGGTGACGCGGAGCTCGGCGAGGTTGGCGGCGGTGCCCCAGTCGTCGTTGGCATAGAGGGTCTGGCCGGCGGCGTTAGTGATCAGGAGCGTCGGGTCGAGCAAGGCACCGGAGACGCCGAAACCGGCGAGGGTTGGGCCGACTCCGCGAATGAGCATTTGCTTGGGCTTCGGACCGGTGACGATGAACCCCGCGATATGGGCGTTGGCGCCGGCTCCGGTCTGGGCGCGACTGGACACGTTGAGGATGCGGCCAGGCAAAGTGAGGCGATACACCAGCAGCATAGAGTCGTTCTCCATCCCAGAGGGGTGGGCGTAGGCGGTGCTGTCTTGAAGGCCGGTTTGCGTGATGAAATCGTTGTCATTGCCGACGAACAGAAAGTAGTCGTTGGGCGCGGCGGGATCGAGCGCGGGCATTAAGGTCATGGCTTCCCATTTTTCGGAGAGGTTGTTGTTGTCGTCCGTCGGACCGTTGTGGAGGCCGAACTTCGAGAGCTGCGCCCCGTCATTGATATTGATGAAATCGGCGCGAGAGGCGGGCTTGATCGAAGCGTCGAGGACGCCGGCAGGGGCGATGGGGTTGGCGGGATCGTCGAACTTCGTGCCGGCGATGTTGGTCGCGCCGCCGATGTCGTAGATCAGGATAGTGCGGTAAGTGGAGGTGGCGATCGGGTAGGTGTGGCCGAACCCGGCATCGCGCGCGAGGACGAGGAACTGGGTGTTATTGATCGCTAGAAGCTCGCTTTGGGCGCATACTAAAGTGGCCCCGGCGGCGGTCCTCGTGGAGGGCAACTGGAGGACGTATTCGCCCTTAAGTACGGGCGCGGCGCCGGTGATGTCGTAGGCGAGCAGGCGGGTGTTAAACCGCGTGGTGCTGGCCCCGCCGGCGCCGCCGTCTTGGCGGGCGGCAGACTGGAGGAGGGCGAAAAGGGTCTTGCCATCGGGCGCGAGGCAGAGGCCCTCGAGGCCCTGGTTGTTTTGCCGGCCGGTCGTGGGATCGGCAGGCACGGGAATGGGCTGGCCGGGGGCCGGATTATTGGAGGCGAAGCTATCGGCTCCGTTGCGCTGCGGGACTAACGCGGCAGGCGGGCGGATGGCTGACTGCAGTTTGCCGTCGGCGGAGAATTTATAAATGTAGGGGCCGTATTCGTCGCTGATGTAGAACGAGCCGTCGGGCAGTCGCACGATGCCCTCGGCATCGAGAGAAATGCGGCCGTTGTAGGCCTGGGGCAAAGGCGGCAGGGTCGCGGTCGCGGCGCATACGCCCGCGGTGCCAGCGGCGGTATCGAGCGCGGTGAGGGGTGTGCCATCAGCCTCGGTGAGCAGGGTCGTGTCGGCGACGGTGATGCCCACCTGGTTTTGATTGGGCGCGCCCGCGGGGGAGGGGTTGAATGTGATCGCGAGGGTGAAGAACCGAGCGCGCCAGTTGGTGGTGCCGGGGTTGTTATAGCCGCGGTCGGGCTGCATGTATAACGTGCCCGAGTAGGAGCCGTCGGCATTGCGCTTCCACGACTTAGGGTCGTGCGTGACGGCGGAGAAAGAGCCGAGCGTCTCACCGTATTTATCGCGGGCCGCGGCCGGGATGCGGCCCACACCGACCAGACCTTGGTTCACGAATGATGAGCCCCCTATAACGGTGGTGGAATTGGGCTGGGCTTGTAGGCTTGTGACACTGGTCACTAGGATCAGGGCAACCTTCACGCGCCACCAGGGGTATTTATTCATGTCCACTCACTCTAGTCTGATTATTGTGGAGATTTCGGGACAAAGCAGTGACGTTTTTGCAACATCAGCAGTGGGGCGCCTGACCGCCGTACCGGTTCGGCCGCCGTCATCCAGCGGGTGCGATCGGCCATCGCGCACCCTGGCTGTTTCGGAGTGCTCATCTGTTGGCCTGCATCTAAAAGACGCAGGATTAAGGCCCACTCATGTTTACTGGATCGTGGAGCCGCCTGACGCAACCCCGCCCTTGGCCTCTTAGATCAAGGCAAGGTAAAACCATGTTCTTTAGGTGTTAGCTTGAACCGAAGCATTTGGGCCTTATCTCAAAATAGATGAAGCGTCTTTTGTTTCTTTGGCTCACGTTCGCCTCCGTGATGGTCCCTTCACGGGCTGCGGAATCTTTTCCTGAGATTTTACGAAAAGCTGAAGATGGAGATGTCATCGCTCAGGCCAATCTGGGCGTGATTTACAATAACGGCGACGGTGTGCCCAAAAATAGTGTGGAGGCTGTGAAGTGGTACCGTAAGGCGGCTGGGCGTGGTAATGCTGCTGCTCAGTACAATCTTGGTCAGATGTACGCCTTGGGAGAGGGTGTAATCAAAGATAGCGCTCAAGCCCTGAAGTGGTATCGCAAGGCCGCGGCCCAAGGGCTACTAATAGCCCAAAGCACCCTGGGTTTTTTATATTATGCTAATAGCGAGGGTATCGCTAAAAATACACCGGAGGCTTTGAAGTGGTGGCGGAAAGCGGCCGACCAAGGCGATGTCACCGCGCAGCATAATCTGGGAGCGATTTATGCTAGTGGGGAAGGCGTGCCCAAAGACAGTGCCGAGGCTTTGAAGTGGTATCGCAAGGCAGCGGCTCAAGGATTTTCCGATTCGCAGTACTATCTCGGGCTCATGTATGCCAAAGGGGATGGCGTGACCAAAGACAGCATTGAAGCCGTTAGGTGGTACCGTAAAGCGGCTGCGCAAGGTTCTGCTCTTGCCCAAAATAATCTTGGCTTGATGTACGCTAACGGCAGCGGGGTTCCGCCAGATAAAGTAGAGGCCGCAAAATGGTATCGGAAGGCGGCTGATCTAGGATACAGCGAAGCTCAATTCTCTCTTGGTTTAATGTATGCCTCTGGAGAAGGTGTGCCAAAAAATAATACCGAGGCCGTGAAGTATTACCGGAAGGCGGCGGAGCAGGGCTTAGTGATTGCGCAATCTAGTCTGGGATTTTTTTATTACACGAGTGATGACGGCGATACTGGCAATACCGCTGAAGCGGTGAAGTGGTGGCGTAAAGCGGCGGAGCAAGGAGATGCCAATGCGCAGCATAATTTGGGCGCGATGTTCGCCAGTGGAGAAGGGGTGCCGAAAGACAACGCTGAAGCGGTAAAATGGTACCGCAAAGCGGCGGATCAGGGATTCGCCGATTCGCAGTATCATTTAGGGCTCTTGTTTTCAAAAGGTGAAGGAGTTTCCAAAGACAGAATCGAAGCGGTGCGGTGGTACCGCAAAGCCGCAGAACAAGGTTATACGTTAGCGCAAAGTAAGCTTGGCCAAATTTATGCCCAAGGTGACGGCGTGCCGCCTGATAGTTTCGAGGCGATCAAGTGGTACCGTAACGCCGCCGCTGGAGGGGATGCTGAAGCCCAATATAATCTCGGATTAATCTATGCTAATGGAAATGGTTTGGACAAAAACAGTCCTGAGGCGGTAAAATGGTTACGCAAGGCGGCGGAACAGAGTTATGTTTTGGCGCAACGTGGGCTCGGCATGATGTATGCCAAAGGCGATGGCGTGACGAAGGACTACGCAGAGTCCGTGCAGTGGTACCGCAAAGCGGCGGCTCAGAGTGACGCCATTGCTCAGTGTAACCTAGGTCTAATGTATGCCACCGGCGATGGCGTGCCAAAAAATACCGCAGAGGCGATACAGTGGTATCGTCTAGCGGCTGATTTAGGAAACATTGAAGCTCAATTTAACCTCGGTGTGCTTTACAGCGTAAACGACGACGGGCGACTAGACAATGTGGAAGCGGTAAAGTGGTACCGCAAGGCGGCGGAGCAGGGTTATGCAAATGCCCAATATAATTTGGGGGTGATGTATGCGCATGGTGAGGGGGTAGAAAAAAGCAGCGTCGATGCGGCTAAGTGGTACCTAAAAGCAGCGGAGCAAGGGTACGCTCCAGCGCAAAGCAATCTGGGTCTGATGTACGCTCAGGGTGAGGGCGTCCCGAAAGATATGGTGCAGGCGCACGTCAGATCAAATCTTGCAGGAGCGCAAGATGATGAGGTGGCTAAAAAAAATCTCCTCATCTATGAGCAACAAATGACTCCAGAGCAAAAAGCAGAAGCGATGAGGCTAGCTCGTGAAATGTACGAGAAAATGGAGTTAAAAAAATAGGGCTTATGGTGGCTGATCCTTAAAAATAAAACCCTCACGCCCACCCATGATAAAATTCTTACCTGTAGGCACTGGTTCGCGCTGGGCACTATTTTTTTTAGCGTGGTTTTGTTTTAAAAGCACGATTGCAGTGCGGGCTGCAGAAAGTTCGCCGCGGACTGAGGCCAACGTTATGGCGGAGTTTATTTTTAAGGCTATTCGGACGCACGCAGATCCGTTCAATGCCGTGACGCTCGATGCCATCTTCGTAGACCCGCAGGGTAAGGAATTTCGGGTACCCGCGTTTTGGGCTGGAGGCAACGTGTGGAAGGTCCGCTACGCCTCGCCGATCTTGGGACTACATCGGTTTCGTAGCGAGTGTTCAGATATCGATGATCCAGGACTGCATCACATCGCGGGTTCGATTGAGGTGACACCTTATCACGGAAAAAACCCCTTGTACATCCACGGTCCGCTACGCGCGACCGCCAATCGCCGCTTTCTTGAGCACGCCGATGGCACGCCTTTTTTCTGGCTCGGCGATACGTGGTGGATGGGTTTGTGCCACCGCTTGCATTGGCCCGACGAGTTCAAGCAACTAGCCAGCGACCGTGTTGAAAAAGGTTTTAACGTGATCCAGATCGTCGCCGGTTTGTATCCGGACATGCCGCCCTACGACCCGCGAGGCGCCAATGAGGCCGGGTTTCCGTGGGCCGCGGATTATAAAACGATCAACCCAGACTATTTTAATGCGGCCGATCAGCGCTTCCGGCATTTGGTCGAGCAAGGTTTAACGCCCAGTATTGTGGGTGCATGGGGTTATTTTATAGCTTGGATGGGAGTCGAAAAGGCGCAGCAGCACTGGCGCTATCTGATCGCTCGTTATGGAGCATTGCCGGTAGTGTGGTGTGTAGCGGGCGAAGCCAATTTGCCCTACTATCTCGCCCCCGGTTTTCCGTTTGATGACCGAGCGCAGGTCAAGAGTTGGACCGAGGTCACGCGCTACCTCCGCGCGACCGATCCTTTTCATCGGCTGATCACGATTCACCCCACTGGAATCAATCGCCTTAGCGCGCGCCATGCAATTGATGATATCGGCTTGCTCGACCTCGATCTTCTGCAGACGCCGCACGGGCAAAGCGAAGCGATTGCGCCTACAGTGCGGACGGTGCGTGAGTCGTATGCGGATACTCCGGTGATGCCGGTCATCAATGGCGAGGCTAGCTATGAGATGCTTTTTGATAAGATCCCAGCGCGTTGGCCCCGAGCGATGTTCTGGGTTTGCCTGCTCAACGGAGCGGCTGGTCACACCTATGGAGCCAATGGGATTTGGCAATGCAACCGCCCTGATCTCCCGCACGGAGCGTCGCCCAACGGCGCACCCAACGGCGTAGGCTACGGAAAGATCACTTGGGCTGAGGCCATGAACTTGCCTGGCTCGCGCCAGGTTGCACTCGGCAAAAAGCTGCTCACCCAATTTCCCTGGCAGAATTTTACGCCGCACCCCGAATGGGCCGCGTTTACCAGCGAATCTGGCATCAATCTTAAGGGGGGGCGTTGGATTTGGCTACCGGGAGGCAAACCGGCTGAAGATGCTCCTTTGGGCAAAGGATATTTCCGCCACCAGTTCACGTTACCCGCTGGCCGAATGGTTAATCGGGCTCGGTTGTTCGTCTCGGCTGATGATAAATTTGGGGTAAAAATAAATGGCGAGCGTCTAGGAGGGGAAGCGGATTGGCAAAAGGGCCGTCAGTTTGACGACTTCATGCAATTTCTAAAACCGGGTCGCAATGTGCTGTCGGTGATCGCTGAAAATAAACCGCTCGCGGGATCCAAAAATCCCGCGGGTTTGATTGTGCGGCTTGAGATCCGTTTCCTCGATGGGGAGAGCCTTATTCTGAAATCTGACGCGACGTGGCGTTGCGCCCAAAGTGTGGAGCAAGGGTGGGAAGAGGTGGGGTTTGATGATGCGCATTGGCCAGTGGCGCAAGAGATTGCAGGCTATGGTGATCGTCCCTGGGGTGAGATCGCTAGCTTGAGTTCCGTGCTCGAGCCCCAAGCCGCGGGTATCGCTGAGAGCATCCGCATCGTTTGGGTGCCCCGCCGCGAGCGTATTTTACTTAAAAACCTCGGCGTTCGGGCGCAATGGTCGGTCACCTATTTTGACCCTGTCACAGGTCATCAGAAAGAACTCGGTATGATCCAAGCCGACGCTGACGGGTTGTGGGGGTGTGAACCCCCGATTGATGAGGATCAAGATTGGGTGTTAGTTCTGGAAGCTAAGAAAGGATCGTAAAGGGCAGGCCAGAACCGCGGGGGCGCTTTTTTTACCCGCGACTCATATTAAAAATAACGTGGGCGAGTATGATCATTCGGTTGATTTTTAGCTCGGAGCTTCACTCTCTCCACGTTCTTATCGGGGCGTCACCTCTCGATCCCCGAGCATAGTTTTTATTACCCCGTTTTTACCCCAGCGCTTTAGTTTATATGTCAACGGCCTCTTCCCCTATTCGCGTCACGGTCTGGAGTGAATTTCGTCACGAAAAGAAAAATCCGCGGGTCGCCGCGCTCTACCCGCAGGGCATGCATCAAACGATCGCCGCGGCCCTGGGGCAGCACGGGGATTTCGTGGTGCGCACCGCTACGCTCGACGAACCCGAGCATGGTCTCACGGATGAGGTCCTCGATCAGACCGATGTTCTCACCTGGTGGGGGCATCTCGCCCATGGCGAGGTTTCTGATGCGGTCGTTGCTAAGGTGCGGACCCGAGTCCTCGAAGGCATGGGCTTGATTGTACTGCATAGCGCGCATTTTTCTAAAATTTTTAAATCCCTCATGGGCGATACGTGTTCTCTGAGTTGGCGCGAGGCCAACGACAAGGAGCGGCTCTGGGTTATTAACAGCGCGCATCCCATCGCCCAGGGGCTTGGGCCCTATATCGAATTACCGCTCGAGGAAATGTACGGCGAACCCTTTGGCATTCCAACGCCGGATGAGCTGATTTTCATTTCCTGGTTTACCGGAGGAGAAGTGTTTCGCTCGGGGGCTACTTGGCGTCGTGGGCACGGTAATATTTTCTATTTTCGTCCCGGCCATGAAACTTACCCGACCTACCATAATCCGCAGGTCCAATTAGTCATCTCTAACAGTGTTCGCTGGGCGCACTCTGGGGTTCGGATCAAGGATGCGGGGCCCAACGTCGCCCCGCTCGAACCGCTCCCGCCGGACCCGGAAGCGGCGCAGCGCTCTAGGGTCGCGCATAAATAAGCTGCGGCGTATTTTTACTTACCCCTTAAAGCTCAATTTCCACTCCCCCATGAAACTCCCTGAGAATACCTCCCCCTCTCCTGATAAATCCATTATCGCCGCACAGAGCCTCGCCGGCCAACGCGAAGCGGCTGCGGAGCGCCGCGCCCGCTATCCCTTTCGTTTCCCGGTCGACCGCCGCCAGCTCGGGGGTAAGTTCACCGTGAAAGAAAACAGTCGTCGTTTACTCCGTTTTTTTTATCTCGAACGCCGTCTGATGCATGGTCTCGGCTCTTGGGCCCTCGGGATCCCGGACTATGAGGTGAAGCTGGAGACGGGCCGCCATATTTTTTATCACGCCGATGCCGCCCGTGCTTTGCGTGAGCGTCTTTCCGAACAAGAGATGCGTCCGCCGCTCGTGGACGCCCACCGAGATGCCGAGGTGGATCGTTTCATTGACGAACTGCTCAGTGCGGAATCTGCCGCTGAATTACTGGTAGGCGTGCATCAAGTCCTGGGTCGCGCCATCGCGACCACCTACCGCCATCATATTGATGATACGGATCAAGTGACCGACGTACCCACGATCCGTTGTCTGCGCCGCATTTTGACCGATTATGAACCCATGCTCGCGTGGGCCGATGAAGCCGTGGATGCCTACATTGCGGGTGGCGTGGAAGAGGCCAAGCTTTCGACCTGGCGCTGGCACATTACTCGGCTGCTCGCCTCGATCGGCGGAGTGAGTGGGGCGGATCCACGGGGTGAAGCGCCGAGCCCGTTGCGTATCGATGCTAAGCCTTATGAACGCGGGACGGTACCCAATCGCGATTCTCGTTTCGATACGTTCATCCATACTGGAGACTACGATACGGCCGATGCTGCGGCTCGCTTCGATAAACATTCCTACGAGGCCATTCGCCTCCGTTTCATCCGGACGCAACGTGATGAAGTCGACGCGATTGAGGCGTTTGGGACGTTTATTTGGGATATTCGCTTCAAGGATTTTAACGCCGAGTACGATCTTGCCCGCATCACTTGGGATGAAGCGCGCCACACCGAGATTGGTCATCGTGCGATGCTTGCTTCTGGCTACGACCCTTACGAACTGCGCAACCGCCTGACGAGCTCGACGTGCCGTGGTCCGATGGAGCCCGCTTTTGCGATGGCTGAAATCAACCTCTTCGGCGAAGTCGGCGTGTTAAAAACGATCAATGACCTGATCGACACTGCAGCCAGCCGTAACGACGAGTTGCTGCGGCATATTTCTGATTACATCCGCGCGGATGAACGCACCCACGTGCGTAAGGGTACGAAGATTTTGGAAGTGATGACTAAGCTGGATGCTAAGGCGCTGGAGTTGCGTACGCGTGAACTTTTCACCGAATGCCTCGTGAGTCTTGGGGCCATTAAGAAAGACATCGATATGAAGACGCTCACCCGTGAGGAAATCGAACACCTCGTCGGCGAATAGTCCTTCAGCCATCCGCCTCTGATTGTCTGCAACAGTCTTGAAACCCCCTTGAAAACCTTCCGCGGGCTAGCTGGTTGGTCTTGCCTAGTGTTGGGCTGCTTTTCCTGGGCGGCGGAGCCGCTGAATTCCGCCCAAGTCCTGCGGGCGTTGATGGCGATCAATGATACTCAGGTGGAGACAGCGCTTGAGCGTCCGCTCGCTGCGCGCGGAGCCGGCATGGAAAATCGCGGCAACGGCGCGCGGCTTCTCTCCTTTGCGGCAAGTTATACGAGCGGTGTTTCCCGCTTTCACCATGATGTCCATTTATTGCCGGCGTTGCAGACTTTGGGTGAGGCGATGCGAAAAAATCAACTCCCTGACGGCCTCTACGACAGCGGCAATTTGGATTCACCGCCGGACTCAGCGTTCATTCTTGAAACGCTCTGCCAGGCGCAATGGCAGCTTGTTGAGGATGCGAGTCCCGCCACTGCCTCGCTGCGCGAAACGTTGCGCGCCGTGATTTTAAATACGGCCGAAGGCGTGCGCACGGGTGGGGTGCATACGCCGAATCATCGCTGGCACATCTGTGCCGCACTGGCCCATGTTAACCGGCTCTATCCCGACGCCAAATGGGTGGCCCGAATTGATGATTGGCTGGGTGAAGGCATCGACCTTGACGGCGACGGCCAATACGCCGAACGCAGTCCGCATTACACCGCCGAGGTGGTGAACCCAGCGCTAGTGACGTTGGCGTTGTTACTCAATCGTCCGGCCCTTCTCGATCCAGTGCGGCGCAGTCTCGAATCACAATTGTACCTGTTCGAGCCCGACGGTGAGCTGGAAACCGTGGCTTCGCGTCGCCAAGACCAACGCGCTGGGCCTAAGGAGTACCTCTGGGCCCACTATGTACCGTATCGTTTGTTGGCGGTACGTGATGGAAACGGTGTTTTTGCTGCCGTGGCCCGCTGGATTGAGCGTGATTTTTTGGCTAACACCATGGTGACCCGCAGCCCGAACGCGCCTCTTGCGCAGTGGCTTGATTTTGCGGAGTTAGCCCGCGAGTTACCGGTGGGGGCCACGCTCCCAGAAACTTACACACGGGTGTTTCCAGGGATGGCGCTCGCGCGGGTGCGGCATGGGAGTACGAGTGCAACCATTTATGGTGGCAGCGACGCGTCTACAGGTCTCGGTCTTGGCTCGGGGCTGGCGACTAATCCCACATTTTTTAAATTTCGAAAAGGTGCCGCCGTGCTCGAGTCCGTGCGGCTGACGCCAGCATTTTTTAATACGGGTTTTTTCTACAGCGAAGGACTTCTGGTTGCCGACAAAGGCTATCGCTTACAGCAGACTGTAAATGTGCCCTATCATCTGCCGTTGCCCGCCGCTTATCGGAACGAGCAGGGTGATTACAAACTTTCAGACGATGGGCGGTATTTCAGTAAATTGGATTTTGAGCATCGTCCAAAACAGTTCCGTACACTGCGCAGTACGGTGGACATCGCGGAGGGTGACGGGGGCTTTGATCTGGCATTTTTAGTCGATGGACCGGCGGGTGTGCGGGTCACCATCGAACTCACGTTTCGGCGCGAGGGTAAACTAGAAGGCGTGGCGGCGTTGCCTGAGAGTGGTGACGCGCGCGGTGCTCGGGTCGGTGGCACTGCGGCCGAGGATCGCGCGGATAGTTATATCCTAGCCGGCGGCACGGGTAAATTCTCAGCAGGCTCCGATACAATCGAATTTGGCCCTGGTGCGAGTTCCGGTGCTCCGGCCCGAATGGAGGGCGAAGATTACACGTGGATTAATGGCCATCTGCGGACGCAGGGTCAGCGGGTTTACCTCACGGGTGTGACGCCTTTTCGCTATACACTTACGATTCGTTGAGGCGAGGTTCAAAGGCTCCTCCACTCAGCCACTGTCCGTCCGTGGAGGAGCTTCAGGCTCCAGTGAAACGGGAACCGCCCCTCAACGGGCCCGCCTGCTTCGCAGGCGCGCTGTTTAAGGGAATCCCGGCCCTTCAGGGCCGGGAGGAGGTCAATATAGCTAAACTATTCGCCAGAGGCTCTACAACTTCAGAGCTGGGTTTGAGCCGATTTGGAGACTTCCCCCGGTGGCGGTAAGTTGAATGCGATCAACCCGCCCTGATTGGGAGATTTCCAGAGATGGGCTTTTGGCATCTCCTAGATCGCGGATTTCCAAAGGGGAGGTGTTTGGTTTGACGGGGTGGAGGACGAGGAGGAAATTTTTTCCACGGGCGTTGGGTATGCCGAAATAGTCCTGATATTGAAACGGATGGTGGTCGCGTTGGGGTTGGTTGGTGGACTGCTTCCAATCGCTGTATTTCCCTTTTTTGGTGCCCGGTTTGAG
>Ga0136642_1000915_pt1 | contig 13814 bp, 24 predicted proteins | sample LowCatLa1302831Y_FD_115313 | JGI IMG/M metagenome (GOLD analysis project Ga0136642, IMG submission 115313) | Freshwater microbial communities from Lower Cathedral Lake, Yosemite National Park, California, USA - 13028-31Y | ecosystem: Environmental > Aquatic > Freshwater > Lake ... | reverse complement strand
TCTTTAGCTTCACGCTGTGCTTCTTTAATTTCGTCAATTTGATCATCAATATCAACAACCAAATCTCCATTTCCTTCTGCAATTGCTTCTTTCTTTTTAGCTTTTAAATCTGCAATTTGAACTTGAAGTTCTATTGCTTTACGATCAAAAGACTCTTTTTGGAACTTTTTAAATTCCTCAACAGAAGCTTTAATGCTGTCAATCTCTTTGGATTTTTCATCCAATTTCTTCATAAGTGTTTCATTATTCTTACGGAGAATAGGATTAATTTCCTTACCACGCTTAACAAAAACATCAGCATCTACCCACTCTTCATCTGATCCACGGAATTCCTCACGAGGAACCCAACCAAACATTCGAGCTTCTTTTGCTACAGTTTCATTCACTTCTTGAACTTGTTCTTGTTGACTTACTTCTTGATTTTCTTCTGACATTCTTTTTCCTTAATTAACTGTTGCTACTATATCTAGATCATTAATAATACGATACTCTTTTTCATCATCCCCTGTATAAATTAAACCAGAGTATTTACCAAAGATAACTTTGTCTCCTACTTTAGCCCATGTTTCAGGTTGATCATGCCAAGCTGTATTACCTAGTTCAACTACAGTACCTCGTAATTGAGCAAGTCTTTCTCTATCTGCATTAGTTCCTATACTAACTACGATACCACTTGCTGTTGTTGTTTCTAAAGGTTCTGGATAAATAAGTACTCTATGCCCTTTAGGGTGAATACCACTTTTATTCTCCATTTTTAGCTCCTTCTACTAAATCTTCATAACTTAAATTTACAATATTTAGTATTGCACTGCATCTACCTTTTACTTCCTCTTCATTTTCAAGATTACCCCTACACCACATTTCCTTCAGATATTCCCTGTCCTTGGTCAGAGCCTTCTTGAGGGCTTTGGTCGCTGGATGTTCCACCCAATCCAAGTACTCTTGCTGCGTTAGCACCATATTCTACGTCTCCTGTTTCATTGGTTATTTTTTGCATTAACTCAATAGAGCGTAGTAAACCTTCTTGATGGGCTTTTGTTGCACCAATTTGTGCATTGATTAATGCAATTCTTCGGTACTCTTTTTCTCCACCTGCTTCTTCAATGTTTTTTATTGCTTCTGCTTCTAACTTGGCTATCTTCGCTCTATTTAATTCTGCCTCTTGAAGAATCTTCATCGTACCAAGTTTCATTTTAACTTGGAGTGACAATTGACGTTCTTGAGACTTCATTTGCTCAATCTGAATTTTAACATCTGGTGCTTGTTGGATAGCATTTGGACCATTCGGATCAGGCAAAATCTCTTGGATGTTAGGTACTTTAAGTGCTTCAAGGTATCTAACCATAACTTTATGTATATCAAATCCTGGGGAAGACATAGCTGTTTGACGTAAAGCCTCAGCTTGCATTACTCGTTGTGTATCTGATACAATGTAAGGGTCTGCTGCTGGACGTAGGTCTGTAGGAGCACTATGATAATCTTCTGCAAACACTTTACCACCACCACCAAATGTATATGTATCAGGTAAGTACAATTGATTTAAACGATATACCTTACGAAACTCTTCGTTTAATGAACGATAGATACGTTTAAAGATACCAGCAAATACTTTCATACCTTGTTCAGTCATTGCTTGACTTGTAGTAGCTGGTGTATTTTGACCTACATTCTCACCAACCATAATATCTGTAGCACCAATGATACGTTCACCATAGTTAACTAAAGTATTAAGTAATGTAAATAATACTTGACTAGGTTCACGAACTGGTAATGGGTAAATACCTTTAGCTAAGTCTTCACCTGTAGAATCTACATGTTTCCACTCTAACGGTGCAAAGTTGTAGTTACCACCACGGATCTTAATGCCTCGGCTAAGAAAACCACCCGCAGTGTTTGCCATAGTACCAGCATCCACAAGTTGATTAATAATGGTATTAATAGATTCATTTAGGGGACCTAATAAAATACCAAAACCAATGTCATAAAAACCACCGTCTGGTGAAGGAATGAATGAGTACTTAGTAAAGTAACTCTCAGGTTTAATATTAATAATTTGATTCTTAGCATTACGTTTGATAGATTCTTCAAAGTAGTTAGCTACAATGCGTACTACCTTACGTGTTTGCTTATGTACTGTTACAACGTATGGCTCTTTAAAACCATCACCATCTAAGTCTTCCCAACGATGTTGTTCAATAAACTCATAAGGAGTTGAAGGATCTTGTTGAGGTTGATTAACACCCTGTGCTCGTTCTTGGGCACTAGTTAGGTTATCACCAGGGATAGTCTCTACAGGACTTAATTTAATATCGGCCCAAATACCTCTACGTTGACGAGAAAGAACATCATTAGGGGTTAGGTAAAGAACATGTGACTGTCTAGGACAATCTTTAAGATTCTTAGTCCAATAAGATACTACAAAATCTTTAGCTAATACGTTTTCAGATACTGGATGTTCTTCATTAAAATTCCAGTAAGTTTTCTTAAAAGCACAACCAACAATAGGAACTGTAATTAGAACTTTATCCATTTCAGATTCCCAGTTCTCATCTTCTTTTAAGATCTGGTAAGACATGTGTTTTTCAACACGTTTGTCTCGTTGTGCATATTGTTGTTGTTCTTCAGGAGGAGTATCATCATTTGACTCACAGTCAATTTTAACAATACTAGAACTTGGAATTAAAGAAGGATAGGCACGACTATGAAATTGTAGTGCAGCAATAGTAACTAAAGGAAACTTAATATTAGAAGCATTAGCCCAAGGAAATGATTTAGCTTCTGCTACTTGTAGTGCAAGCATCATAGCTTCTTCTACACGTTTTTCCCATTGTGACCTAGATTCTTTATCTAAGTTATACTCACTAACAACATTATAACCAATTGAGTTAAGGTCCTGATCATCCAACATCTCTACAATGTTAGGAGAGTTTACAACTTTTTCCAGGTTTAGTTTTACATTTAATTTCATTTAGTATCCTGTTATAGATGAGCGACCATCATTATTTTGTTGTGATTTAGATTGGTGATATTCGTACTCAGCTTCTTCTTCTGGAGTATCTGCATCATGTACTTGATCAACAATAAGCCCTAGCCAACTAAGTGCATCAACTTGGTCATCATGTCTAGCTTTAGGGAAACGAACCATTTCCTCTTCTAGTTCAGGATACCATGTAGCACTCTTATCAAACTTAACACCACCTGCTCTAAATCTAGCTTGAAAACTTCTTGCTCTAGACTGTTTATCTTTAGTAGGAGTCATAGGAATAATAGACATATATGTTTGTCTACTAATCTGCTCTCTTCGTAAGATAGCTCCAATAGCTTTTTCAATAGCTCCTTTTTCAGTTACTATTGACTGTGGGTCATACTTCTTTTGAACTGCAAACATTTCATCAACAATTTCTAGAGCATCCCAACGGCCTCTTCGAATGTCAACAATATTCATAATGCCATCACTATCAATACCACCAATAGCAATAACAGTGTAGTCAGAACGTTCTCTAGTACTAATCGCAAAATCAACGGCAGCATAGTACGTAAGTTTCTTTTCTTTGTGACGAATAGCTTCAAGTGAGTGTCTAGGTATTTCTACAAAGTCAACACGTTTAAAATAAGCTGTACCTTCGTCAACTGGGTAGTTTAAAAATTCTTGGGAGTATACTTCAGGAATACCTTGTTTAAGGTAGGATTCACGTTTAATCTTATAGTCTTCAGCAGTATATCTAGTATCCCATAGAATTTGACTGTAGTCTTCTGAATGAGCCCTATATCTAACTGATCGCCACTCAACTCTTTTACGTGATGAATAAGTTTTTAATGGTTCTACTTTAATGTAGTCACCATCATAATCTGGAGGCATAAGCTTGTTAAGCAAGCTATCTAAATGCATTACTGTCCCTACAACCCGAACAATACCATCTTTAGAACGGCAAGGTAATAATGCAGCATAAAACCATTTGTGTAGTTTCTCACGTCGGTCTTTAGACTGTACCTGTTCATCACCCTCAAGGTCATCACATACAATCAGGTCAGGACGTTTAGAGTTCCACTTAAGACCACGAACTCGTTGCTCTGCACCACGAACAATAATACGAAACTGTTCACCATCTTCAAACTCAACAATAATGTCAGTCTGGGAATCTTTAATAAAACCTTTTACACCAAATAAGTCAATTAAGTCATCATTATTTAACAGCTCTCTCTTGATATCATTCAAGAAGTTCTGTGCTTGTGACTCTGTATCTGAAACTAGTACTACAAATTTCCTCTCTCGAAAGAGAACTGCAGCAAGGGTGTAGGCATGAGTGATTGCAGTCGATTTCCCGTGGCCTCGGGGTGCTGCAATTGCTACAAGTGGATCCTCACTACAGCAGAGATCCCACCATTCCTGGTGGCATTTGGGGGTAGGGGTAGTTCCGTCGTACTCTTTTGCTAAACATGACCCTGAAAACCCTAGAACCATGTCTGATGTTAATCTCATTTACGTTTTTTCTGTTTTTCGCCAGGTTTATGTCCATTATCTGAACGATTTGCTGATACTGCACGTACTCTGGTGTTATTTAATGAGGTTGAACCACCAGAACGTAGTGGTTTTTTGTGATCTACATCTTTACCTGTTTCACCTTTAGCACGGGCTGCTTTATTCCTGGCAGCCCTCTCTTTTTTTGCTTTGGTAGAGGAATGATGGTCTTCATATTCAGCCTTATAATCACGTTTATAGCTAGGACTTGATGGCATTCTTAGCATTTCCAACGTTTAAGAGAAGCAGCTTTGCGTGTAGGACGACCTTTTTCATCTTTCATAGGGCCTGGCATACCAGACATACGAGCACAAAAAGACTTCTTACGGGGGCCACCTTCTGGTTGTGGTGCTTTTAGATGAGAGCCAGTAGCTGCATTATACTTAGCACGGCCTTTAGCAGTTAAACCAGCACCTGCCTTAGTTGAGAGTTTTTCACCACGACCTACTGCAAGGCTTACACCCTTCTTTTTAGTTGCCATCTTAAGATACCTTTCGATACGGTTTAACTTTTTCTTTTATTTTTTTAGGTTGTGCAACAAATTGTTTACCTGCTGCTTTACCTGCACGTTTAGCTTTAGTAGTATCTGCATATTCTTTAGAAGATAAAGCTTTAATTGCTTTTTCAGGTAAGTATCTTTCACCAGTAACACTGGATTTTTTACCTGACTTGGTTGTCCATTTCTGTTCACCCCAAGCTTTTAAAGATTTTTGAGATTTAGTTAAGTCACTCATTTATAACCACCACCTGCTGCTTTATATTTCTTAGCAACTAGTTGAGCTTTACGTGCACTCCATTGACCAGCTGCAGTTCCTTGAGTTGCTGAGGACTTTACCTGTGAAACTATTTTCTTACGTAAAGTCGGCTTAGTATAATTATTAGCAGGTTTACCTTTTGTAGCCATTACTTTTTAAATCCTTTAAGAGTCTGTGCAAAACGAGCACGTTGACCAATCTTACCAGGTTTCTTAGCAGCAGCTGCAAGCTTACCTGCAGGGATTTTTTTACCTTGTGGAACACCTAGGTCTTTATGTAATTGACCAGGTTTTTTAATAGCTTTTTGAATAAAATTTTTAACCATTATTTTTTCATTTTCTTATCAGCACTAGCATATTGTTTAACAGACATCTTACCAGATTTAAGTGCCATGCCTTTAGCCTTAGCACCTTTACCTTCGCTCTTGCCTTCAGACTTCTCACCTTTAACATACTGAGCTACAGAAATCTTACCACCTTTAACAGCCTTAGCTTCTTTAGTCTCTTCTTTAACAGACTCAGTACCTTTAAACATTTTAGCCATTGCTGGTTTCTTTGCTTTCATCTTCGTAGCCATTTTGTTCACTTTCTATATCAATTATTATAAGGGGTTCTTGTACAACTTCTTTAGCAACTGCAAACTTTTCGAATTGGGCAGCAAGCATTTTGAGTCTATCATCAACGCCTACTTGGGAGGTAATACTAGTTGGTTCACCACGGATCAATTGTCTACGTGCAACCAAACTATTAAAAACTGTAGCTAGAACTTTAGTATCAACTGGTTTACGAACAAACTTAGATTTTCTGATGTCCCATAGATAGTCACCGTTGTCCAGTCTGTCGACCAGATGTTCAAGGGATTTATCCAGAACGCCACTAATACGACCAGCAAGTTTTTCATTTTGTTCTACGAATACTTTCTTTTGAATCTCTTTCCACCAAGGTTCTTCTTTCCAGTCACGGAGAACTTTAGGAGGAATGCCAGTTAAGTCTGATACTTGTTCTACGTCTCCGTACACACAGTACAAAGCACAAGCATCTGTTTTCTGTTCAAGGTTGTAATAGTTTGGGTTAGAGAACTTAAAGCCTGGACCACGTTTTTTACCTAAAATAATCTCATGATCATCTAGTTTATAGCCAGAGAGTTTACTCTCGTCAGTATCTTTAGGTAGGTCTTCTCTAATCATTGATTTCAAACTTTCACTCTATGTCTATTATTATACACGAAAAGATATAATTTGTCAAGTACTATTTACGGGAAAGTTACACTTTCTGGAAAGGAATATTTATTTTACTTTATAACGAACTTTATACAACTTTAGTTGTCTAATATTATTTATATATATATATATTATATATTATTATATATATTATTATAATATTATATATATATATATTATATATTATTATATATATTATTATAATATTATATATATATATATTTATTATTATATATTATAATATATATATTATATTTATATTATTATTATTATTATATTATTAATAGGGAGACTCTTATTGAAACAGTGAGTCCGAGATCGGGGTATCCGAGGACGACACTTATGCCCTTAAAACAAACATAAACCTATCTAGAACGAATTATCTTTTAAAACTAATATCTCACTCCCAGTCCGTAATCCATAATCACAACTAGACCCTATAGCACAATTTTATATAAACATAGTTTAGGGCCTAACACCAATAATTTAAATACAATAAGTTTCCCCCCACCTAACGATATACGAATAAGGACTTAGACTATTGACTAGTCCACTTAACATGATAATGATATGTAACACTTGTGTTCATATTCCATTGTTCATAGTCCTATACTGTTGTTAATATACAACACTATCCACAATAATGTATCTTTTATACCACACTATTACTATACCAATCTGTATAATTAAAGTGTTTATATCACCAACATAAACAATCAATCACTTACAAGATAGTTATCCACTCTATTATCCACACAAATAAGAGTTCGAAATCGTTAACATCTTTCACACATAATCTAAATAATAATGCTTTCTTTGAAGCCATCATAACTCACCTATATCGGATTAAATACGCAGCTGTGCTTATTGCTTGCGGACCGTAGTCCCGACAGCCAACGTTGCAAGGGCTAATCGCTAAGCATCGCATCGCTTCCCACTCACTTCGTTCGTGGCTCAGCTTGCGCCTGCTAAGCTCTATCTCCTTGACAACCTTGTCTTAATGTCGGGCCTCTTGGTTCCTCGCAGCACGAGCTGCTTAATTTTAAACCTTAACTAGGAGTATTATCATGGCTACAAATTCATTTAACTTTACAAGCTATAACGAACTTATGAAAGAAGCAAACTCAGGATTACGTCTTTACTTAGCTTTACAATCATTACAAGAAGTTGAATCAGTAATGCGTCGTTACAAATCACCATTCGCTAAAGAGTTAGTTGACATCGTTGATGAACTCACAGACTTACGTGAAAAAAACAAAGCTTACTTAGCTAAACGTGAAAACACAACATCAGGTAACTTAGATAACTCTACATCAGCTGGTGGTTCAATGACACAAGCTAGTAACTCAGCAGATGCAGGTAAGGTGACAGCATAATGGACGACTTATACGAATATCAAATGTGCTTAACCTTAGAATATTGGATTACAAATAATCGAGGTGCTGGTATTTGGTTAGTTTAATACTTACCTTCCAAAGTGTTTAATATCCCTCTTAATTGAGGGATTTTTTTTTGTCTAGGTGACTAAAATGTATTATCATGTAATTAACAAATTTAGTAGTGAAATTTTAATTGTAGATGAACTAACAGATTTCATGTTCGAAGATGGCTATCGTCATGTCGATGAAATACCTTCTGAGTTCGTTAACATTCATACACTTGATGAAGTCAAACGTCAGTTATCTATACAACAATATGGCTTTTAATCGAGCCAATACTTTTATCATTAAAATAGGGTCGTCAATCATGTTTAATCGCAAACATATTTTACTAGGTGATATGTCTACTGAAACTTTATGGGAAGCTTATTGTGCTGCGTATTATAATATATATAAACGTCTGCCTAAGTATAGTTCTACAATCAGTCGTCATTATCTTATCTCTAAAACTGCAGCATTACGTGCAAAAGGAACTCAAAATGCAAGTAAATCTATGTAAGAATTGTAAACATTTCATTCACTTAAATGGATGTCAACCACAATGTATGCGTAAAGATTATGTAGAACCTGTATATGGGCTAATTAAATATGTACCTTGTTCTATTGAACGTGATAGTCAATTAGGTACTTGTAAATATGAAGGAATTCATTATGCAACAACAATCTAAACCTATTACACCAACTGATATGTTACGTTTTGGAGGCTATAAAAAATGAATCAACATGACCCAAAGTATTATTATTATCAACGCCAAGATCCATTCAAAATGGGGTATTGGGAATCTAAACCACAACCATCATTAAAGGAGGTAATTATAGGAAGCTTATCATTAATCATAGCATTTGTAGCAATAGGAAGTGTATTATTCTTAAATTAAAGAGGACTTTAATATGAAACCGTTTAACGCTAAAAAGTTATTGGAGTTAGATTTTAATATACCAAATCTTCACCCTGACTTTAGATTTACAGAAGGAACCCGTACTAACTGGAATGGTAATGAGTATGCTGTCACAACATTGGAAGTAAGCACAGAAAGAGTTCGTCATGATGCAGTAGTAAATGGTCTTACCCTACATAATAGAGACTGGCTTATGATTGCTGTATTTAGTAAACAAACTGGTAAAATAGTAGATAATGGATTGCATGTAGCTAAATGGGCTGGTCTCATTGTTCGTGATAACTACGATTCAAATGGATCATTACTTGATGGTCTATATTACCTAAGTAATCCTACAACATTACGTTTACTAAATGGTAAATTACGTAAAGGTATTTACAAAGAAGTAGCTAGACGCATCCAATCTAGACAACTATACACAAGTACATATACAAAAGTATTACTTGACACTGTCATTGAAGAGACTAAACGTCTTAATCCAACGTTTGGTAATGAAGAAGTCATTGCTTATTTAAGAACTAACTTTGGTATCTTAAACTTAACAACTTGTTTCTTATCAAATAATATTATACAAAATAAATTAGCTTCTAATGGTAACTTTGGTGGTATCCAACATCACTATTATTATGACTTAAATATTACAAACTTCGGCTATCTAGAAGAACGTGCAGAAGGTATAGGTTATACTTGGGTTCACGAATCACAAGTCATGTATCGTGGTCGTGCATATAATCGTGAATCATTACAAATGCAACTCTGTCCAGAATGCAACAACGAAGTTCCAGCAGAGGGGTTTGATGAAGGTGTATGCTGGCATTGTTTACAAAATCGTTATAAAATTCACAGTTACTCAACTAAAGTTCCATCATTACTTAGGTTCAAAGCTAAAAATGTTAAACCTACTACATTGTATCTAGGTATAGAACTTGAATACGAAGCAACTAACAAAGAAACAGCTCGTTTAAAAGTTGGTAAACAACTAGCTGGTCATGCTATCATGAAATCAGATGGTTCAATTCGTAATGGCTTTGAAATTGTTACATGTCCTGCAACATTAGATATTCACATGGAAGAGTTTAAAAAGTTTTATGACAATCTTCCTGGTGAATTGTTTGCAGCATCCAACACAGGTATGCATGTACATGTCAGTCGTAAGCCATTAAATATGTTTACAATTGGTAAGATGACAGAGTTTGTTAATCGACTTGACAATAAAACATTCATTTCTTATGTCGCTGGTCGTATTGACAATAGATATGCTTGTCAAGATGAAAAACGTACAGTTACTTATCCTCTTACTACTGGTAGGTCTCATGAACGTTACAATGCTTTAAACTTATTACCAGAAGATACAGTAGAATTTCGTATCTTTAGTACTCCTACTAACTGGTTAGAGTTTGCATCTCGTCTTCAGTTCTGTCAAGCATTAACTGACTATTGTCAACCAGCTCAAGTAGGTGCAAGTCTTAAAGAACTGACTCACCACTTATCATTTATTAACTGGATACAATCTCATCGTAAAAATTATCCAGAATTATCTATTCACTTGAAAGGATTCGCATAATGTGTATTGCTATTTATAAACCAAAAGGTAAAGAAATTGAACGTGAAACTCTTGAACGTTGTTATAATGTTAACCCAGATGGTGCAGGTTATATGTTTCACAAAAATGATAAGCTATATGTTAAGAAAGGTTTCTTTTCTTTTTCTGACTTTTGGCAATCATATCGTCGAGACCGCACTAAAGAATGTGTAATTCATTTTAGGATTAAGACTCATGGTCAGATCAATAAAGCTAATTGTCACCCTTATATGGTTAATGATAAGTTCGCATTTGTTCATAATGGTGTCATCAGTGGTTATAATGCTGCTGATAAATCTGATACTTGGTTGTTCAATGAAGATGTAATACAACCATTCGTTAGTAAATGGGGTAACTTAGGTCTGTTCGAAGACCCAATCAAGAAACTTATTGAGTCTCGTATTGGTTATTCAAAGTTAATTTTCATGGACAATACAGGCAATACTAAGATTTTCAATGAAGATAAAGGTTATTGGGATGATGATGTATGGTATTCAAATACAAGCTATAAGAAACCAACCCCTGTTTTACCAAAACCAAATCCACCTGTTGCATATGGTTCAAGTTGGAGTCGAAGTTATAACAATTATGAGAATGATTCTTGGGTAAACAAACGAGAAAGTATGGTAGTTGGTGAGTTAGTTACATTATCATGGGGTCACTATGACCGTGATACTAAAAAATCATATGCTCGTGATTCTTTATGGGAAATTATAACAGTCAACAAAGATTATTCAGTTGACTTAATGGGTGGTGACCTTGATGAATTTATTTATAATATTCCATTTAGTTCTGTTGATGTCTGGGAAGAACCAGATCCAGTAGGTAATACATGGCAACCTAAAGGAGGTTTTCATTATGACTCATACTGATTTTAAAGCAGGTGATTTAATTATTGTAACTAAACCTAAAAATATTTATGAAGGTCCTACATGGAATGAAAGTAACCATATGAAAAACATGGAATACTTAACAAAAGGAACTCATGTAATAAGTGAAGTAGGAACATACATTTATGTATATGATGAACGCATTAAAGAATATTGGTCATTAGACCCAAGTTGGTGTCAGCTTGCCTGTGAATTTAACATAGATAAAAGTAATCCTTATTTTAATGTAATACGTAAAATTAAAACTATGCAATTTAAACGTAAGGAGGCTGGCTATGCGTTTTAAAGTCTTTCCATATAAGTTAAGGTCTCAGTCTGCTAAAGTATTAGCTCAAGCACTGGGAGTTAAACGTATCAGTGATACATATGAACCAAGGAGAAGTGATGTTATTATTAATTGGGGTAATACTAGGAATAGCAATTATATTCCAAGTAATCTAGACCTAAACAAACATGAGGCTGTCGCCATTGCTGCTAACAAACTCAAAACATTTGAGACATTATCTGCTGCAGGATTTGCACATATCCCTAGTTATTGTACATCACAATATGAAGCATCTAACATGCTTTACATTGCAACTAATGGGGGTGAAAATCTTGGTAAAGAATCTATTTATTGTAGAACTTCCTTGACAGGACACTCAGGTTCTGGTATAGTAATTGCCAAAAATACATATGAGTTTGTAGAAGCACCTCTATACACACTAGGTACTAAACATAAATACGAGTTTCGTGTCCACGTATTCAAAGGAGAAGTAATAGATGTACAACAAAAGAAACGACGTAATGATTATACTGGTCCCAATACTGGCATTCGTAATCATTCCAATGGTTATATTTATGCTAGGTCCAATATAAATGTTCCACCGTTACTACTATCATCGTCTATTCAAGCAGTTGCTTTGCTTGGTCTTGATTTTGGTGCTGTTGATGTGGGCTATCGTGAGCATGATTCCCGTGTATTTGTATTTGAAGTTAACACAGCTCCTGGATTGGTTGGCACAACGCTAGATAAATATGTTAACACATTTAAAGAGTATTTAAATGACCTCTAAAGAAAAAACATTAAAGGAAAAAAATTATGGAAACTAAATTTAAAATAGGGCAGCTAATTAAAGTAGATGATTCCTACTATGTAATAGTACAAGTATCTAAACAAGGTTACCCAAACATTGTATATCATTCTGATAAATATAAAAATGATACTCTTAAAAATAATGTTATATCAAACATTAATGAACGTGGTTGGGATCTTGAATGGGAAATTATAAAACCTTTAGATATTAAACATGTTAAATACGAAAAAGTTTTAGCTAAAATAAAACAACTAGACCATAAATTTAAAAACCGTAATCAAGTTAAAAAAGATTTGACAAATGAATCTATTTTAACTATAATTACTAGGTTAGCAAAACAACAACACGAACAATCATAGGAAACAATATGCGATGCTTAAGCTGTAATAAAAATTTAACTGACTTTGAATCAACCCGTAAGTTTGCTAGTACTGGAGAGTATCTAGACCTGTGTAATAAGTGCTATAGTGATATCCAAGATGACGTAGACACACTTGTACGCCCTGAATTACAAGATGATGAACAACCTTTTGAAGATGATGACTATGATAATGAAGAGGAGTCCTAAATGGTAGCACATAATGATATTACTGGTGACAAAATTCAAACTAAAACTAAATTATCTAAACAAGGTGAACAAAACTTTGATAAAATCTTTGGTATTAAAAAGAAAACTAATGGTGGTTGGATACCACCTGTAACAATTACAGATAATTTATGTACTATTTGTGATAAATCTTTAGTAACAACTAAAGAGTGTGCTTGGACTGGATGTCCTCTTAACTGGAATGAAGATAGAGTAGATACTATTGGACAGAATGGTAATAATGGAGAGCATTATGAAAAATAGACAAGGCAACGAGTATAGCTTTGTAAAGACAGGCCTCAATGAATACTGCATTTCTGGTGACTTAGGTTATTGGCGGTTTGGTGGGCGTGAGGGTGTTGAAGGTGTAGACATGAATAACCTAGGCTTTGTTGACCCAAGTGGTGGTCCATTTATCAGTCTTGGCTATGAGATTGAAGGGCGCAAGGTGACAAACATTGCATCTAATAGCGAGGGTATTGTCTTTACAGTGGAGGCAGAGAATGAATAAAAAAGATAAAGCATTAAAAGAAAAGAACACATAACAATTTATGGGGATGGCTGTATCGGTAACGACCAGCACCTATGTTAGCGCATAGTCATTTTGCATCCTCACCCATTAAAGGAAAAAAATTATGGTTAAATATTGGACTTGCCCTAAATGTAATACTAAATGGGAATTATGTTTTGACTTTTGTAGAAAGTGTGCTAGTAAATGAGCTTCATTCAACATACTGCGTGTCCAAAATGTGGTAGCAAAGACAACTTAGGTGAGTACACCGACAATTGGTACTGTTTTGGTTGTGGTTATTTCAAACTTAAAAATGATTTAGAATCCGTCCGTAGACG